>CEQE01091281.1_pt1 | contig 17881 bp, 18 predicted proteins | sample 356201 | NCBI WGS metagenome assembly CEQE01 (sample SAMEA2619970, study PRJEB7988) | marine metagenome | biome: marine biome (ENVO:00000447); feature: mesopelagic zone (ENVO:00000213) & marine oxygen minimum zone (ENVO:01000065); material: "saline water (ENVO:00002010), including plankton...
ATAGTCACTTGTGGACCTTCCCAATATCAGTTCTGCTGCCAGATATGACGCATCTCTTCGCTGCTTTCAAGCAGTTCCGACAAGCTGCCGGTTGCCACCAACCGACCCTCCTTGATTACCAGTATCTGATCTGCCCGTTCCAGAACCGCCGGACGATGGGAGACGACCAGGCAGGTGGTGTCTAGTTGTTCGTTCAGACGCGTCCACAGGCTTTTCTCGGTATTGACATCCAATGCGCTGGAAAGATCGTCGAAAATCAACAATTGCGGCGTGCGGATAAACATTCGAGCAGCTGCCACCCGCTGAATTTGCCCACCCGAGAGCTTAACACCTTTGGGACCTACCATGGTATCCAGGCCCTCTTCCAGATCGTCCAGGTCCTCCGCCATCACGGCGGAGCGAATGGCAGCATCCAACTCTTCCTGACTGCGCTGCAATCCCATCAGGATGTTTTCCCGCATGGTCTCACTGAACAGGCGTGGCACCTGCGACGTATAGGCCGATCGCGGTGGCACGAAGAAGGAAGAAGGATCCTCGACTGTCCGAGAATTCCAACGGATCTCACCGGCTTGCTTTTTAAGGAGCCCCTGCAGCACTCGGAGCAAAGTGGTTTTGCCTGAACCCACCCGCCCGGTCAGAACGGTGAACGATCCCTTCGGGATGGTGAAGCTGACCGCGTCTATGCCTTTGTCGGTTGCATCGAATCGATAGCTGAGATTCTCTGCCTCAAGCGAGATCAGTCCGTCCTCGCTGGCGAGAGGGTGCTCTTCGATCGCTGGATAGTCGTGGTGAACGTAGATGTCGCTGAACTCAATCAGTGCCCCTGCGGGCGCACCCTCCATCAGGCGTTCCATACGAGATACGGAAACGCCCATCTGTTTGTATCTGGCCAGCAGCAGCCCTGCGAAGGCGGTCAGCTCGCCGACGAACTCCAGGTAGAAGACAAACAGGGCAAAATCACCCACAGTAAAGCTGCCGTCCCGAATCCCCTCGGCTGCCAGAATCAGGATCAAGCCGGTGCCAAGGTTGGCGGAATTGATAAAGATGGAGTTCAAGATCTCGGTAAACAGGCGGTCCATCACGGCTGCTCGCTTGCGTCTTGCATTCAATTTTTCGAACTGCCCGAGTATTCCGTATTCGCCGTTGGCTACCTTTACAGCCTGGATGGCACCGAACACCTCGCCGATGAAGCCAACTACAATTCCGGTCCAGCGTCTGGCACCGCGCCGGTAGTGTTCGATTCGATTGCGAGCCAGGTGGGCGAGCAGGGCGACCAGGATAAAGGGAAACATGACCACGGATGTGATGAATGGATCGATCATCATCATCATCAGGATGGCACCGCCGGCGAGCAGCACCAAACCCAGAAAGTCGTTCATCCACAAAGCGAACAGCGAGATATCAAAGGCATCGCCGCCGAATCTGCTCATCGCCTCACCTGGAGAGTCGGGCAGCGCACGGGCACCGGGCCGCTTCAGAATATTGGCGAGCATATTCTTGCGCAGTAGCGTCAGCGTATGCACGAAGAATGGAACGTTGGTACGGATCAGACCATACAGACCCAGACTACGGCCCAATTCGACTACAAACAGCAGGGCGACCAGCGACCAGAGCGCGGATTTCGGTGCGAGACCCGCAGGTGTTTCACCGGACAACAGATCAAAGAACATCTTGATGGCCCATCCCGGCACCAGCATGACCAATACTGCCAGTTGCATCGACAGCAGATTCAGCAGCCACAGTTGCCAGCGGAAACGGATGAGAGATGCGATTACCCGCCACACCGGCGTGACCGCCAGGGTCGATTCCTTCACTTCCTCATTGATGTCGAATTCGTAAACGCTCATGCCTGCCTATATACGCTCATGGTTGTCTGCCCGAGGCTATCTGCCCGAGGCTATCTGCCCGAGGCTATCTGCCCGAAGCTGCCTACACCAGTACCTGTTCCATTCCGACCCGCAGCAGTTCAGAAAAATGTGAGTCTGCCCGCGCTGCCAGGGCTCGTCTCTCGCCCTGTTCAATGATGCGCCCCGATTCAAGAATCATCACTTCATCCGCCCTTTCGACCGTGCCCAGGCGATGGGCGACGACTATCGCGGTGCGATTTGCCAGCAGCTTGTTCATCGCTCTCTCGATACGCGCTTCCGTGGCCGGATCCAGTCTCGAGGACGCTTCGTCGAGAACGATCAGACCGGGATCCTGCAAAAACACGCGGGTGAACGCCAGCAGTTGCGCTTCGCCCGCGGACATACTGCGTCCACCGGTTTCCAGACGCGTATCCAGGCCATCGGGCAAGCGGCTGAACCAATCCCCGAGTTCCAACTGCTCGAGCACCTGCAGGATCTTCTCGTCCGGTATTTGGGTGGCAAAGAAGGTGAGATTGTCGCGCACGGTGGCCTGAAACAACTGCACGTCCTGAGTCACGAGGCCCACTCGGTGCCGGAGGTCGGATACTGTCAGTTGCTAAACGTCCCGATCACCGATCCGGATGGTTCCCTGATCCGGATCGTACAGACGGAAGATCAACCGTGTAATGGTCGTTTTACCGCTACCGGTGCGACCGAGGACTCCGAGCACCTTGCCGGCCTGTAACTGCAGCGATATATCCCGCAAGACCGGTTCACCCTCTTCGTATCCGAAGCTTACCCCATCGAATCCTACGGCCAGGGGACCGCTCGGTAACTGCAAGCCGCTGCCATCCTTTATGCTGCTCTCCTCGACCATCAGTTCACTGAGGCGCTCGATGCTGGCACCAACTCCCTGCAGGCCTTCCACCTGGGAGGACAGTTGCTGCAGTGGACTTGCCAGCATGCCCATGTAATGGATGATCAGGAAGGCGGTACTGATACCGATCACACCATCGTTAAACAGGTAGTAGCCGCCGATGAATGCAAGCGAATAACCGACGACGGTGATCAATCTTGAGATCACGCCCAACAGCCAGTAGCGGAATTGAACGTTCTTCCAGTGATACAGCAGGTTGGACTGCACGCGGTAGAGTCCGTTGATAATGTAACCCACGGCTCCACTTGAACGAACGTCTTCGGTGCCTGATAAGCGTTCCTCCAGATAGCCCAGCAAGTCTGCAAGGGCTTCCCGCCTTTTCATTTCAAGGGGAATTGCGAACTCCCGCAACCTGTTCAGCAGATAAAGGGAAGCGCATGAGAACACGGTAAATGCCACTCCCAACCAGAAATGCTCCACGAAGAACATCGCCAGCACACCCACCATCAGGAGCAGATTACCGCCCACTATGACCACCAGCTGCGAGAAGAACCGGGCCAGGGCGGTCACGTCTTCGTCCAGCCGTTGGATCATCTCGCCGGGGGTTTTGTCCTTGTGAAAAGCCATGTCCAGATGCAACGTGTGTTCCGCCACATCAATGCGCAGCTGGTTGGTGGCGTTCCAAGCGACCACTTCTCCAGACCAGGTCGCGCCTACCGCCAGAAGTTGCTGCAAGACCGCTATGCCGATAAACGCACCAGCCAGCAGCAGCAATTGGGAAACTGCATCTCCGGCCATGGCACTGTCTATAAAGGCGCGCGTGACCTGGGGAATCAGAAGTTTGAAGCCGATGCTGGACACCAGCAGCACCGTCAGCAGGGCAAACAGCCCTGTCTGGCCCTTCAGATAACTGGCAAGAAGTGCCCAGTATCTTGCTAGTGGAATTGCCATGGGACAAGGTCCTGCAGACTCCATCCGGGAGAGGATCTAGCGGGAAGCTGATGCCGGATGGGAATCGGTCGCGGAAAGTTGATCTGCTGCAAAAACAGCGTGGCAAACTATGTTATCTTCGGTCTTATGTCAACATTGAATCCATAAAAGAGATAGACGGGGTACCTGCTGTGGATCCAGACCAACTTCCTGACAGAGTCATCCTGTTGGACGGATCCATGGGACGTGAGTTACGCATGCGCGGCGTCGAGATCCCATCCACGATCTGGTCGGCAAATGCACTGCTGGTCGCACCAAATGTCGTGGAGGAAGTCCATCTCGACAATATCGCCGCGGGCGCGGATATCATCACCACCAATACCTACGGCATCATACGACGCGATCTCGCGCGTGAAGGGGTTGAAGACCGCTTCAGACAGCTCAACGAACAGGCCTGTCAACTGGCCCAATCGGCCCGAGAGAAATCCGGCACCCAAGTCACCATCGCCGGATCACTACCCCCACTGAGAGGAAGCTATCGCCCTGATCTGGTCGGTGCCGTTGAAGAAATAGAACCCCTGTACGACGAGCAGGCGCAGATTCTCGCACCACTCGTTGACCTGCTGTTATGCGAAACCATGTCCAGCTCCCTCGAAGCGCTCGCCGCAGCCACGGCGGCCTGCAGAACGGGCAAACCCGTGTGGGTCTCCTGGACGCTGCACGATCGCAAAATGGGCGTCCTTCGCAGCGGCGAATCCGTCACCACCGCCCTCAATGCGATCAGCCATCTGCCCATCGCCGGCGTCCTCCTCAACTGCAGTCCCCCTGAAAGCATAAGTGCGGGATTGCCGGAACTCATAGCAAGCGGCATGAAACACATAGGCGGCTACGCCAACACCTTCGTCCCGATCGCAGCAGACTGGACCCTGGATGGTGAAGAAGAGACAGACGGCCTGATCGGTGTCAGGGACGACCTAGACCCCGAACAATACGCGCAACACGCCGTTGACTGGTTGAGCAAAGGGGCAACCGTCATCGGTGGCTGCTGCGGCACCAGCCCGGAATACATCGCCGAGCTCAAGGCTCTGATTACGTAACTGAATCTGGGGTGGCCTTGGAGGCGATTCCTCGTGAAGTCTGAGCAGATTTGCAGCTTTGTGCGTGGTCCCCGGAACGGCGAGGAGGTGTGGCTTCTGGCGCACGCGACGAGTACATCCATGTAAGCTCAACAGTGGCTTCCCTGCCACTGATGGCACCAGAAGCCACACCTCCTCACCGTTCCTCCGTGAGAGTGCAGCTGAAACTCTGACCGGCAAGTACGGATACAGGACCATTCCAGATGTCGGCCCTCTCACCAACTCTGCGACTGAATCCCGCCACACACAGAGCTCCGATTCCACAACTGGACTACGTGGTGGTCTGGGTGGGGTTCCCTCTTCCTGTACCATCCGGTCCGCGCTCGGGGCCGCATGGACGCGGCTGCTGAGCTTACAGGGATGTACTCGTCGCGTGTGCAGGAAGAGGGAACCCCGCCCAGGCCGCCGCTACAAACTCCGCCCAGTTCTCAAGCTGACCGAACGTGAAATATGAAAGACCTAATGCACGGTCTTGGTGATAATGATGCCGAGCTCTGCTTTGCCTAAATACGATGACTGATCAATATGCACGCTTTTCCCGGGGACAACAGGTGTCACACCACTTGTTCAAATATCGGGGTGTGATCTACGATGTGGATCCTGTCTTTCTCGGTAGTGAAGAGTGGTATCAAGAGATGGCCAAAACAAAGCCACCTAAGAACGCACCGTGGTATCACATTCTTGTCCATGGCGCCGATCACACAACTTATGTGGCGGAACGTAATCTTGAGTCGTATCCCGGGCGTGAGTTTATCGACCACCCGTTACTCGACCATTACTTCGATGGTTTTGATGACGGAGTTTACCGACCCAGGCAGAAAGCCAATTAGATGGCGCTCGTCGCGACTGTATCAATCCGTTGGGAAAGGTTAGAACAGGAAGGTGCCTGAGTCGAGTCCGAGAAGCGCGCGACCGACGTTCTCTTTGAATTGGGGTGAAACCATGATGTGTTGTCTGACGACAAGTACGTCACGCATGCAGCGCTCGAGTGGGCTGGAGGTGAAGTTTGCCGTGGCTCCTGCGGCGGCATATATCTTTTCGACGGCTTTTACGGCAGTTGAGGCTGCGCCCGAGCAGGCGAGTTGCAGCAGTGCTCTTTGGTGAATCGTGGGTGAATCGCCTTTGTCGACTGTGTCCCAGATTTCACTGACCCGATCGAAGACGTAACTCCTTGCGGATTCGAGCAGATACTCGGCCTCTGCTACGGCCAACTGGGCGTCCGTTCTTTCGCGTAGTTTGCGCGTCGAGCCTCGCGGTGTTTTGTTCATGGCCAAATCCATGAAGTGATCGATCGCGGCTCGTGTGATTCCGGTGGCGACGCCGACTTTGTTGTACGCCAGGCGTGTGTGCATCGGCAAGCGATAGAGGGTGCCGGTTTGACGTAATGGTTCGCGCCCGGATCGGGTTATTCGGGCATCGGGGATGAACAGATCGCTTACACGGACGTCGTGACTGCCTGTGCCGCGCAGGCCGGAGACCTGCCAGGTGTCGAGGATCTCGAACTCATCGCTGGCGATCAGGGATTCGCACGTCACCGGACCCATATCATCGGTCACGCGCTCGCCGTTCTCGAAAACGATGTTCTGACCCCAGAAGTAACGCGCATTGTGCACGCCACTGGCAAATGGCCATTGCCCGGTGATGCGGTAACCACCATCCACCCTAACGGCTTGGCCAAGGGGGTTCAGAGCGCCCGATATGATAGCTTGCGGGTCTGCATAGAGTTTCCGTGCAGCCTCGGGCTCAAGTACCGCACCCAGTATGCCCATGACCTCCACGCCAATCATGAGATTCCAACCGGTTGCCCCATCGAGTCTCGAAACGGCTTCGATGGTCTGAATCTGCGTTACCGGATGGTGTTCGCCGCCGCCAACCGAACGCGGTACCGCGATGCGGTAGAGACCTTCGTTGGCCATGGCCATGGCGACATCGCTGGCGAGGTGACGTTGCTCTTCAGAGATATCCGCATGTTCCACGATCAGGTGGGCAATACCGTCGATCCTGTCTCTGATGACTTCGAACTCGGGGTGTTTCATCTGTAGGCCTGGGACATGCAGGTGTGTGCGCGAGCTGTATGCGAGCTGTTCGCGAGCTATTCGCGAGCTATTCGCGCACCATTCTGCTGAAGGCGTTCACGCCGGCTCGGCTATGAAAACCGGAATCTTACGGGGTGCCTTGTTCCTATATTCCTCATACGGCGGGAAGGCTTCGACGCAAAGGGCCCAGACTCGATCGCGTTCACTATCGTCCTCGACTTCGCGCACGCGCATATTGAAGACTTCGGTCATGTCGCGAATCTCGACGTTCGCCTGCGCACGCAGGTTGTAGACCCAGACGGGGTTCTTGGGGGCTCCGCCTTGGGAGCCGACCAGGACGTAGGAATCACCATCCTTGACGCGCATCAGCGGCGTCTTGCGAACCGCACCGGTTTTGTTCCCGGTATGCGTGACGATGATGCAGGGCAAGCCGGTATCCAGTAGCTCGGTTCCCTCGGTGCCGCCGCTACTCTCGTAGAGCTCTACCTGGTCGCGTACCCATTTGACTGGCGTTGGAATATATTCACTCATGCTGTGTGTCCTCGAATCAGTGGCAGTTCAGTTTATAGCAGGTCCGGTAGCGGGGCCATCACTGCGTGTTCCGTCAGGGAGCGGGAGCGACCCACATATCTGCCCGCACGCTACCCCCGTTGGGAGAGCCACCGGCAACATAGAGTTTGCCGGCGATAATGGCTGCCGCGGGTGAAGAGAGTGGGCGCGGCAGTTGCCCGACCACCTGCCACTGTCCGCCCGGGATCAGCGCCAGGATATCGGAGTCGATCTGCTTGCTGCCCCCCTTCGGCGTAGTGTGACCTCCAACCATGAAGATTCGGCCGCCGCTGACGAATGTCCCACCTTCAGCGTGCGAGTGTCCTTTCGGCAGTGAGGGTCCGCTGCGCCAGGAGTCGGTAGCGGGATCGTAGATATCGACCCGTGGCTGATCCAGTTGCATGCTGTCGTGATGGAATTGGCCGCCGATGGCATAGATCTCACCGCTGTGGGTGACCGCCGAGAACTGATTGCGCGGCTCCGGCATCGGCGCTGCACTCTCCCATCTGGCCGAACCTTTTGCCCAGTCGCGCAGGTCAAGGACCCAGTGATCGGCAGCGTCGGTGTCACGGTCCGCTTTGAGCCCGCCCATGTAGTGGAGCCTTCGGTCCACCAGCGCCAGGCCCCCGCCACCCCTCGTTTCCGGGAGTAGCGGCGCCGCGGTATAGCGGTCCGCGTCAATGTCGTAGTTCCACACCTCGGCAATGGTGTGTCCTTTGTAGCCGTCCTTGAATCCCCCGGCAAACCACACCGTGCGGCCGTCCAGCACCATGTTCATGTGGCTGATTGCGCTCGGTAGATCTTGGATCCGAGTCCAACTGTTTGTCTTTGGATCGAATACGTCCGAGCGTTTGCTGGATCGCACGCCTGCCGTGTAACCGCCAAAGAAGTAGAGCTTATCGTCAAGAATGACGGTACCCGCCTCCCACTTACCCACGGGCATGTCGGCAAGTTTCTGCCAAGCCAGCTCCGCAGCCGTGGTGTTGTGCGGAACTGATGCCGCCAGTGTCGCCAGCAACGAGGCGACTGCCATCGAAGTGGCGCGTAGTCCTCGGGACTCGAATCGTATGGATGCCCTATTTGCCTTCATCCGCCAATACCTCTCGACTATGTGATGACTCCCGTCGCCCTAGAGGGGAATGATCAATGCCATCTGTCTGGACTGTGCCAAGAGGCTGCCATCCGCCTTCCAGACACGACCATCCTCCTGCAGAAACCCGTTTTGTGCCAGACTCGTCTTGAATTCAACCAGCAGGTAGTCGTCCAGCGTAAGGTCCTGGCAGGGAAGGCTGGCGAACAGATGGACGGTGTGGTCGATGGTCGGTGCCGTAAGCTCCGGTAGATCTCTGGCCATGGTGCTTGGATACCAGGAATCCGAAATCGCCACTACAGCCAGTGCATCGAACGGTCGCCTCTCTACAAATCGGGTCCAGCCCCCCACTTCCGCCACATCGGATCTGTTGGGGGGCGCGGGACCGATGGCCAGGCGTTGATCGTAGTGATCGCGGAAGGCAACGTGGCCGGGCATGGCTGGATTCATCTGCAGAGATGCATCGATCTGTTCCGGAGACGGCACCTCGGGCATGCTGATATCACAGTAGGAGAAGTGAGATCTGGGCGGTGCAAACGTGGCCAGTGCCACGGCGACGGTGCGCTCGTTCTGAATCAGTCTGGCGGTCAGGGTCGCGAAGGACCTGCCCAGCTTCTCGGTACTGACTGTCACTTGCGCGGGGCCCGGCTCAGCCGGGGAGAGAAAGTGATAGGTGATGGATCGGGTTTCTCTTTCCGTATCGTCTAGGTGGCTGAGCAGCGCTCTCAATATGATCGCTGCTATATAGCCGCCGTTTGGACCGATGGTCACATTCCAGTTGTCGCGGATGTCGGTACTGTAAATCCCTGGCGACTGCAGCGTGACTGCGGTATCTCTGTCGAAGCTGGTCATGCCCTAATCCCAGCGGTCCCAACGAACGGTTTCCTCTACCGGCATTCGCGTGACCGGCCCGAATTTGCCTATCGGATATCCCACCGGGATCAAACAGAAAGCAGCCATGTTGTCCGGCAGATGCAGGATCTCCCTGACCGCTTTGGGACTGGAAAGTGCCAAAGTTGTCGGCGCGGCACCCAACCCCAGCCCTCGTGCCGCCAGCAGCAGATTCTGAACTGCGGGCCAGATCGAGCCTCCTCCTCTGCCGGCTGAAGCAGCATCGATGGGTGCACCGAAGGCAAGACAGGCGACGATCAGCGCCGGGATTTCGTGCATATGACGAGATTGCCACAGTACGGCGTTGAGTTGCCGAACGCGTTTTTCAGCAGATTGATGGGGTAGGGCAGCAGCTCGCTGCGAATCGCCCCCCGCATAGACATCTACCGCCTTTTTGTTGAGTTCAGCCAGCTGTTCCTTCTGCGCCTGGTCTCGCACGATGATCCACCTTGCATTTTGTGCATTGGATCCTGTGGGTGCTTGATTGGCGGCATCGATCAGCTTGATCAGCATTTCTTCCGGTACGGGTGTCGATTGCAGCCGTCGCATGGCGCGACAGTTATACATCACCTCAAACATGCCCATCTCTTCCGACATTTCGTTGCCTCTGGTTACAAAGTGGATGCTGTCAAACTGTACATGGCCCTTTAGTTCACTACAACCGCCGTACCCGACGCGCTGACCATCATCATGCCGTTGGATTTACCAAAGCACTCGTAATCGATCTCCACTCCCACCACCGCATTGGCTCCCAGCTCTGCAGCCCAGTCCTCCAACTCCTCCAGTGCGATCTCTCTCGCTTTCCCCAGTTCCTTTTCGTACGCGCCGGATCTGCCCCCGACGATATCTCTGACCGCTGCAAAAAGGTCACGAACGATATTCGCGCCGAGAATCGCCTCTCCCGAGATGACCCCCAGGTAGTTGGTGATCTGCTTACCTTCTATCGATGGTGTGGTCGTTACGATCATGACAGTTCCTCAGCACGGTTGATTGGGGTCGGCTATTTTACATCAACGGGAAAAAAGGGGTTTGACCTTCGTGGCTAAGAGAGGCAAATTAGTACCTTCAGCAGATAGAGGATGCCAACATGAAGAAGTGGATCGGGCTGATCGCCCTGATGAGCCTGTCTTGCAGCGTCTGCGCAGATTCCGAGTACCCGCTGCTGGGTCAGCTAAAGACGCGTGACCATCTGATTCTCATGGTGATGGGTCCCGAAGAACCGCTCTACACCATTTCGAATAACGAGGGTGAGGTGCTGGTTAGCCAACGCACCGGGGCGGAGATTAAGGCGGAAAACATGGAACTGTTCGCCCTGGTACAAGAGTTGATTGCTAACCAACATGGCAAGGGCGCCAGTTTCATAGATGTGCAGGCAGAGGTGGCTGAGCCTGCCAACGCCGACAACTGAGATCTGACAAGCGCACAGAGTTTTCTTGCGGGGGGCGAAATTGAAATCGTTCCTGATTGGCAATGCAATTCAAGGGGGGTCGAACTGGAAGGCGCAGTGTATGATCAGATGCGTAGCGGCAGTACTTTGTTGCCTGCTGGTATCGAGCCAGGCGGCGGGGGAGGAGTGGGCCAAAATGCGTGAGCGGATGGTACAGGAGATTGCATCCGAAACCTATACGACGCGCCACTATCTGGGTAAGGCAGAACTGGATGAGAAGGTCATGCAGGCCATTGGGAAGGTTCCCAGGCATGAATTCGTCCCAGACCAATTCCAACGCGATTCCTACGCCAACCAGCCTTTACCGATCGGTGAAGGTCAGACCATATCGCAACCCTTCATCGTCGCTTTGATGACTGATCTGCTGGAGGTGGACGAGAACGACAGCGTCCTGGAACTGGGTACGGGCTCGGGCTACCAGGCGGCCGTTCTGGCGGAATTGGTGGCCCATGTGTATACCATAGAGATTGTCGAATCACTGGGGGAGCAGGCGCGCTCGAGGCTGCTGGAACTTGGCTATGACAACGTGCACAGCCGCATTGGGGATGGGTTTTACGGCTGGCCTGAGCACGCTCCCTACGATGGCGTAATCGTAACTGCCGCAGGCATTGGCGTGCCGCCCGAGCTGATCAAACAGCTCAAAACCAACGGCAAGCTGGTCATTCCGGTTGGGGAGCAGCATGCAACCCAGCACCTTATGGTGATCACCAAGAATGCAGATGGATCCACCACGTCAAAGAACGTACTGCCGGTGCGTTTTGTCCCGATAACCGGTGACCACTGATACCGCTACGTTAGCTGTTATTCACGATCAGTAACTCACCTGATGCATGCACGGGTCTCGTGACGGCGCGCTCTATCGTGTCTGCGTTTGGCAGTTTGTCCATGCATCGATTCGCCAACTCGGTGAAAGGGGGGCGACAGGGGTCTGAGATGATAATCTGCGTCACTCCGGCTCGTAGACCTCGTCTAATCAGATTATAGAGGGGCGCAGTCATGTAGTCCCAAAAGCAGATATCGGAGCCGAGAATAACATCGACCTTTGACAAGCGCTCTGCAGTGAGCTTCTCAAATGAGTTCTGCTCCATATTCACTTTCACACCGTTTATTCGGGCGTGCAGGTCCATGTATGGGAGTACGTGTCTATCTGCATCCACGCCGGTAACGCGAGCGTCAAACATCTTGGCGCAGTAGATTCCGAGCAATCCCCAGCCACATCCAATCTCCATCACTCGGGCACGTTTGCGCATGGGGTTCTTCTTCAGATAATCCATCGTCAGGTAGCTGGAGTTCCAGAACTTGTTGCCGTGGATTTCCGGCTCATGCCCTGCCTTCTTAAGGCGACGTATCTCTTTATGCCCGGACTTCAATATCTTTAGGCCGAACGTTTTTCGCACCTGTGAATTTACTGCCATCTTGCTCACTCGGTTAATGTGTTGGGGGATGCCGAAGACGCGCTATTCTAACAGCCCTGTTGGCATGTAAGAAAGATCAGAATCCACGATTCAGGATGCAGCCGCCTTCTTGACACGTTCCGGTGTGAAGGGCACGGCCCGGAGTCGCAATCCCACAGCATTGAAGACCGCATTGGCAATTGCAGCAGAAGCAGGTCCTTGGGTCGCTTCACCTGCGCCGAGGCTGGGTGACTCCGGATGGTCCAGCAGGACTACCTCTACCGTCGGAATCTCCGGGAACGTCAGTATCGGGTAGGAATCCCAGTCACGGCTGGTGATACCCTTCGCATCGTACAATACCTGCTCTTTCAGCGTCCAACTCGCCGACTGGATGAATCCACCCTCAAGCTGATTGCTCAGGCCGTCCGGGTCGATTATCTGACCGGCATCCCCGGCAATAACAGCGTGAATTAGGTTTATCACCGAAGTCTGAAGATTGACCGCCACATCGACACACACGGCCGCATAGCACTTGGCATTCTTGTAACGGGAAAATGCCATGCCACGACCGTAGGATAGGCGGGGATTGTCATCTCTAACGAGATCGTTACGGGTGGCTCCATCCCTTACCGCTTCGATAACCGCAATGGCGCGTTCATCCTTCAGGTGCATGAGTCTGAAATCTACCGGATCGATGCCTGCCGCATGTGCCAGTTCATCCATAAAGGACTCGATAGCAAACACGTTTCCGTAGGCCCCGAGGCCCCTCGTCGAAGAGGTGCGCAGTGGCGCCACCTGCACCAGGTGTTTGATGACCCGCTTTTGCGGCAGATCGTAATAGGGATCTGCATTGCGGTGAATTCCGCTGTTATTGCCCTTTCCCGGCCTCGCTTTCGGTTTGGCAATTGGGTCCGCTTTGTGCCATGCGGCTATGAAATGCGATCCATCGCGTCGGGCAGTCGGACGCCCACCGTGCGTGTTGCTGTACACGTCGTAATTCCAGGCTGCGATATGCCCATCCGTCAGCAGATCCGCCTGCACCTTCATCACCATGGCCGGGCTGTACGGCTCCCAGCAGTGTTCATCTTCCCGCGTCCACTTGAGTAGCAGCGGGCTTCCCTTAACGGCCTTCGCCAGCAGGGCTGCATCCATGGCAGCATCGTCTGCACCGTTGTGACCGTAGCACCCGGCATTCTCTGCGTGGATGACGCGTATGTTCTCTTCCGGAACCTTGAGCACTTGTGCCATGGCGCCACGCACCACGAAAGGTCCCTGACTGTGGCTCCAGACGGTGAGCTTGTCCTGCTCCTCGTCCTGCTGCCAAAGCGCGACGGCAGCCGACGGTCCGATTGAGCCATGCATGTGAAATGGTTTGGTGTAGGTTGCTTTTACGGTTGCCCGCGCTGACTCGACCGTTATGAGATCCGGTACTGGTTCTTCCACCGGTGTACCGTCGATAACGGGCAAGTCATGGCTGGCGTTTTCCGCGAGAAAATCATACAGGGATGCCTGGTCAGGAAGCTCTTCCCGTGACGCCCACCGTGTGATCTGCTTCAGTCTGTTCAGCGCACTCATGACCTGTTCTTCCCGTTCGGCAATGATGCCAACAAAGCTGCCATCGATGACGAGTTCGACGACACCAGGCATGCTGCGAATGCTCTCTCCATCGAGGGATTCGAAGCGAAAATGGTACCCGGGCGGCCTGAGCACCCTGCCGTGGAGCATGTTGTCCAGCACCATGTCCTGAATGTAGACCGGCTTACCGGTGACCTTGTCAGCCAGATCGATTCGTTGGATCCTCTTACCCACCTTGGTGTGATTAGCGAAGGGTTTTGGCTGCGCCTCACCGGTCGCGCTCACGTTGAAGCTCACATCCTTCATCAGTTGCCAATAGGAGATGCTCTCATTTCCCTCGAGGTTTCGAATGATGCCGTTTTCTACGGTCAGGTTCTGGACCGGCGTATCGAGCTCTCGCGCGGCTTTTTCGATCAGGAACTGTCTGGCTTCAGCGGAGACCTGTCGAACTGCCGCGCCACTCGCCTCGATGGAGCCGCTTCCCGCCGTCATGAATTCGTTGGGAGCAGCTTCGGTATCGCCGCTTTGCACCCTGATATTGTGCAGGTCAACATCCAGTTCCTCCGCACAGATCACAGCGATGGCTGTTTTGATTCCCTGGCCAAGTTCAACTTTACCGGTGCAGACGGTAAGCGTTCCATCTTCGTTGAAGTGAAGCCAACGATCCAGTTGAGGGGTCTGGCGAAGCGTGAAGGGTAGCTGGTCAGTCATGGCTCGCCTCCCTCGCCGCCCTCTCGATCGCTTTAATGATACGGTTGTGTGCGCCGCAGCGGCATAGGTGATCTTTGAGGGCGGTCTGGATAGCGCTACGGTCGGGTGAGGGATTGGCCTTGAGTAGCAGCACCGCACTATTGATGATACCGCTCAGGCAATAGCCGCATTGGGCACCGTTTTCATCCACAATAGCCTGCTGCAGGGGATGCAGCACGCCATCGACGCCGAGCCCCTCGACCGTGGTGACTTCCCGGTTGTTGGCCTCAAGAATTGTGGTTGTGCAGGCGTATACCGCCTTGCCGTCCATGATCACCCTGCAGGCACCGCACTGCTCCTGATTACATCCCTGACGAGGGCTGCTTAGGCCGAGGTCATTGCGTAACACGTACAACAGCGGCGTATCGGGCTCGATCGTCAGTTGACGATCTGCACCGTTAACTTTGAGTGAAATCTTCTGCTGCATATGGTTCTCCTTCGCGCTCCCTCTTCATCAGCCGCTATCCAGCCACGTGCCGATGACGATCTCCATTCCCACGGGACGTTCAGTGAATCCAATCTTGCGGTAGAAGTCGACCGCATCGTCCGTGAACAGGTAGACATGCTGACCCTGCAGCTCCTGCAGCAGAAGGGCCATCATGCGCCTGGCAATTCCCCTGCGCCGAAAATCGGTCAAGGTCCACACGTCCACTACGTAAGCATTACAGACACCATCGGACAGCGTCCGGGCCGTGCCAATCAGTCGATCGTCGTCATATGCGATGCAGGTGGAATGACTGTTTTCAAATGACGTTCTCAGCTGTTCCGGTGTTCTGCCGTTGTCGAAGTCATCCGCGAGAAGGCTTGATTTCATCGCCTTCCAATCGACCTTTTCGAGGTCACGCTTGTAAGATAAGCTCATAGATTACCCCGAGATTCCCATTGAGGATGATCATTCGTCTGACAACAGTGGCCATTTGGTGAGGCACTGCTCGGCTGTTAGGTCAGACAGTGGTCGAAGAGACGTTGTTTCCGATCCGGGCGACTATACCGCTTTCCGTACCTGAATCCCATCCTGAAATAGCGACTGCTTGGCCTGCTTACCGGGCCAGCTAATCGCCTAGTCATCCACCTGGAGTGGTGTCAGGAGCCGCGGTCACATTCTTGCCCAATCCAGCCAACCACTCAGACGAGGACAGGAGGAGAGCAGCTGTCAACGGCGATCGCCGAGGTCTGGCCGGTCCCGGCGCGCGCAACGAGTGGACTAACTTTGCCATACCCTAACCCTATTTAGATAGGGTATGCGTTTATAATATAGAGACGGCCTGGTAACGGGAGACCAACCCTTGAAGCAAGAGATCATTGTCATTGGCGCCCTGCTGCTGGGATTCCTGGCCAGCCATCTCGTGCCACAATCTGAGCAGCCAGAACGTAAGCCGCCGATGGGAGACAACCCAGCCATCACCGACGAGATTGGTATCCTGGGTGACACTACCAGTCCCAAAGAAGAAACCACGCCGTCAGCTGACCAGTTACTAACGATGCCAGCAGGGTTTCGCCGTTACTATCTGACGCACAAACTCGCCAACGAGACGAAGCTCGCGGACATGCCGTCACTGGTTCTCTCTGCACTGCAGATCACGGTTCCATTCCACCGGTTGGGCACGACGGCCATTTTCATGGAACGTTTCGTGGAGTTGGACCCACGTGCGGCCGTCGAGTTCTTTGAAGATAACGTGACCACGGATGACGACCATTACACACGTTTGTTTCAGGGCGTCTATCGGCAATGGGCGAGACAGGACACCGAAGCAGCGATCGTGCACTTGAATACCATGTCGGACGCATCGCTGCAGCACAATGTCCGGCTTTACCTCTCTCGTGATGCAGTCATTCAGGCCACGGGCCTGTTGGATGACTTCCTTACTGGTCTCTCCCCCATGGATGCCAATCGTGAAAGCCACTACAGACTGTGGAATCTTTCGCCACGAGACGCATATTTCCAGGTGCTCGCAGTCGAGAATCAGGACAAGCGTCGCTACCTGATGGCGTCTGCGGTCGATCGATGGGCGAGGCAGGATCCGCCGGCAGTCATCGAACAGCTATCCAAGCGCGACGTTCCGGAAGATCATCTCATGACGCGCGCGTTCCAAATCTGGACGGCCACTGACCCAGAAAGCGCAATTCAGTACGCAGATTCCTTCGCTACCCTGTCGGCAGTGATCACATTTGTCGCATCCACCGACCCCTATTTAGCCATTGATTTGCTAGATCAGTCGGGGGCAGATGACAAGAATCGTCAGATGCTTAGGCAATCGATCGTCGGATCGTGGATGCACAAGGATCTGGCGGCAGCCACCGCGTATGTGGAAAGTCAGGGACCAGATTTCGCTACACGCATGGCCTCAAGCCTTGCCGACAAGCTCGCAGAGACTGATCCACTGCAGGCAATACAATGGCTCGAGCATCTGGAGCAGCCCCGCGCGGTCGGGCGGATCAGCAGTATACTCGCTGGCAGCGACATGGATGCCGCAGAGTCCTATTTTTCATCACTGCCGTCTGGGCAGGTAAGAAGTGCCGTGTTGACCGCCATCGTTTCCGAAAAGATCCGACAAGATCCGCGCGTTGCATTGGCATGGTTGGCCGGGCTCGGCGATGATGAGTACGCCGTTGGTGAGAGGATTGTTTTCTCAGATTGGGCCAGCAAAGACCCGGCGGCTGTTGCCGATACGTTGGACAGCATCAGCAGCCCGTTGCTCAAAGAGGAAACGGTATTTCGCATGATGGGAAGATGGTACGGTCAGGATCATGAAGAAGCTACCCGCTGGGTCGATGCCCTGCCACCAGGGCGGATCAGGGACGTTGGGTCTCAGGCTCTGGTATCAACGATGGCCGTTGAGGGCAAGTTCGACGGCATTCTCTCTCGAGTCGAGGCAATTTCGAATGAGGATATCAAACGCCGCGCCCAGTTCAGTGTGGTCAGCCAACTGATCAGGCGGCGTCCCGAGAGATTTGACCAATTGGCGACTGATTACGGCCTGACGGTAGAGCAACGACAGATGATCGCCAGCCGTCTGGGACGATCCAGATGAGTATCTGACGTTCTGAGCCGCCAATCGACCTTTGCGAGGTCACGCTTGTAAGATAAGCCCATGCTTTACCCCGAATCTTCACTGAGGATGATCATTCGTCTGACAACAGTGGCTATTTGGTGAGGCACTGCTCGGCTGTTAGGTCAAACAGTGGTCGAAAGACACTGTCTCCCCATCAGGCGACTAAACCGCCATCCTTGCCTGAATCCCATCCTGAAATAGCCACGTTGGGCCGACTTACTGCGCCAGCGTTTCGGCAATATAGTCGTCCACCACCCGTTCTAGCCTGAAGTTCTGACGACGGACCGTTCTCTCAATCAACCTATC
>CEQE01131341.1_pt1 | contig 17855 bp, 17 predicted proteins | sample 356201 | NCBI WGS metagenome assembly CEQE01 (sample SAMEA2619970, study PRJEB7988) | marine metagenome | biome: marine biome (ENVO:00000447); feature: mesopelagic zone (ENVO:00000213) & marine oxygen minimum zone (ENVO:01000065); material: "saline water (ENVO:00002010), including plankton...
GCTGGAGCCGCCGGCGCGGCAGCTTCGGGCCTGGCGGCCGGCGCGGACGGCTCGGCTGCCGGAGTCTCGGGCGCCGCCGGCTCGGGTGTGGACGGTGGCGGCGGTCCAGGCGGATTGACCGGCTTGGGATCGTCGCTCATGACAGTCTCGGAGTCCGCAGCCGGAGCCCTAGGCCCACTCGAGCGCGCCCTTGCGCCAGGCGTAGGCGTAGCCGACGATCAGGATGAACAGAAACACGATCATCTCGATCAGCCCGAACAGGGCCAGCTCATCCATGATCACCGCCCACGGAAACATGAAGACCGTCTCCACGTCGAAAATCACGAATAGCATCGCCACCAGGTAGTAGCGGATGCTGTACCGATCGCGCGCATCGGTCTCGGGCTCGATACCGCATTCGTAGGGCTCGAGCTTGACCTTGTTGTACCGCTCGGGGTGCAACAGGCCGGACAAGATGAGCGTGAAGATCGCGAACCCGGTCGCGACGAACACGAAGATGAGAATCGGAACGTAGGCTTCGAGCATGATGCCCTGATCGATACCGATACCGAAGGCGACGCCAACGTCGGCGTCGGGGCGGAGACGCCTCTCAGTCGACCCCGGTCGACCGAGCGTCAACCATCGTATGAACTGTGGAGTTCCACGCGACCCGCTGGCACACTGGGAACTCGAACGCGGTTTGGGTTGGCCTGACTAGAACGCAAACGCCACGCCGAGCAAAACCCGCTGTTTATAGCATGCACCCCAGGGGGTGTCAAGAAACGGCCGGGGGCTGGGCGCACCCGATCGATCGCGACAACTTCTTCATTTCCAATGAGTTTCACGCCTTCGCCAACCTTGACCTGCCGAAACCTGGGGACCTATACTGCCTGGATAGCCCGCAGGTGGATCGCGCCGTCGAAGTGACTCGAGACCGCTCATGAAAAGCCTCGTCGCCTGCCGTTTCGCCGGCGCCTGCCGGCTCGTCGCGCTCGGCTCGCTCATCACGGCCGGCATCGTCGCGACCGCGCCCACCGTCACGGCGCAGGCCCAAGAGCTGCAGATGTACGTCAGCGTCCTCGACGACGATGACCGCCCGATCGCCGATCTCACCGTGGATGACTTCGTCCTTCGGGAGGACGGCGTGCTGCGAGAGGTGCTGCGCGTGCAGCCAGCGACCGAGCCGATGCACGTGGCCCTGCTCATCGACAACAGCGCTGCGTCTGCGCAGTATTTGCGCGACATGCGCGACGGCCTGGGCGAGTTTGCCCGACGGGTTGGAGGCGACCACGAGGTTGCCGTCATCACGTTCGGGGATCGGCCGACGATCGTCGAGGACTACACGCGGAGCGCCATCGAACTGCAGCAGGCGATCGGCAAGGTCTTCCCGCGCCCGGGCAGCGGCGCACTCCTGCTGGATGCGATCTACAACGCCGGCGAGGGGCTGCAGCGGCGTGAGGTGGCGCGGCCGGTCATGGTGGCGGTGACGACGATGGGCACCGAGTACAGCAACCGGGGCTACCAGCCGGTGCTGCGGATCATCCATGAGGTCGGCGCGATCTTCCACGCGGTCGTGATGACCTCGACGAGCTCGTCGATGGACACGGCGTCGCGATACCGCGACATCGTGCTCGACCGCGGCACGAGCGAAGCCGGCGGGCGCCGAATCGATCTGCTGCGCGGCCAGATGTTCCGACAGGCAATGGAGCGCGTCGCCGACGAATTGCTCTCGCAGTACCTCCTGGTGTACGCGCGCCCGGAAATGCTCGTGCCTCCGGACGAGATCGTCGTCTCGACGACGCGCCCCGACTGGACGGCGCGAGGCCGATCCGCGGCGGTCGCGCCGTGATCCCGGCGATCTCGCCACGTCGAACTGGCTCTGGACCGGCCACGCTCGCCTGCCTCGTCTTCCTCGCCGCGGGCGTCGTGGCCGGCCCCGTCCGTGCCGGGGCCCAGACCCCGGCGCCCCAGCGCCAGGTCCCGTCGTTCAGGTCGGGCGTCGACATCGTGTCGGTGAACGTCACGGTCACCGACCCGGCCGGCCGCTACATCACCGATCTCGATCTGGATGAGTTCGCGGTCTTCGAGGACGGGGTTCAGCAAGAACCCAGTTTCTTTACACGCTCCCAGCTCCCGATCGCGCTCGCGCTCCTCATCGACACCAGCGCCAGCATGGAACGTCGGATGCAGACCGCCCAGGAAGCTGCCATTGGTTTCGCCCACAGGCTCCGGCCCCAAGATCTCGCGTCGGTCATCGACTTCGATAGTCGCGTCAACATCCTCGAGGGCTTCACGAACGAGAGCGACCGGCTCGAGCGAGCGATCCGTCGGACGGCGGCCGGCGGTTCGACCTCGCTCCACAACGCCATCTACATCTCGCTCAAGGAGCTGAGCAAGATCCGCGCGAGGACACCCGACGAAATTCGGCGACAGTCGATCGTCGTGCTCTCCGACGGCGAGGACACGTCCAGCCTGGTGGGGTTCAACGAGGTCCTCGAACTGGCCAAGCGCTCCGAGACGGCGATCTACGCGATCGGCCTGCGCACGCGTGAACACCGCGGCAGCCGCGGGTTTCAGGAGGCGGAGTTCGTGCTGCGACAACTGTCCCGGGAAACGGGCGGGCGGGCATTCTTTCCCGACTCGATCGACGAACTCACCGGCATCTACGGCCAGATCGCCGACGAGCTCTCGAGTCAGTACACGATCGGCTACACCTCGAAGAACCCGCTGCACGACGGCCAGTGGCGCCGCGTGATCGTGCAGACGGCCAGAGACAATCTGACCGCCCGAACGAAGCAAGGCTACTACGCGCCCGCGTCGCAGTGAGCCGGCCGCGCCCTGGCGGCTCGAACACCCCACGGCCATCCGAAGAGTGAGAAGTGGAGTGACCTGGTGAACATCGCACCCCTGCTGCTCTACGCCGCCGCCGCCGTCGGCTACGCCTGGCATTTCGGAAAGCGCAGCAGCCGGGCCGGACGCGCGGCGACGACCATGCTCGCCGCGGCCGCGTTGGTGCACACGTTCATCATCGGCATGCAGACGACCGAGGTCGGGCACCTCCCCGTCGTCGGCACGACGGGTGCCCTGTCGATCTTCGTCTGGCTGTCGTCAATTGCCTATCTCTACACCGAAACCACGAGCAATGAGCGCTCGATGGGCGTCTTCATCGTGCCGCTCCTGGCCCTGCTTCAGATCATCCCGACCGTCAGCCGCTATCAGGTCGTGGCTCGGCCGCCCGTCCTGGAGAGCCCGTGGTTCGCCCTGCACGTCTCGTCGCTACTGTTCGCCTACGCGAGCTTTGCGCTGGCGTGCGTCATCGGCATCACCTACGTGCTGCTCTTCAAGGAGCTGAAGGCGAAGCATATCGGGTTCTTCTACGATCGGCTGCCGTCGCTGCAGGTCCTCGACGTCATGAACGCCCGCGCCGTCACGATCGGCTGGACATGTCTGAGCGTCGGCCTGGTCGTCGGCGGCGTCTGGGCGACGCAGGCCCAGGCCGAATTCAGCGATCCCCGCGTCCAGGCGATGTCGGTGCTCGACCCGACGATCTTCGTCGCGCTGCTCTGCTGGATCGTCTACTCATTCGAATTGTACGCCCGGCGTGCCATCGGATGGACCGGTTGGCGCACGGCGTGGTTATCGGCCATCGGGTTCGCCATCGTGCTACTGAACTTTCTGCCGATCGGGTACTTTCTGACGCGCACGCACAATTTCTAACTCCAGGATTCACTTGGGTTGACGGCGCTGGCGTGGGCTGGATGGCGAGGGCAAGGCGCGACGAGGGAGTTTGGCGGGTCCAAGTGACCGAGGAGCAACGCTGCTCTCGCCGTCCAGACCACGCCAGCGCCGTCAAGCCAAGTGAGTTCTGGGGTTAGGGTTCGCACAGAAGGGACACCAGGCATCGTCGTGAGCCAGCTCTTCCTGCTCGGGGTCAGCCATCACACGGCGCCGGTCGATCTGCGCGAGCAGTTGGACTTTGCCAGGCGTGGGCTGCCCGACGCGCTGGCCGCAGTGATCGACCGTCCGGCCTGCGGCGAGGCCGTGGTGCTGTCGACGTGCAACCGCGCGGAGCTGTACGTGCGCTGCGACGACGCGATGGAGACCCGGGAAGACCTCGTCCGCTTCCTCGGCGAGTTTCATGATGTGGACCGCGAGTCGTTGGCGCCGCACCTCTATGACTTCGCCAGTGTCGACGTGGCACGACACCTGTTCCGGGTGGCCGCCGGCCTGGATTCGCTCGTCGTCGGCGAGCCCCAGATCCTCGGCCAGGTGAAGGACGCCTTCACGGCCGCGTCGGACGCTGGCTGCACCGGCAGCTTGCTGAATAAGCTGTTCCACTGGTCGTTCGCGACCGGCAAACGGGTCCGGTCGGAAACCGAACTGGGCCAGGGCGCGGTGTCGGTCAGCTACGCCGCGGTCTCCCTGGCGCGCAAGATCTTCGGCAGCCTGTCGAAGCACGACGTGCTCCTGGTCGGCGCCGGCGAAATGTGCGAACTGACCGCGATGCACCTGCGCGCGCAGGAGGTGCGGCGGATCGCCGTCGCCAGCCGGACGTCCGGACACGCCACCGCGCTCGCCGACAAGGTGGGCGGGTCGGCTCTGCCGTGGTCGGAGATCGAACAGACCCTGGCCACGGCCGATATCGTCGTCACCGCTACGGGCTCACCAACGCCTATCATCACGCGGGAGTCGATCGCGGCGGTCATGCGGACGCGGCGCAACCGCCCGCTGTTCATCATCGACATCGCGGTGCCCCGCGACGTCGAGGCCTCGGCCGGCGCGATCGAGCAGGTGTTCCTCTACAACATCGACGATCTGCAGGGCATCGTCAGTGAGAACCTGGCACGACGCAGCGCGCAGATCGCCCGGGCCGAGGCGATCGTGGCCGAAGAAGTCGACGGGTTCATGGCTTGGCTGCATTCCCGCCGTGCGGTGCCGACGGTCGTCGCGCTGCGCGAGCGCTTCGAAGCCATCCGCCTCGCCGAACTGAAACGGCTCGAAGGCAAGCTCACGCCCTTGACCCCAGCCGATCGCGCCCGCGTCGAGGACGTGACCCGACTGATCGTCGAGAAGCTCCTCCTGACACCCACCGAGCGCCTCAAGGGACTCTCCAGCGCCGACACCGTGCGGCTGTACTCGGAAGCCCTCGGCCAGTTGTTCGACCTCGAATCGCCACGGCCCGCGGCCCAGCGGCCCGACGACGCAGTGGCCGAGGCCGAACACCCGGCCGCGCCGAAGACCTCGGTCACATCGTGAGTGGCCTGCGTATCGGCACCCGCGGCAGCGACCTCGCGCTGTGGCAGGCGCGCGCGGTGGCGACGGCGATCGAGGCCAGCGACGGCCCACCGTGCGAGCTGAAAGTCATCCGCACGAGTGGCGATCGCCTGCCCCACGCCGACCTCACGGAGGTCGGCGGCAAACGGCTGTTCGTCAAGGAGATCGAGGAAGCATTGATCGCACGCGAGATCGACGTCGCGGTGCACTCGGCGAAGGATCTTCCCGCGGTCGTGCCGGCGGGGCTCGCCGTTCGAGGCTATCTCCAGCGCGCGGACGCCCGCGACGGTCTGGTGCTGCCGGCCTCGGCCAACCCGCCCCCCAACTCGACCGCCACAGCACTCCTGACGCGCCTCGGTCCGAAGCCCCGGGTCGGCACCAGCAGCGTCCGGCGGATCGCCCAACTGGCCATGCTGCATCACGACGCGACGTTCGTTCCGATCCGCGGCAACCTGGATACGCGCCTGCGCAAGGTCGATGACGGCCCCTACGATGCGATCGTACTGGCGGTAGCGGGCCTCCGCCGACTAGGATTCACAAACCGGCTCTCGGCCGCGCTCACCATTGACGAGTGCGTCCCCGCGCCGGGCCAGGGTGCGATCGCCATGGAGACACGAGCGGACGACACGGTGACCAGCGACGTGGTGGCACGAATCGACGACGCCGATACCGGCGCGGCAGTCACGGCCGAGCGCACCCTAGTCGAGGCGCTGGGCGGCGGCTGCCAGATGCCGATCGGGGCTCATGCCGTGGTGGCAGGCACCGAACTACGGATCGACGCGGTTGTGAGCACCCTGGACGGCCGACGCGCCCCGAGGTTCCAGGCCCAGGGGGATCGCGCCGCGCCCGCAGCGCTGGGTCAGGCCCTGGCCGCCAGACTGGTCGACGCGGGCGCGGCGGAGATCCTCGCCGAGGTCAGCCGCGCACAGACGCCAGAGGTGGACCGATCGTGAGAGTGCCCCGAGTCTTCATCGTCGGCGCCGGTCCCGGCGACCCGTCGCTCATCACCGTGCGCGGGCTCCGCCGCCTGTCGGAAGCCGACGTGGTCGTCCACGATCATCTGGTGCCACCGCGCCTGCTCCGACTGGCACCGGCCGACGCGGAGATGATCGATGTCGGTGCGGCCGCCATTTCTGAATCTCTGGAGCAAGATGCGGTCAGTATCCTGATCGCCGAGAAGGCCCGTGAGCATCGCACGGTCGTCCGGTTGAAGTGGGGCGACCCGTTCGTCTTCGACAGCGGCGCCAAGGAAGCGCTGTTCCTGCACGAACAGGGCGTGCCGTTCGAGGTCGTGCCGGGCATTCCGGCCACGATCGGCGCACCGGCGTATGCCGGGGTCCCGATCACCTATCCGGACGCCGGCGACACGCTCGTCCTGGTGCGCGGTCACGAAGATGAAACAGACGCACCACCTGACGTCGACTGGAAGAGCCTGGCTCACCTGACCGGCACCATCGCGTGCTACGTCGGCACCCAGCAACTGCACGGGATCGTCGAGGCCCTGTTGAAACACGGCCGGCCAGGTGACGAGTCGGCGGCAGTGATCTATCACGGCACCCAGCCCGGCCAGCGCACGGTGGACGGCACGCTGCAGGAACTCGAGGCCGTCGTCCGCGACGCGGACGAGCACGGATCGGCCGTGCTGATCGTTGGCTCAGCCGTCGGCCTGCGCGCCCATCTACGCTGGTTCGACACGCGGCCGCTGTTCGGCCGGCGGATCGTCGTCACCCGCGCCGCCGAGCAGGCCGGCGACCTCGTGGAGCAGCTGGCCGACCTCGGCGCAGAACCGATTGAGGCCGCGGCCGTCCAGGTCGTGCCGCCGGTCGATCTCGACCCGCTCGACGATGCCTGCGAACGCATCGACACCTTCGATTGGGTCGTCTTCACGAGCGCCAACGGCGTCGAGTACTTTCTGCGACGGCTGGTCGCGGGTCGCGGCGATATACGCAACCTCAAGGGTGTTCGGCTCTGCGCCGTGGGTCCGGCCACTGGCGAACGCCTCACGCGGCACGGCATCAAGGTCGACCTCATGCCGGACGAGCACCTCGCCGAGGCTGTGGCGGCGGCGCTCCAGGCCAAGGACGACCTCACGGGCAAGCGGGTGCTGCTGCCCCGCGCCGACCTCGCTCGCGAAGTCCTGCCGCGCGCACTCGAGGCCGCCGGGGCCGTCGTGGAGTCCGTGACGGCGTACCGGACGGTTTTCGAATCGCTCGGTCAACCCGGCAAGCCCGACATCTATAAGATGCTATTGGAGCGGCAGATCGACGCTGTCACATTCGCGAGCGCCTCGACCGTGCGAAGCTTCGCGCAGCAGCTCGGCGCCGAGCAGGTCGCCGACCTGCTGCGGACGACCGTGATCGCCACCATCGGCCCGGTCACCGCCGAGGCCGCGAAGCAGCTGAACATCAGAACCGACATCATGCCGTCCAGCTACACCATTCCGGCCCTGGTCGACGCGCTGGTCGAGCACTTCTCGCGCGAGACCGACACTGAAGACTGAATAGTGATGAGTAGCACCCACCACCCGCGCCTCGACCTAGCGCGGCGTCCACGTCGCCTGCGACGCACGGCGGCGATACGCGCCCTCGTCCAGGAGACGCGGCTCCATCCGAAGATGCTGGTCTGCCCGCTGTTCGTCTGCAGCGGGTCGGCCGTCAGAACGGAGGTGCCGTCGATGCCCGGCGTCTACCAGCTCTCGGTGGACGAGGCGGTGAAGGAGGCCGTCGCGGCCGCTGGAGACGGGCTGGGCGGCGTGCTCCTCTTCGGACTCCCCGAGACGAAGGACGACCGCGGGTCGGCGGCCGACGATCCTACCGCGCCGGTCCAGACGGCGGTGCAGGCCATCAAGCAGGCCACGTCCGACCTCGTTGTCATGACCGACGTCTGTCTTTGCGCGCACACCTCGCACGGTCACTGCGGCATCGTCGACGGCAACGAGATCGTCAACGATGCCACCGTCGCCCGGCTCGTGGACGTGGCCCGGTCGCACGCCGAGGCCGGCGCGGATGTCGTCGCGCCGTCGGACATGATGGACGGCCGAGTCGGCGCGATCCGAACCGACCTCGACGCAACCGGCTACGAGCAGGTCGCGATCATGTCCTACGCCGCCAAGTACTGCTCGGCGTTCTACGGCCCGTTCCGGGAGGCCGCCGATTCGTCGCCGAGGTTCGGCGACCGGCGGACGCACCAGATGGATCCGGCGAACGTCGACGAGGCATTGCGCGAGGCGGCGCTGGATCTGGACGAAGGCGCCGACATCGTGATGGTCAAGCCGGCGCTACCCTGTCTCGACGTCATCCAGGCCGTCAAGAAGGGCTTGGGCTGCCCGACCGCCGCCTATCAGGTGAGCGGCGAGTACGCGATGCTGAAGGCGGCGGCCGCCCAGGGATGGCTGGACGAGCCACGGGCCGTGCTCGAGTCGCTCACGGCGATCCGCCGCGCCGGCGCGGACCTGATCATCACCTACTTCGCGCGCCACGCCGCGACACTGATCCACTGATCCAATCGCCCCGCTCGTCGCCCCCCGGTCAGGGGCCATTTTCCGGCCTTCCTCGCGTGGTATCTTCTCGCCATGGCTCGCACGACGACGTCGTCACGCCGCTTGTTCGCCCGCGCGCGGCGCGTCCTGCCGGGCGGCGTGAACAGCCCGGTCCGCGCGTTCAAGGCGGTGCAGGGCGAGCCGCCGTTCATCGCTCGCGCTGCCGGAGCCCACGTCACCGACGCCGACGGCCGACGCTACATCGACTACGTCATGTCGTGGGGACCGCTGATTCACGGCCACGCACCCGCGGGCCTCACGCGGGCTCTGGGCGCCGCGGTGAAGCGCGGCACGAGCTTTGGCGCCCCGACGCCGCTCGAAGTCGCCTTGGCTGAGCGGGTCCGCGCACTCATGCCGTCGCTCGAACGGATGCGCTTCGTGAATTCCGGCACCGAGGCCGCGATGAGCGCACTGCGGCTGGCGCGCGCGGCGACCAAGCGCGACAAGATCGTCAAGTTCCAGGGCTGCTACCACGGCCACGCCGACGGATTGCTCGTGCAGGCTGGTTCGGGCGCGCTGACGCTGGGGATCCCGACGAGCCCCGGCGTGACGAAGGCCAACGCCGCCGACACCCTCGTCGCCGGCTACAACGATCTGGCCTCGGTGGAACGGCTCTTCCGGATGCACCGGCGGAAGATTGCCGCGGTGATCGTCGAGCCGATCGCCGGCAACATGGGGATCGTGCCGCCGCAGGACGGCTTCCTCCAGGGTCTGCGCGAAGTCTGCGACCGCGCCGGTGCCCTGCTGATCTTCGACGAGGTCATCTCGGGCTTCCGTGCGGCCGCGGGTGGCGCCCAGGCCGTCTTCGGGCTGACACCAGACCTGACCTGCCTCGGCAAGATCATCGGCGGCGGCCTCCCCGTCGGCGCCTACGGCGGGCGCGCCGATCTGATGGCCCAGGTGGCGCCGGAGGGGCCTGTCTATCAGGCCGGAACGTTGTCGGGGAATCCGCTAGCGATGACGGCTGGACTCTGGACGCTGTCGAAGCTCTCAGACAAGCTCTACCGCTGCCTGGCCGACCTCGGCGCGAGGCTCGCTGCCGGGCTCGCGGACGCGGCGTGTGACGCCGGCGTGCCGCTGCAGGTCAACGGCTTCGGCTCGCTGCTGACGCCGTTCTTTTCGAACCGGCCGGTCCGCGACTACCGCGCGGCGATCCATGCCAGCACGACCGACTACGGCGTCTTCTTCCGCGCGATGCTGAAGCGCGGCATCTATCCCCCGCCTTCGCAGTTCGAGGCATGGTTCCTGTCGGCGGCGCACACCGAGCGCGACATCGACCGGACGATCGCGGCCGCCCGCCCTGCCATGAAGGCTGTCGCCCGGAGTTGAGGAATCGAAGTCACCCGCAGGAATTTCGACGGGATCTGAATGACCGCAATCGATAGTTACCTCGAACGAAACGCAGCCTACGCGACCAAGTTCTCCCGCGCGGACCTAGCCGCCGCACCGGGCCAGCGAGTCGCGGTCGTCACCTGCATGGACGCGCGGATCGACCCCGACGCCATGCTCGGCCTGGACGCGGGCGATGCCCACGTCATCCGCAACGCAGGCGGCATCGCCACCGACGACGTCATCCGGTCGCTCCTGGTCTCACAGTGCTTGTTGGGTACCCGCGAGATCATGCTGATCCAGCACACCGACTGCGGGCTGCTGACATTCAAGGATTCCGAGATGGCCGACGCGATCGAACGCGACACCGGCCACCGGCCGCCGTTCGCCATGGGCGCGTTCACCGGCCTCGATGACAACGTTCGCGAATCGATCGCTCGAATCCGAGACAACCAGCTCATCACGCACACCGACGGTATCCGCGGGTTCGTCTGCGACGTCAAGACCGGCCGGCTGCGCGAGGTCAGCTAGCGTCCCGACGGATCGCCGTCCACGTCTCCAGCGTCAGGAACCTGACGCGAAGTGGCGCTCCAGCAATGTTTGCCACTCCCCGATGAACTCGCTGTAGGCCCCCGCCGTGAACCCCGCCACGAACGCCTCGCCGGTCGCCGAGAGCGCCTGGTATCGGTAGGTCACCTCGACCTCGGTCCGGTCGGGTTCGAGCAGCGTGCACCGGACCCGAATCGTCCCGACCTTGTCACCGGGTTCGACCTTGTAGAACTCGACCAGATGAGCCTCGGGCTCGTAGCGCTTGACGACCCACACCGCCTCGCCGGCCCGGTGATCGTGCGTCCGGGTCAGGAAGACGTAGTCCTCGGCCAGTTCGGTGTGGCCCATCACGTTCTCGTAGTCCCACTCTGGCACCCACAGCTTCTCCCCCTCCGGGCTGAACAGCGGGAAGAGCCGCGCGATCGGAACGGCCATGGCGAAGCTCTTCGTATGCTCGACGGAGTGCATCATGCCTTTCCCGGGGCGCCAGCGCCCTGCGTTCGACGGTCTCCCCCTTGAGGAAGATGCGCAAGTGTCCAGACCGCTGGTATCTCGTTCGACCGTCAGGAGTTCCGGTCGACGTGGGCGTCAGGGACGTGATCGGTGACGAGGTTCAGCGCCACACCATGTTCGAGCCATGCCTTGAGACCCGCAAGGACGTACGTGAACCCGCCCTGCGCGTCGATCGCCTGGGCCACCACCTCGTCATCGGTGCCCGCGAATCCCGAGTTGGTGACAACGACCAGCGTCGTCCCGTCGGACCGGTCGTCGAACTGCCACTCCACCTGGGTGGGCGGTTGGCTCGCATCTCCCCACTCGATCACGATCCTCGAATGCGGCTCGAGCGCTTTGACGGTGACCTCGGCCGTCGCGCCGTACATCTCCCAGTCCCATCGCACGCCGGCGCCCGGCTCCAGCCGGCCGCTGCTCTTCGTGAACCAGAACCTCGTCGTGATCGCCGGATCGACGAACGCCTCGAAGACGTCGGCCACGGGCCGGCGGATGAGCATCTGGGCGCGGGCGACCGGCCGGTTCTGGAGTGCCATGGTGCGCCCTACTCCAGCACCCAGGCGGCAATCGCCAGGGAGCGGTCCTCGGCCTGCCCCTTCAAAGTCCGCGGCACGGCTTGCAGATCCCCGTGACCCGATTCACGCCCGGTTCGTCGCTCGATTCTTCCAGTTCCACCACTTGAGCAACTCTGTTTCGTGTGTTTCGTTGCTGGCGTAGTACACGGCGCACCGAAACGTGTACAGCACGCAGCGATCTATCTTCTGCGCCCGAAGCTTGCACAAATCCTCGAACATCTGTTCGGGGTCGCAGCCGCGCAGTTCCGCTGGTTCAGCAAAGCCCAAGTCTCTCAGATCGCGGGCCAGGCTGGGTCCTATCCCGGGAATCGTTTCGAGCGTCGTCGTTGAGTGGTGCGTGGTCACGGTTGGTCCTGGCCAACTTCACGTCTCGAACGGATCATGAAGACGGCGGGCATCGATCCGCCTTCGGCGGGTCCGGCGTGGTCGGCCAGCCACTGAGGCTCCTGGCTTGGCGCAACATTCTCACACCTCGAACGATCGGGCAATCCGGATCACCGCGTCGGTGGAGGAGCTGCGCGCGACGGGCCGCATCAAGCGTTCAGTGTCGTAGCCGGGTGATATCATCGAATTCGTGTCCGACCTGAAGCTCCACCGTAGCATCGGCGTCAATGTCGGCGACGTGCAGATCGGCGGCGGCGCGCCGGTCGTCGTGCAGTCGATGACGATGACCGACACGGCCGACGCCGCGGCGACGGCGGCGCAGTGCGCGGAGCTGGTGCGCGCGGGGTCGGAACTGGTACGCATCACCGTGAACGTGTCCGAGGCCGCCGCCGCGGTCCCGGAAATCCGCCGGCGCCTCAACGACCAGGGCTGCGACGTGCCGCTCGTCGGCGACTTTCATTACAACGGACATCAGTTACTGGCCCGGTACCCAGATTGCGCGCGGACGCTCGCCAAGTTCCGGATCAATCCCGGCAACGTCGGCACCGGCAATCGCCGAGACGAGCAGTTCACGACGATCTGCCAGATCGCCCGCGACCACGAAACACCGATCCGGATCGGCGTGAACGGCGGCTCGCTCGACCAGGACCTGGTCATGGCGAAGATGCAGGAGAACACCGACCAGGATCGCGGGCGAACGTCGGACGAGGTCATCAACGACTGCATCGTGCTCTCGGCGCTGCAGTCGACCGAACTCGCCCTCGCCGCTGGGCTCAAGAAGGATCAGATCGTCATTTCGTGCAAGGTCTCGCAGCCGCGCGACCTGATCGCCGTCTATACGGAGCTAGCGCGACAGACCGAGCAGCCGCTCCATCTCGGCCTCACCGAGGCTGGGATGGGGATCAAGGGGATGGTCTGGTCGTCGACGGCCATGGGGATCCTGCTGCACCAGGGGATCGGCGACACGATTCGGGTCTCGCTGACGCCACGTCCCGGCGGCAACCGGACCGACGAAGTCGTCGCCGCGTGCGAGTTGCTACAGGCGCTGGGACTCCGCTCGTTCGCACCGAGCGTGACGGCGTGCCCCGGGTGCGGGCGGACGACGAGTTCGACGTTTCAAGAGCTGGCCGAGCGGATTCAGGCCTACGTCCGAGAGATGATGCCCGAGTGGAAGAAAGAGTATGACGGCGTCGAGGCGATGCGCCTGGCGGTCATGGGCTGCGTGGTCAACGGCCCCGGCGAATCGAAGGCCGCCAACATCGGCATCAGCCTGCCCGGAACCGGCGAGGCGCCGAACTGTCCGGTGTACATCGATGGCCGGCATGCGACCACACTCAAGGGCAGCTACGGCGAGCTGGCCGAGGGGTTCCGGTCGCTGGTGGACGACTACGTCGTCGAACACTATCCGCGTAAGACCGCCGCGGAAACTGAGCCGGTCTGACTCTCCTCGGCCGCCCTGGCCCGCCCGATCGCCGGTGCTCGATGCCCCTCACGCTGATAGCCGTCGACCTCGACGGCACGCTCCTGGATAGCGCCGGGCAACTGCCCGACCGCAATCGGCACGCACTCCATGAGGCGGCGTCGCGCGCGGTTCAGATTGTCCTGGCGACCGGCCGGAGCTTCCACCACACGAAGGATCTGGCCGCGCGGATGCCCGACGGAACGGTGCTCGTGCTCAACAACGGCGCCTTGGTCAAGGACCGCGCGGGAACCACGTTGGCGCATCACGGCCTGCCGGCCGAGACGGCGCGCTATCTCATCGAGACCACGCGCGATGTCCGCGAGGGTGCCGCAGCGATCTTCGACCGCCACGATGCACATCAGTTCGTCTGCGAACGGGTCGACTGGGCCCACCCGCACCGGCAGCGCTACTACCTGCTTCACCGGGAATCGATCACCGAGACGGGGTCGCTCGGCGACGCGATCTCCGACCTCGGACTGGACCCGCTGCAGATCGGGTTCACCGGCGGCGTCCGCGCCATGCGAGAGCTGGCCGCGTTGCTGGACTCGCTGCCGAGGGCCGCAGAATTCTCACACACGTTGACCGAGTATCCGCAACGAGATTTTTCGCTGCTCGACGTCCTCGGGCCGGGGCGGTCGAAGGGTCGAACGCTCGCCGAGCTCGCAGCCAGCCGTGGGATAGAGGCCGACGACGTGATGGCGATCGGCGACAACCTGAACGACCGGACAATGTTGGAGTTCGCCGGCGTCGCGGTCGTCATGGGGAACGCGTCGCCCGAATTGAAGGCGCTCGGATGGACGGAGACCGCCACGAATGACGCGGCGGGGGTCGCGAAGGCTATCGAGCGAGCCCTGCGCCACCGAGAGTGAGGTCCTTCACGCCAGGTCCGCCCGAAGGCGCGCGATCCGTTTGCGCCAGACGGCGAGCAGGACGAGCGAGACGACGATGAGGCCGGCCGACAGGCCGATCCACAAGCCGACCACCCCCCTCGCCCAGATGAAGCAGATGGTGTAGCCGAGCGGCAGGCCGAACGCCCAGTGGCCGGCCAGGTTCCAGAGCATCGGTGTGCGCGTGTCGCCTAGACCCCGCAGCGCGCCGGTCAGCACGCCCTGCAAACCGTCGAACAGCTGGAACGCCGCCGCCACCGCCAACAGCGTGACGCCCGTGGCGACGACGGCCGGATCGGTCGTGAAGAATCCCATCAGCACCCGTGGGATCAACAGGAACGCCGTGGCCGAGACCGCCATGAACAGCAGGCCGAGGATGACGGCGGTCCAGCCGGCCCGGCCGGCATCGTCCGCATCGCGACGCCCGACCGCGTGGCCTACGCGAACCGCCGCGGCCGACGCCATGCCGAGCGGCACCATGAAGGTGAAGCTGGCCATGTTCAGCGTGATCTGGTGGGCTGCGAGGGCCACCGGCGCCAGGCGGCCGGCCAGCGCGGTGGCAGCCGAGAACACACCGACCTCGAGCGTCACCTGGCACGCGGCAGGCAGCCCGAGCCAGAACAGCTTCGCCAGCCGGGCGCGCTCGATCGCCCAGGAGGCGCGCCGGAGGCCGTGACCGGTCCGAGCATCGTGACGCGCGACGGCGCCCAGCAGCATCGCCGCCATGTAGACCCGGGAGGCGCAGGTCGCCCAACCGGCGCCGTTCACGCCGAGCGCCGGCGCGCCGAGGTTACCGTGGATCAGAATCCAGTTGGCCGCCACGTTGATCAGGTTCGCGGTCAGGAGCGTCACCATGATCGGCGTCACGACCCCCATCGCCTGCAGGTACCGCCGCAGAGCCACGTAGAGCAACAGCGGCCAGGCACTCCAGGTGATCAACCGCAAGTAGGGCGCGGTCAGCCTGAGGACGGTGGGGTCGAACCCCCACAGGTCGAGATTCGCGATGCCGATGAGCGCCACCCCGGTCAAGGGCGCTGCGAGCACCAGGCTCATCACGACGCCGTGGACCAACCAGCGATGACACTCGTCGAGCTGGCCCGCGCCGAACGCTTGGGCGATGAACGTGTCGAGCGCCAGCAGCACACCGACCCCGAATACCGCGAGCGCGATGAACAGCATCGAGCCGACCCCCACCGCGCCGATCGCCTCGGGGCCGAGCGAGCCGACCATCAGGATGTCGACGGTACCCATGGCGACCCAGCCCATCTCGGCCACGACGACCGGGACCGCCAGGGCGAGCATCGGTCGCACCTCTCGCCGCAGGCCGGACAAACGCTGTATCATCACAGCCGTCCCGACGCTCGGACGGACATACGGAATGAAGGACGGTCACTCATGCGAACCACACTCGTCGCGCTCTGCCTTGCCGGCGGCGCAGCCAGCGTCATCCTTGGCGCGGCGCCCCAGGATGCCGTGGCGCAACAGCTGCCGCCAGGCGCCGAAGCCTTCTCGCTCGACGGCGAGCCGCTGTACCCGGGCCTGCTGATGGCCGACGTGCAGGCCCAACTCGAAGCCAATCTCGCCGAAGCGCGCGCTGCGTTCGAGCGCGCGCCGACCGACCCCGACGCGGCGATCTGGGTTGGCCGCCGGCTCGGCTACCTGGGTCGCTATCAGGAGGCGATCGGCGTCTACAGCGACGCCATCGCCGACCACCCCGACTACGCCAAGCTCTACCGGCACCGCGGCCACCGTTACATCTCGACGCGGCAATTCGACCTGGCGATCGCCGACCTCGCACGGGCGGCGGAGCTGATCGAGGGCGTGCCCGACGAAGTCGAGCCCGACGGCGCCCCGAACGAGCGCGGCATTCCGACTAGCACCTCGCACACGAACATCTGGTACCACCTCGGGCTCGCCTACTATCTCACCGGCGACCTCGAGCGGGCGCTCGGCGCCTACCAGCAGTGCCTAGCGTTCTCGAAGAACCCGGACATGCTCGTGGCGACGAGCCACTGGCTCTACATGACGCTGCGGCGGCTGGGTCAGGACGACGCGGCGGCGGACGTGCTGGAGCCGATCGTGGACGGGATGGACATCATCGAGAACGGCGCCTACTACCGTCTGTTGCTGATGTACAAGGACCTCATCCCGCCCGAGCTGATCCTCGAGCGCGCGGCGGCGGACGGCGGGGTCCAGTTTCCGACGTCAGCCTACGGCGTGGCGGCCTGGCACCTCTACAACGGGCGGCAGGAGGTCGGCATGACGCTGCTCTACCGGATCGCGACGGACACCCAGTGGGCCGCGTTCGGGACGATCGCCGCCGAGGCGGACATCGACCGGATCGGGAGCTGAGCGAACACCCGACCCCTGTCACTACGGTCTTGGCGTACCAGGGAGCGCCGGCATCTCGCCTTCTTCAGACAGCCTCGGCAGCAACTCGTCGCGCATCGCCAGGTGGTAGACCGCCGCGGCGATGGTGATGGCCGACTTGATCGCATCACCCTCGATGACCCGCTCGTAGGTATCCAGGTTGGTGTGCCAGGTGTAGGTCCCGTACTGGATCGGATCCTGCCGCATGCCGATGCCCGGCAGGCCCGCCTCGTTGAAGGACGTGTGATCCGACCCGCCACGCCGCCGGCTCATCGTCGCACCGGCGCCAAGGACACCGATGTCCTCGAACGGCGCGAGCGCCGAGCGGAGAACCTCGGCGGCTTCTCCCGGGCCGAACACGCTCGCGCCGCGCGCCTGTCCGGTGCCCCCATCGATGTTGAAGTAGCCACCGAACTTCGAGTACTCCGGCAGCTGATCCTCGAACGACCCGAAGTGCTGCTTGACGTAGGCCTGCGAGCCGAGCAGTCCTTGCTCCTCGCCGGTCCAAAGCGCCACGCGGATCGTCCGCCGGGGCTCCACGCCGATCGCCGCCAGGATCCGCGCGGCCTCCATCATCACCGTCACGCCGATCCCGTTGTCGGTGGCGCCGGTCGCAGCATGCCACGAGTCGAGGTGGCCGCCGAGCATGATCACCTCGTCGGCCTTGTCGGTCCCGCGAATCTCGGCGGTCGCGTTGTAGCTCGTCGCGCCGTCGGGATAGCTCTGGTTGATGATCTCGACCTCGAGTTCCACGGGGCCGTGCGGCACCAGCCGTGCGATCCGCCCGAAGTCCTCGTTCCGCATGACGAGGGTCGGTGCCGCCTGCGCGAGGTCGTACGTCCGGTTGCTGAAGGCACGAATCTGGCCGTGGTCCCGGCCGGCGTCGTTCACCTGAACCGCTGCGCCATTCTCGGCGAGGAAGATCGCGATCCGCCCGGCCACCTCGCGGCCCGACAGCGGCCGGTCGGGATCGTCGTCGCCACCGGGCCGCGGCCCGC
>CEQE01063918.1_pt1 | contig 17746 bp, 17 predicted proteins | sample 356201 | NCBI WGS metagenome assembly CEQE01 (sample SAMEA2619970, study PRJEB7988) | marine metagenome | biome: marine biome (ENVO:00000447); feature: mesopelagic zone (ENVO:00000213) & marine oxygen minimum zone (ENVO:01000065); material: "saline water (ENVO:00002010), including plankton...
GAAATTGCCGGGAACATCAAGCATACATCCGTTACAATTCCAGCCATAATAATTTTTTTTCGACCAGTTTTTTTAATAGTCTCCTTAAATTCAGGAGAATCCCATGCGTTGATTTCACCTTTCCGCTTAATAGTATCTACACCTAAAATTTCAATTATTTCCGGCATCACCGGTCCATTTGGCCCTTCCGGTATACTGGCGGTTACAAGGGATGGTAAATTTAAAACTTTTGCCATTTTACAAAGGCCGGCTATATTGTTTTTTAGCAAGACAGCATCCATGTCCCTGCAATTGACGAGTAGACCGGTTTGATGATCAATCATTGCGACTACAGCATTGTCTGGAGTCAAACGTTCGTAAAAAATTTTATCCTTCATAATGCATTCTCCTTTAATTTTTATGTTGTACAACTATAAGATGTACATCTGATCCTGCTTTGAAATTAAAATGATTTCCTGTGATTAGGTCACCATCAGTAGCATTCACATTATCGTTGATTACCCCTTGCCCTTGTGTAATATAAACCACTGAGGTATCTTCAAATTCTACTTGTTGCTCTCCATTAAGTAACGCAACTTCAACTGTCGTATGACTTGGGAAAGTTGAAGTTTGTTTTTTACTGCCTCCATAAACACGGGCAACTGCTCCATTTTCTAGTTTGTAAAGTTTATAAGCTGCACATTCACCCGGTTTTTCAGGTAAAACCCATATTTGAATCATTCTGTTCTTGCTATCATCCGGGTTAACTTCGTTATGGGAGAATCCTTCTGCACCAGCTCGTTGGACCTGAACGTCATAGGCGACTAATTCCTGTCCATGTCCCAACGAACCTTCATGAGCAATGCGTCCTTCAATCATCACAGAAACAACGTCAACCTCATGATGATCGTGCATTCTCGTCTCTCCTTTTGGATTAAACCGTGCATCGGCTAAATATACAAAGTTCCCAATGCCTGGAAAAGTCCCTGGATTAACATGTTGCCCAAAAAGCTTTGGGGACATAACTAAACGGTGTTCCCTGAGCCCTGCAAAGCCACCTAATGGCAAATCATCCCTATGCAATATTGACGGCGTCAAATTATCACCCCTCCTTTCTTTTTTAGGTTTAAGTTTCATTTACTTAAAATTCTGTAAATCCAACGCAGAGGTTTTTAACTAATGAGAAAATGTTAGCGTTGTCTGTTGCTACCGTTAATAAGTTATATACAAAAGGGCTTGCGATGATGGTTATAACAAAGATAAAGACACCTTTAGTAATGTGAAAATTTTTTATGTTCTGAATTCATATGACTAACTCCTTTTCGGGCAAGCCTCATGAATTTGTCCCATTCCGGGTCGCCAGTTTTCGAAGAAAATAACTGCTCATAATGACCATAGTCCTGGCAGTATTTGGCGATCCGGTGGATGTCGTCACGGGGATTGGAGGACAACCATCCATATCCAGTGTAAAGGGCCATGCAATTGTTTATGAGAAATTGCGGAATAACCGGTTTAAGTTCTCCTTCACTCATAGTGGACTCCGCATGAGTAATATAGGAAGCACCCAGCATCAATGTCCATAATCCCTGGTCCATAGACTGGGCCTGGGCAGCTGGGTCCTCCCAAGTTTTGAATCCTCCACTATTGATAGCCTGACGCGCTCCATTAGCGACTGATGAGATGATTTTTTCGTGGGTAAGCTGGATGACATGTGTATGGCGGTTAGAAGCCGCATGCCACACTTCAGACGTAATAGCCAATTGTTCCGCGACGAACAAAATGGGGTGGTCCACGCTGAAAAGAAAATCACAGAATACCGCTACCAATATCCTCTCCGAGGCCTCCAATTCCTCCTTAGCGAAGACGGCATTAAATAAATCCAACCTCCCCCGCCAGGCCATACCAGCCAGGGCGACTATCAAATCCCCCTTGCTGTCGAAGTGGGAATAAAAGGTGCCGATGGATACTTTTGCAGCTTTAGCCGCGTCGGTAACTTTAAATGATAAGTATCCCTGACTACTAACCAGGGTCAACGCTTTCCTGAGAATTCGCTGTTGCCTTTCCATATAAATTAGCTTTCTTGTTTTCCCCACGAGCCACACTCCTTTAAATGAACTATATTCGATTATAAATCGAATATAGTTCATATATTAAAAAATGTCAACCCTTACCTATGAAAATTTCCTAAACTTCCTAACAACACTTTATGTTGAATTTCTGTATTTGACCTAATAAAGTGCAATAAAACAAATATCTTTATTTGTTTCTCTTATGAAATACCATGCAATGAAAATCATTAAACCCTCAAATAACTCTTGTTATTTAAAATCAGTGATATATTTGATGGATTAGATCTCTTAATGATAGTTAGGTGGTAAACCAAAAAACAAGTAGCCGTAATCAGTTTTTCCAATGCTTGTAAAAGTGCACATCTAAAAACCAATAGTTGAAAATTTATTATTTATCGACATGGGCTATATAGAATAAAGTTAATTTTCAATTTATTTTCGATTCGTCCTCTTCTCAATCGGAAAGAGGCTGAATTAATGATTTTATTTTAAAAAATCTTGAAATTTTGGATATCAGATTGCAGATTGCGGATTTAAAAGCAAAAAAACAACACACCCCGCCGCCGATGGCGCCATCCTCTACCGCTTTGCTAAAGACAAGGCCCCTCTTTTTATAGGGGAATTTTAATAAAATCCTCGCCATACCTACCCCTCTTTTATCCGAGCTCATCCGTTCAATCCGTGAGCTAAAGCAATTTATCCCTTGCTTCCTTATTTTCATAGGAGCAAAATGTTATCTCTATGGTAAAAGTAATATTTGAAAATGAGAAAACCGTTGAGGAGGAAGATTTAAATCTCACACTCTTAGAAATGTCATTGAAGCATGGAATTAAACATGCGCACATCTGCAAAGGTAAAGCACGTTGTTCAACATGCCGTGTGATTATATTGGAAAATCCAAATAATCTTCTTCCTAGAAATTCACTTGAAACAAATTTAGCTAAGACAAAAGGTTTTGAATGTAATATCCGGTTAGCGTGCCAGGCTAAAATTAAAGGGCCGGTGAAGTTGCGCCGCTTAGTTTTGGACGATCACGATATCAAGTTGGCAGGCAAAACATCACAATCAACAGGACGGGAAGCCCATCTGGCAGTATTGTTTAGTGATCTTAGAAACTATACTGCTTTTTCAGAAAACCAGTTGCCCTATGATGTTATCCATTTTCTGAACCGCTATTTTTACAGTATGGGTAACGCCATTTTCAAACATAATGGTCATATAGACAAATATATGGGTGATGGGATCATGGCCTTGTTTGGACTGTCTGAATCAAGTCCTGAAACAATTTGTCTCAATGCGGTATCAGCTGCTTTAGATATGATCAAGAACCTGGACTCTCTAAATCAGTACGCCGGGAAATACTGTGAGCATAAATATAAAATGGGAATTGGCATTCATTTCGGAGAAATGATTGTTGGTGATTTAGGGCATCCGGATAAAATCGAATTTACTGCCATAGGTGACACTGTTAACATGGCGAGCCGCATTGAGTCTGCAACCAAGGAGGCACAAGCTTCCATCCTAATTTCTGAAAAAGCCTTTTCTCACATCAAAGATAAAATTGAAACAGGCAAAGTAATTGAAACTGAGCTTAAAGGAAAAGAAGGTTTGTACAAATTGCACGAAGTTAAAGGGACACTTTAACTTCTGCCGACGGTCGTTTGCTTGATCTTTTAAATTGTTAACCACAAAGGCACAAAGACAGAATAAAAAAAACGATGAAGAGAAAATTATGAAAAAATATATTTGTACAATATGCGGTTATGTTCACGAAGGGGATGGACCTCCGGACGTATGTCCCGTATGCAAAGCATCTTCAGATAATTTTAAAGAAGTTGAAGAAAGTGTTGATCAACCACAAAAAGAGAACAACTATTTATCGGAATGGAAACGTAAATCAGATGATTTGGAAGTTCATATGGCCGATATTCATCAAATGGCGGAATCCGGGACAGCCTCTATAGCAGAGCCCATGCGCACAAAGAAAAATATCATTTCATGGGATGACATTTTAATTAAAGGCGCGCAGTTAAGTAAAATCCCGTTGAACCGGAATAAACAGGTTACTACCCGCACAGTGATTGGACCAAAAGCAAAAACTCCACTGGTTATTGAAACTCCTGTTTATATAACTCACATGTCTTTTGGAGCCTTGTCCAGAGAGATAAAGATCGCTTTATCTAAAGGAAGCGCTGCCGCAAAAACAGCAATGGCTTCTGGAGAAGGAGGAATCTTAAATGAATCCTATGAAGCTGCGCATAAATATATTTTTGAATACGTCCCGAACAAATATAGTGTTACAGATAAAAACCTTCAAAAAGTGGACGCTATTGAAATTAAAATCGGCCAATCCGCAAAACCGGGTATGGGAGGTTTTTTACCTGGAGAAAAAGTCACTGAAGAAATCGCGGAAATAAGAGGTTTTTCCCGGGGAGATGATATTGAAAGTCCCGCTGCCTATAATGATATTAAAAACAGGGAAGACTTAAAAAACAAAGTGGCATGGCTCAGGGAAAAATCAAAAGGCAAGCCAATAGGGATAAAAATAGCTGCAGGTAATATTGAGGAAGATTTAGAAGTTGCAGTATTTGCAAAACCCGATTTCATCACCATTGACGGAAGACCGGGAGCAACCGGCAGTGCCATGAAAGTTGTTAAACAAGCAACGTCTATTCCAACAATTTTCGCATTATACCGGGCAAGAAAATATCTTGATAAGCAGGGAGAAGATATATCACTTATCATTACAGGAGGACTCAGAATTTCATCCGATTTCATAAAAGCGCTTGCGTTGGGTGCGGACGCTATTGCCATAGGGACAACGGCCCTCATAGCCTGCGGGTGTCAACAATACAGGTTGTGTAATACCGGACGTTGTCCTGTCGGTATAACAACACAGGATCCAGAGCTGAGAACCAGATTTAACGTGGAATTATCGGCAAAAAGATTAACGAATTTCTTAAAACTTACTACAGAAGAATTAAAGACCTTCGCCAGATTGACAGGAAACGATAACGTACATCATTTGAATATAAAAGATTTATGCACAACCAATTCAGAGATATCAAACCACACAAATATCGAGCATGTTTAGAATAACAGATAATTGTTATTTGCTTACTGCTGACTTTTTCTCCGAAACCTTGAGGGTAAAAGTAAATGTTGATCCTTTCCCCACCTCGCTTTCGACTTTTATCTTTCCCCCATGCTGTTCTATAATGTCTTTGGATATGGCTAACCCCAAGCCAGTACCCCTGATCGATTTAACATTTCTATGATTTAACTGCACAAATTTTTCAAATATTTTGTCTAATGATTCCGCTGGAATACCTATCCCCGTATCAGCTATCGATACTTTAACATGTGGCACCGTAGTACCATTTTCACTAATTATTGTGGTCAGGGAAGCATTAACATTTATAGAACCTTTCGGTGGAGTGAATTTAACAGCGTTACTAAGTAAATTAGAAAAGAGCTGTCCCAGCCTTTTTCTATCTCCATATACACAGGGCAGTTCTTTTTCTACTTGACTATTTATCGATCTTTTATGGGTTTCTCCATAACCCTGAAACACTTTTACAAAATGATCAATTATTTCTTTGATCTGAATTTCTTCCAGGTTACATTCCGTTAATCCGCCTTCAATTTTTGAAATATCAAGAAAACTGTCAATCAAGTTGCTCATTCTTACACTTTCCTCTTTAATAATCCCAGCAAATTCACCTTGTCCCTTATTCGATCGATCCCCGTACCTCAACAGCAGGTCTGAATAAGAACGAATAGAAGTAAGTGGGGTTCGAAGGTCGTGGGCCACCATATTTAAAAAATCAGTTTTCTTTTTATCTATTTCTTCTAAGGAGCGATTCACGCTTTCCAGTTCATTTGATTTATTTTCTAATTGTTTATTTAACTTTAGCAGATCCTCCGCCATTTCAGCTTTTAATTCCACTCTTTGCCGGTCGGTATAGAGCTTATAGAAATAAATTAAAAAACTAATAATAAATATCAGAATTATTGCAAACAAAGCAATTCTAATCCTGTTACTTTTTAACATGATATTTGAGATTTCTTCAAAAGGCTGTTCGGAACCGACATACCATTTTTGACTAACAATTTTGACCGGTAGAAACCCTACAAGTGATCTCTCTCCGCTTTCATGGTAATAATCCAAAGGGAGGTGAAAGCTACCTTCTTTTTGCTGAAAAATCATTTTAATCGCCTTATCATGATATTCCTGTGGCAAAGCAAGAGAACAGGTCAGCAATTTGCCGGAACTATCAAATAGCCAGGCGTGTTCGGAAAGATTACCTACTATGCTATAAATTGTATTCATCTCTATATCCATAATAACTATTCCCTTTTTTTGCTTAACGAGCTTGACTGGTATCGCTAATCGGATCACCTCTCGATGCGGGATTTCTACCTTTCCAAATTCTCTGTTCAACGTAATAGGAGACACATAAAACTGATTGGAATCCATACTCAGAGCTTTGGAAAAATAAATCTCTTTAGACTTATCCTGCAGAATTTTAACGGGGTTAATACTGCCGCCTTTTTTTCTTTCCACTCGGATAATTTCCTGCCCACTTAAATCAATAAACCGCAACTGGCTTAGAATTCTATGGCCCTCTAAGGTTGCAAGGAATTGACTGGTGAGAGCTGATTTCCAAAGCTCAATTTGCTTCTCATCTTTTTTTTCAATTGCAGAAAGCAAGTTTTGCATTGGGAAACCATGTGCAGCATTAATAAGTTCATCCCCGGCCATTTTAAAAATTTGCTTGATTTGATTTCCCCCTGTTTCAGCTAACAACACCTGGGCATTCACCACCTGCTCTGCAATTTGATTTTCCATAATCTGCTGAAGGCGTTGAAAAAAGAAAACAATAGTTCCCACGCTAAGAATCATGACAACAGTTAATATAGCAATTTTATTTTTCATTTTTATTTCTATTTAAAGCGTTGAGCTATTAGCCGTCAGCTTTCAGTTATGACTAATGTTTAGCCCATAAATAGATCAAAATATCTAATCATTAAATATATTCTTTTGGGGGAGTAAAATGTGTTCTCGCATTATTAATCTTGCAACGCCGGGAGGCGTCGCACTCCAGAATAAGAGGAAGACAGCCATCAATTTACAGAAAAAACATCCCTGTTGAAGCTATTGCTGTTTTATCATCTATTGCTGACCGCTGACGGCTGAATACTTATTTTGATGAAGACGCTTTATCCAAATCCAGCATTGGTTGTTTGGGAACATACTCAATCGTAACATATTTTCTGACTTTCTGGAATTTCCTGACCACCTCAGCAATCTTATGAGAATTTTGAAGAGCATTTTTTATCGCTTTTTTTACTTCTTCTTTATCATCAGGAAAATCATGAAGCAAAAGTTCTAAATTCCCAATAATGCCTGTCAGCGAATGGTTAATCTCATGGTTTAATGTGAGAGCAGCCTCGGCAATGATACTTAATTTTTGAGCTTCTTTGGCTTTTTTTATCAGCCTTATTCTCTCTATCGCCCTGTTGATCACAATGAGTACCATATCAAAATCGTAAGGTTTAATCAGATAATCATAAACTCCGAGTCTTAACGCCTCTATGGCTGAGTTTAAAGACGCAAAAGCGGTCATGGCAATGACAGGGGTATCTAAAGATTTGTTTCTAACGTATTCCATTAGCTCAATACCGCCTATTTCCGGCATTTTAAGGTCAGTTAAAATAAGGTCTATATCTTTACTATTTATTATCTCTATAGCCTCTTTGCCGTTGCCTGCAGAAAAAATCTCATACGTGGTTTCATTGCTTAAAAATACTTCCAGACTCTTCAATTGATACTCTTCATCTTCAACTAAAAGGATTTTCTCGTTCTTAGAATTTTCCATTATGATTTATCTCTAAATGTTTATATTATTACTACTTCTGGTCGTTCAAGTCCAATCCAGTTGGTTCAAGCCTCTGCCTTGAACCAACAACTAAAGATCTATTACGATTAATGCAATAATACTCTTGATCTTTCAGATTTTGCAAGTCTTTTCAATCATGTTGAAAAACATGTATTGCCTGCGCTTTTATGCTTGCAGAAAGTTTTGATCCTTTTTGTATGGACAGATCTATAAATGAACGTTTTGTTATTAAAACAACCAGTGGAAAACCACAATCCAAGGTCAATTTTATTGTAACACCCTGTGGAGAGATATCAATAATCCTGCCGAAAAATCGATTTCTAGCGCTGCTTTCAGGAACATTCCCCTTTTCAATAATAATTTCTTCCGCACGAACACAAACAGCTACTTTCGGTCCCATTACTCCTGTATCCAGCGCAACAAAGCTGCTTTTACCAACTTTTATATCAAGCAATCCTTCTGATCTGTCAACTATTTCACCTATCAGAACATTTTCCATTCCTACGATAGCGGCAACTGAAGGATCGTCAGGTTTGGTAAATACCTCATTAACTTCCCCCATTTGAACAACCTTGCCATCACTCATTACTGCAATGCGATCTCCCATGATAATAGCCTCTGTCCTGTCATGGGTGACAAATATTGTAGGAATATGCAGTTTTTTTAAAATTTTCTTAAGTTCTCTTTGCAGTATCTCACGTGTCGGCAAGTCAAGGGATGATAATGGTTCATCAAGAAGCAGCAATTTAGGCATCCGGATAACTGTCCTCGCAATGGCTACCTTCTGCTTCTCACCTCCTGATAAAGAGCAGGGTTTTCTTTTTTCAAGTCCTTGAAGATTAAAAAGACTGACAAGTTCCCGGAATCTTTTTAGTTTTTCCTCTTTAGGTAAAGGAAGATTATAGATAATATTATTTTCTACCGTCATGTGAGGAAAGAGTGCAAAATCTTGAAAGAGCAAACCAACCGGCCTTTTCTGAGGAGGAATAAAAATTTGATTTTCCGTATCTTCCCATGTTTCCCCTCCAAATTTTATTAACCCTTTATCCGATCTATCGAGTCCTGCTAAGGTTCTCAGGATTGTGCTTTTGCCCGCGCCAGACGAACCAAAGATAACAGTCCAAGACGAATCAGCAGGTATCATCAACATTGTACTTATTTTTTTGTCTCCATTGAGCTGCTTTTTTATATTTATTAGTATTTCTGGTGCCATAAGACCAAATCTCTCCTGTTGATCAAATAAACCACTGAAAGCACTGTAAAAGAAACTATAAGAAGAAATAAAGAAGTCTGTCCGGCGTCTTGATAATTTAACGCTTGAACTTTATCATAAATATCTATAGACACTGTCCGAGTAACACCGGGGATATTCCCGCCTACCATTAATACAACGCCAAACTCTCCCAGCGTATGCGCGAAAGAGAGTACCAGTCCGGTAACAACTCCCGGTATAGAAAGTGGTAAAATAATTGTCAAAAAAGTTTTTAATTTAGACGCCCCAAGAGTCCAGGATGCTTCAATAAACCTCTTATCAACTGAATCGAATGAGGTAATAAAGGGCTGAACAGCAAATGGAAGGCTATATAATACAGAGGCAATGACAAGGCCCTGAAAAGAAAAAGGAAGCGTGGTCCCGAATAATTCCGTATATACCCGACCGAGAAAACTATTTGGACTGATTGCGACAAGGACATAGTAACCCAATACCGTGGGAGGAAGAACAAGGGGTAGTGCGACAACCGCTTCAACCAGAAATCTGAATTTCAACTTTGAAAAACTTATCCAGTAAGCCAAAGGTATGCCTATCAAAAAGAGAATAGCTGAGACAATTGTGGCAAGCTTTGCCGTAAGTATTATTGCTTCCCAGTTCATTATTTACTCCCATCAACCTTATTAGTACTGCCAGGCTTACCTCCACAACAGACAGTGCAAAGGTGCCAGTTGACAATAAACAGTTGGTAACAAAAAGATTTTATTCGCTGTTGATTGTTCATTTTTTATTTGTAGTTCTATTTATCCATTGCCAGCTGCCTGCTGCTTACTGCCTGCTTCCACCGGAAGATTAAAACCATTGTGAATTAAAATAGTTCTTCCTTCCTTACTTTGCAGAAAATTAGAAAATTCTTTGACCAATGAAGATTTTTTAGTTCTTGTCAATATAGTAAATCCCTGTTCTAAGGTGGGATAAGTTTCGGCAGGAATTTCCATGTATGAAACGCGTCCGAATTCTTTTGCTTTTATAGCAAGAGAAAGAGCAATAATTCCTGCCTCTGCTGCTCCAGATTCTACAAACTGTGCGGCTTGTGATATATTTTCTCCCAACACGAGTTTTTCTTTAAGCGTTTTATAAATATTTTTACTTTTCAAAAAGGCCACTGCCGCCTTGCCATAAGGTGCATGGGCAGGGTTAGCAATAGCAATTTTTTTTACTGCTGGATGAAGCAGTGATTTTATACCTAATTTTTGAATTTCTATTCCGGAATCAACCGGCACCATCACAACCATTCTTCCAAAAGCATAAACTGTAACCTCTTTGCCAAGGCCTCTTTTTTCCAATTCCTCAGGATATCTTATATCAGCGGAAAAATAGAGATCAAAAGGGGCTCCATTGATTATCTGATTAAAAAAATTACCGGACGATCCGTAAACAGTTTTAACCTTAATGTCAGGATTCTTTTTTTCAAAAAGCCGGATGATATCATCCATAGCAAATTTAAGGTTTGAAGCTGCGGCAACAAGAATTGCGTCCTTTCCTTTAGCAGCACTGCTAACCCAAAAAAAACAGGTGACGACAAAAATAATTATTCCTGAAAAACAAACAAAATTATTAAAATTTCTTTTCATATAAGACAGACAACTCCTTTTTCCTTTTTTCAAAAAAACTCAACAAATCAGAGCGGAGTTTCCAAAACAAAGTAATCGCTTTTTCACCATGTTTGGTGAGAATGGTTCCACCCCCGCCCTTTCCTCCGGTAAAACGATCCACCAATGGTTTTTCCGATAGTTTGTTCATAGAAGCCACAAGTTCCCACGCATTCCGATATGACATCCCCATTGATTTGGCCGCTTTAGTTATCGAACCGTAATCCTTTATTCTTTCTAAAAGAACAACCCTTCCATACCCAAGGAAGGTCTCCTCTTTTTCGGATATCCATATCCTGCCATTTATCGAATAATCATTTTCATATCTTCTATGTGGGCTGGTTCTTTTCTTTTTTTTTGTTTTATGCTTTGATTCTGATGTTTTCATTATAAGTGACCTTGAATTTGAAGCGCCTAAACCGGCCAGCAGCCGTAACCGCAATTCGGCAGGGAGAACCGAATTGGACGGTTTTCTTTTTAAAACGTCCGAAGAGTTGAGGCCAGGGAAGACCGCGCTAAGCTCAGCTTTGCCGAAATCAAATAGGACTACCGCTCAGTACACCGCTTAAAAATTTTCTATAACAAAAAACATAAATTTATTATTAAGGTATTAAGTGAACCAAAGTTAATAATTTCAGTCTTTTTAATCTTAAGGCATTTGATTTATTAGCGTAATATACAAAAAGGAATAACCCTTGTCAACGAATTTTTATTTACCCCAGTTAAGTTTTAATGATCTCTTTAATAAGAGAAAATATTTGTGGCTTATTTAAAGGCAGGGATCAGAAGGACGACTGAAGTTCCTTGATCCTTGATAGGATTAAGAATCAGTTGAGACCGTAATTCGTGCCTAAACCTGTTATTGTTGTTATGTCTTTTTTCGACAGAAATGTAGTCCTTGCAAATGGGAGGGTTGTCCTATCTTAGTCTTTTGCAATCGGTGTAAGATATTTGTATTTGTTACCCAGTACATTTATAATGATATTTGCACCCTAATCCAAACAATTACGCAAAGGGTTATTTGCTTTTAGGCCATATTCGCTGTAATACCTAAAATTAGAAGTTTCAATTCATTCAACATTTCTATAATAGCGAACAAGTACGCGCTTTACATAAAACTACATATTGAAGGAGAGAGGGAGCCCCCTTTTCTCAATAGCTTTATTAGAAGATCAATGGTTAAAGTCCTGCAAGAAAAGCTAATCTGAACCATGAAAAAGAATTTTTTAATAATTGAAGATAGCATTAGTCAAGCCAAGCATTTGGAAGCATTGCTTCAAGATAACAAATTCAACTGTACAATAGTTGATACATTAAAAAAAACCACAGCTATTCTAAAAAAGCAGGCTTTTTTTATGGCATTTCTTGATTTAAACCTGCCTGATGGACATGGTTTTGAAATACTGGAATTTATTGATAAAAACAAGCTTGATGTTATTGTAGCTGTTATAAGTGTTTTGATAGACCCCGACTCTATTATTAAATCATTTAAATTAGGGGCTGTCGACTATTTGATCAAACCGGTCAAAGAAGATGCTTTACTAAACACAATCAAAAACGCAAGTAAGAAAAGAGAAGGAGAGTTGCCGCTGCTTCAGAAAAATTTGAACTTTACTGCTACAAAAAACTTATTAACACCAAGAGAGTACGAAATCCTTAAAATGATAGTTTCAGGAGGTAATTACAAAAATATAACCGACAAACTATTCATCAGCCCAAATACTCTTAAAGTTCATACAAAAAGTATTTTTCATAAACTGCTATTGAAAGGAAGAACAGAAATTGTTTATCATTTTAATTGTTGTGATATCAAAGATCATTTAAATGATCTTTAACTAAGGAAAAATCATGAGGCGTATTCATATTAAAAAATGGAGATAAATGGTCGTCTTCAAATTTGAATTCCTCTATAATATTGCAGTTTAGATCTTCCACAATATCTTTCAACCCCAGGAAGCCTCCAGCCAATTTTTTTTTTAAGATATCAAAACACTTTAAGGAATAAGCGGCGTGCAGAAAGTGTAATTTTCCACTGTGTTTAGGTATTACGGCGTCATAACCTTTAAGTCTGTCAACTATTTTTCTAATTACGCTTGCACTCACAAACGGCATATCACAGGCTGTAACAAAAATATCCTTAGAAGAATGGTGGAGCGCCGTATATATACCTACCAGTGGACCTTTTCCTTTTACTAAATCCGGATATGTTTTTAAATTAAACTCTCTGTAGAGTTCTTCATCATTTACAATTATAATATTATTACTAAAAACTTCTTTCATCTCAGTTATTATTCTTTCAATTACTCTTTTGCCATTAATCTTGGCCAGGGCTTTTTGAGAACCAAACCTTCTATTTTCTCCACCGGCCAGAATTACGCCTGTCATGTCCTGTTTTAGAGGTTTCATAATTAAATCTTAATTTTTGTTTAATTTTTTGTTCACTTTACACTTTAGTTACTTTAATGCTAAAATATCAAATTTTGATAAAAATACAAAATTTATAAGGAGCTGACAACAATGAAGGACGTTACATTTAAAAATGAAACATTGCGTATAGCAACTGCCGGTTCAACCGTCAAGTGCTCCCCTCACTCCATTCAGGCCATTCAAAACGGGACCGTTCCAAAAGGAGACCCCCTGCCTTACGCAAAGGCTGCCGCTTTTTTAGCGGTAAAAAAAACCCCCTTCCTTATCCCCCACTGCCATCCACTCCTTATAGAAAGTGTGGACGTTGATTTTAAAATTAAGGGAAATGAAATTAATATTGAAGTTGTCGTAACAGCATCAGCAAAAACCGGAATGGAAATGGAAGCATTAACCGGCGCAAGTGTTGCCGCACTTACCATTTACGACATTTTAAAGCCGATAGATGATGATATTGAAATTACATCTGTAAAACTCTTGAAAAAACGGGGCGGCAAAAGCGACTTTAAGGTGACTTTGCCCGACGGGTTTAAAGCTGCTGTTATCGTTACTTCAGACAGTACTCACAAGGGAACAAGGGAAGATAAGTCAGGAAAGGTTATTGTAGAAACTCTTAAAAATTTTAATGTCATGGACATCGATTATGAAGTACTCCCGGATGAAAAAGAATTAATCAAAAAGAAAATTGAAAGTTACTGTGCTGATGGAATGCATATGGTTATTACTACCGGAGGCACTGGTCCGGGGCCAAGAGATGTTACTGTTGAAGCAACAAGTGAAGTTATTAAAAGAGAACTACCCGGTATTGCAGAGACGATCAAGGCTTACGGACAAAAAAGGACGCCATATGCCATGTTTTCAAGGGGCTTAGTAGGAATAAATGGAAAAACAGTGATCATCAACTTTCCCGGCTCTACCAATGGCGTAAAAGAAGGTATGGACGCAACATTCCCCGCTATATTTCATATTTACGCAATGATGGAGGGGAAAGGGCATTGAAAAACTGCTGTCAGTGGTCAGCTATCGGCTATCAGAAAACCCTCAACCAATTGAGTTTTTTGTGTCTAAGATTTGGCATTGCTAAGTGAAAATTTAAGCTTCTGTTTTTTTTAGCTGAAGGCTGACTGCTGAAAGCTGGTCTTAACTTGTCGATAGAACAATATTTTTATTTTCGGCTTGGCTGTCCTTCTTTTTCCCGACAGAAGTACCACATAAAGAACAAGAATAATCAAAGAGATTTCCGTCCGGAAGAATCAACAGTAACCTCTCCCTCGTCTCTGTCGCCTGTTTGCACTTCGGACAATACAACGAAGAAGCCTGAAATTTTTTAAATTCTTTGTGTTGCATAAAAAAATAATAACAAATATTCTAAAACAAAACAATTGTTAAAAAAAAATTTAGATAGATATTTATACAATATCAGGGTTGACATTAGTTTATAGATGCATCATATTAATGTTTTATTAACAAATTTTTCAAAAGGAGATATAAATGTCCGGTGGCACTTATAAATTAATTGAATTAGTAGGAACTTCTAAAGAAAGCTTTGAAGATGCAGTTAACAACGCTGTTAAAGAGGCTGCAAAAACACTAAAAAACCTCTCCTGGCTGGAAGTAGTTGAACAGCGCGGGCACATCGCTGACGGGAAAGTTTCCGAATACCAGGTGAAAGTAAAAGTATCTTTCAAGATTAAAAGGTAACGCTAATACTCCATCATTCCATTATTCCTGAACGAGGCATATTTATCTACCTCAAGAAACATCTTTAAGCTAATGAAAGATGTTTGCCTTTTTGAGTTCTTCATTTTATTTATTATACTTTTAAACGCGCTTTTCAATGGGCATTTTAAGAATCGCACAGGCACAGGTCAATATGACCTTAGGTGACTTTGAGGAAAATTCCAAAAAAATAATTCATTTTATTAATCGTGGAATTTCTGATGAAGTGGATATTATTACTTTTCCTGAACTGGCTATTTCGGGATATCCGCCGGAAGATTTACTTTTTAATAAAGATTTTTTAAAAGCCAATAAAAAGTTTCTAAGGAAAATTATTTCTCATGTTAAAAACATAACAACTATAATAGGCTTTGTAGACCATAATAAATTTACTTATAACGCAGCGGCTGTTATATCAAACCGAAAATTGGTTGATGTATACCATAAGACGCTTCTTCCAAACTACGGAGTTTTTGATGAAAAGAGATATTTTATGCCTGGAACAAGATATCCCGTTTATAAATATGGTGAAATCATTTTCGGCGTAAATATTTGCGAGGATATCTGGAGTGAGGAAGGACCTGTTTCAAAACAATGCAAAGATGGCAGAGCAGCGTTAATCTTTAATATATCCGCATCGCCTTATCATTCCGAAAAAGGAAAGGAAAGGGTTAAAATGTTTTCGGAAAGAGCCTTTAAAAACAATGCTTTTATGGCTTGTAACAACCTGGTGGGAGGTCAGGATGAGTTGATATTTGACGGCCATAGCTTGTTGATGGATAAAAAAGGCAAGTTATTGGCCGCGGGAAATCAGTTTGAAGAAGATTATATCCTTTATGATTTAAATGTTAAGCCTAATTCCAGGTCAAAAAATACCGGCAAAAAGCATTACTCAAACGTTGTTTTTATCAAAAATTTGATAAAGGATAAAAAGTGTAAGAGCATTCAGAAAAGAAAAAATATTGCTCTCAAACCTCTTGAAGAAATTTTTAAAGCCCTGGTCTTAGGAACGCGGGATTACGTAAGAAAAAGTGAGTTTGATAAAGTTACCGTTGGGCTAAGCGGCGGCATTGATTCTTCTTTGACAGCGGCTATAGCAGTCGAAGCTTTAGGAATACAAAAAGTAATAGGTGTAACCATGCCGTCACCTTACACATCTAAAGAAAGCGTAAATGATGCCAACATCCTATCACGCAATTTAGGCATTGAGATTTTAACTCTACCTATTGAAAAGGCAATGAAAGCCTATAAAGACATCCTGTCTCAAACCTTTAAAGGAAAAAAAGAAGATATTACTGAAGAAAATATCCAGGCCAGAATCAGGGGTAATTTGCTAATGGCGCTTTCCAATAAATTCGGATGGCTGGTTCTGACAACGGGAAATAAAAGTGAAATCAGTGTGGGGTACTGCACTCTCTATGGAGATACGGCAGGAGGTTTTTCATTACTAAAAGACGTCCCGAAAACTATGGTTTACCGGCTGTCAAACTATGTCAACCGAATAAAAAGCAAAATAATTATTCCAGATAATGTAATAAAAAAACCTCCTTCAGCAGAACTGCGCCCGAACCAAAGAGATCAGGATTCTTTACCTCCATATGATATACTCGATGCTATTCTGCATGCCTATGTAGAGGAGGATAAAACTCTCAACCAGATTGTTTCCAATAAATTTGAAAAAAATTTAACACTGAAAGTTCTTGATTTAGTAGATAAAAGTGAATATAAAAGACGACAGGGTCCACCGGGAATAAAAATTACACCAAAAGCTTTTGGAAAAGATAGAAGAAGGCCAATTGTAAATAAATTTATGAAAAAATGCTTATAAAGAGATAAAATGAAATTCGTCCCAAAATATATGTTTTTTACAAAGGGTCATGGTACTCACCGTGAAGAGTTACGTTCGTTCGAGCTTGCCTTAAGGAGCTCAGGGATTGAAAAATGCAACCTTGTACATATTTCCAGTATTTTTCCTCCTGGCTGTAAAATCATCAGTAAAAAAGAGGGTCTTAGACAATTGGTGCCGGGGATGGTAACTTTCTGCGTGATGGCTCGCTGCAGTAGTAATGAAAAGCACAGGTTGTTAGCCGCTTCTATCGGGTGCGCCGTGCCAACCAATAAAAGGACATACGGTTATCTGAGCGAACATAAAGCTTACGGGGAATCGGAAAAAATCGCCGGTGATTATGCTGAAGACCTGGCGGCAGCTATGCTTGCCTCTACTTTGGGTATTGAGTTCGATGAAGATAAAAACTGGGACGAAAAAAAAGAAGTCTTCAAAATAAGCGATAAAATTGTTCATACAACCAATATCACCCAGTCTACCGTTGTCAAAAAAAAGGGATTTACAACTGTTGTTGCTGCTGCAATTTTTTTGTTTTAAAGTACTTGACATAGAAAGGATTGTTGTGATATTTTTACCCATCGCAGTTTAACATCATCAGGTGAAAGCAGGAAAATATGACAAAAGCTGATCTGGTTGAAAAAATTTCTGACAAAATCGGTCTGACAAAAAAACAAACCGAATTAGTTGTGAATACCATCTTGGATAGTATTACAAATGCTTTAGCTAACAGACATAAAGTCGAGTTGAGAGGTTTCGGCAGTTTTCGTGTTAGACGCAGGAATCCGAGGATAGGAAGAAACCCTAAATCAGGAGCTAAAGTCGAGGTCCCAGCCAAACAGGTCCCTTTCTTTAAGACCGGAAAAGAATTAAGAGAAATGGTTGACGGCAAAAAAAGCAGTTAACATCTCATCTTCTATCTTTCCCAATTCCTTCAAAAAATTTTT
>CEQE01130709.1_pt1 | contig 17745 bp, 16 predicted proteins | sample 356201 | NCBI WGS metagenome assembly CEQE01 (sample SAMEA2619970, study PRJEB7988) | marine metagenome | biome: marine biome (ENVO:00000447); feature: mesopelagic zone (ENVO:00000213) & marine oxygen minimum zone (ENVO:01000065); material: "saline water (ENVO:00002010), including plankton...
CTTATACCCCGGAGCAGAGCTCCGAGGAATTCTTCTGATTAAACTTGCGTTTGCGACATATATAGTACCTCGTCCCTCGGACCGGGAAGCCTGAGTGCGATTTTTATCCGAGAGGTTCAATCCACGGCGTAAGGTGAAATCAAAAAAGCTTCGCCCCAAATATTTGTCACCAGCGTTCCCTCCCAGGTTAAGATAAAATCCGTTTAAATTGTCTTTACTGGAAGTAGCCTCTAATTGGTAATTCTTGGAATACCTGGAATCAAATGCTGTTTTAAGCTGCAATTGAACGGTTTTTGAGCGAAAAAGCATTTTGGATAATTCCATGCTCAAGGTATTACTTTTTCCTCCTGCTTTAAGCTCAGAAAGTGTATCTCCTAAAGTTTGCTCAGAATAAGTATATGAAACTTTAAAAGAAGCGTCTGATTCTGTAAACGGGATTGTAAATGGATACAAATAAGATCCCTGCAAATAATTCTGCTCCAAATTTGATCTAACACCCCGGACTGACATTTGATCGCCTAATCTGAACAGGTTTCCCGCTGACGCGCTGATACCAAACCGATTTTTGCCTGTAAACCGGGATCCAAAATTATCTCCATCAAAGCTAAAAGTGTAGGGCGGTGTTTCCGTGACTTCAAGTATAAGGTCCGATGTTCCAGGGAGTTCCCCGGGTCTAAGAATAGACCGGACTTTGACTCCCATCAGTTCATTTAATTCAGTAAGCACCTGTTCCAGGGTTTGTTCTTTCAGGATTTTTTCTTTTTTGATTCTATTAAGTCGCTTTAAAAGATCCTTTGTTTTGATTTTTTTATTGCCTTCTACATTTAAATTTCCTATTTGTCCCTCTGCCACAACCATTTTTATTACACCGTCTTTTACCTCCTGTTTTGGAATATAGGTTTTCGCGAGAAAATATCCTTGCGTCGCATAATATGCTGTTACTTCCTGAGCCAGTAAGGAGAGGATGCCGAGAGTGAGTTCCATTCCTTCACCTATGTCTACTATAGGCGCTAATATTTCATCATCAAAAATAGTATTTCCTTCCAGTTCAATCTTTTTAACAAAAAAAGCGGGACCCGCACCCGGGTCTTTAATCTTGCGGCTGTCACGGATAATTATTTCTGGCTTCTCTTTTCGAGACGGTTTAAGGTGGGGACGGGACTGTTTAAGCAGCTTTTCAGTAAGTCCTGATTCACCTGCAGACGGTATCTTTTCCTGCGCAAGCAAATTTGAAGGATAAATGGATAAAAGTATTAATATAAAGAAAAAATGGAGGATTATTTTTTTCAAAATTATTTAGTCTCCAAATAGGAAATTTTCATTTTGCCATTTGATTTAAATCTTATTTATATTTATTTGAAATAACAGCATTTAATCATACCATGATGCTAAAGTCAATTAATATAGCACTTTAAATAATAAAAGTGAATGTAAAATAAACCGATATGGTTACAAAAAAAAAGTTTTATTCTTCAAAAATAAAATTCATTACTTAGAACAATAATAGGGATTATTTTTTCATAAAAAAACTAAAAGCGGTATAAAAGAGGTCACATTTTTGCGTCAATCTATGTATTTGATGTAGCTGTCAGCATTAAGCACTCAGCTTTCAGCATTACACACCCTGTTAGCTAAAGCGACCACAGCGTGTCGAAAAATATGTTTTCCGGTTCGTAGTCCCGCTTTTAGCAGTTTAAAAGTCTTTAAAAAGTCGTCAAAAGGCGGAACTACATACTTTTTTTATCGTTGCCTATTGTTTTCGGATTCACTCAGCTCTATTTTCTCCTTTTGAAATTTTTTTTAAATTTGGTATAATTATTTATCAATAAAACAAAAGCGCCTCTCCCGCTCAGGGAAACCGGTACTTGACAAAATTCGATTCTAATAACGGAAATTGTTGCTATGATTGTTGACGTAAAAAAAGTTTTGATTCCGGGCTTTGGCCTTGTAGCTAAACTTAGAAATAAGCTATATCATTGCACAGTATGTAAAGAGAAAAAGGATGATGGCTTTCTTGTCCGATTAAGCAAAAAGGACCAAACAGCTCTTGCGATAGTGGTTAATAGTGTCTGCTCTGTTCAATTCGTCACGGAGGAGGGGTATCATTGTAAATTCGAAAGTAAAGTATTAGACGCCGCAATCCCCCTTCTCAACCTTTCATACCCTGAGGGCGTGGAAGGGGTTAGTGTTAGGAAGCAAGAAAGGATTTCTGTTTCTTTTTGGACCGCAATATTGGGACTTGTTACTGAAAGTGGGATGCAAAGATTAAAACCTGTTGGAGAAGGAAGTATTGTGGATATGACTATTGACGGATGCAGAGTTATGACTAATATACCATATAAGGTCAATGACACGATTTTTCTTTCTTTCGATTACCAGGAGGGAAAAGACCCTATAAGTTTTGATGGGATAGTAAGGCGGGTCAGTCCCGCGCCTCATGGTTTGGTATATTATGGTGTGCAATACTTTGAACCTGAGTCAGAGTTGTTAGAAGCCGTCCAATTCATTCTTGAAAATCCGGATCTTTAATTGTAATAGATTATGGAAGTTCCGAATGGAGCAAACAAGAATATTTTATTATGCTTTGCTTTTAATTCCGGCTGCTTTTACGGAAATTTCTTTTCCAAGGCTATTCAAAACAGGGTAACGCTTAAATTTTACTTGTTTTACTAATTGAGGGTTAATGCGAACTGCTTCGGTCAGTCTTAAAGAAGCCTCTTCTTTATTCTTTAATTCCATGTATGCTGCAGCTAACTCACACAATACCCATTCCTTCTCAAGGGGATTGTTTTTTAGAATCATTTTATAGATATCGATAGATTCCTGATGTTTTAAGCTTTTCCTGAGAGTCGCGGCATACTTTACTCCTGCTGTCTTCAGGTTTTCGACAATAATACTTTTGTCAGGGATATCATAATCTATAATTTCTCTGAGAATACTAAAAGCCTTCTCATCACTTCCGCTTTTTCTTAATTCTACAGCGAAATTATTAAAAGCGGGTCCGACCAGCGTAGGATCATCCTTAATGATTTTCCGGAATATTTTCTCTGCTTTTTCGTAACTCTTTGTTCTTGTTAATAAAATCGCATAGTCAATGCGCTCATTAATATCAATGGCAGAACTGAGGTAATCCACCGATTGAGTCTTTTCAATAACTTTTAAAGTCAACTCCAAAAGCTGCTTTTCCATTTCATCCAACTTCAGTCCTCTGATATCACACTCTGTGAGCGCATTCGCAAGGAGTGCAAATGGAGCATCGGAAATTTTTTCCGGAGTATTTTTATTGTCTTCTATCATTTGATTAATGACATTCTCTGCAAGAGAAAAATGTTTAATTCCTAAGGTAAACCACTTATTCACAAGATTTCTTTTATTATTTATTGCATTTTCTTTGACCAAGGCGAAGCAACAGACACCTATTTTGGTATAGGGTTCCGGAAGACGTTGCATTAGCTTGTTTGCTTCTCTGTAGTCATAAAGGGCTTTAACAAACTTTGCTATCCTGTAATAAGCATCTCCCCTGTCAATTAACAATTCATACGATTTATTTAATTCAATAGCTTGAGTGAAAGATTCTATTGCCTCCTCGTACTTCCCCTCTTTCATGAGGCTTTCACCTTTAGATAATAAATTTTTAAACTCTTTAACTTTTTCGATATCCAGAGAAGGATCTTCAGGTTCAATTTTTGGTTTAGCGGTAAAATTCTTTTTTATCATTTCACTGAATTTCGTTAAATCGGCCAAAATCTCTTCAAGGCTCGTCTCTATTCTTGTATCAAAGGATAATGAGGATACGAATTGAATATCAAAGATAGAGAACAATCTAAACGATTCCAGTTGGCTTTTTGATGCTATAGGCATGATCAGCACAGGAATGAGATTTTTAAAGGATACTTTTTTATCTGCTCTTTTAACCGCCTTGAGAATATCTATCAGGGTACTGCTGCCAGTTTTTTTCTTGTAGTTTAGTAAAACAAGGTGGTCATTTTTGAGCCACCGGGTAATCTGGCTCACCAAAGACGCCGCCGTCAGTTTGGATTGAGGGTTGACAGTAAAGCCAATCTTCTTTAATACATCCTCCAGTGCTTTAGATAATTCAAGATCATCAAGGTAACATGAAACCTGCTGATAATGATTTGCTAATTGTTTTAACCGCAGTTGGTGTCTATTTACAAGTTTTTGCATATATAGTTTTTAAGCTAATTGTCCATTGTTATAATCAAAATTACTTGTTTTATGTCAGTAGTGTCCGGTTAAGGAATATTTAAATTAAGTTATTTTTATCAATATGTTATTACAAAAAAAAGATAAAGTCCACACTTGACTGCATCATAAATACTGATCATGAGATATAGCTGTCAGCAGTCAGGCTAACTCCCCCTGTATCCTCCCCTCAACAAGCTCGGAACAGGTTCTCATGAAGCTCCCCCATAGTAGCTATGGCGGTTGAAACAGCTTTTCTGTTTTTTTGTTCGACGTCTTTTAGTTCTATCGCTATCTTAATAAATAGGTTAATTGAGATTTTTTGGTGATAATGGTAAAGTATAAGATACCGATAAGGACTTTTTTATGAGCCAGAATTTTACAGCAGTCCAGGAACCGCAAATCAAGGCTTAACTAATGTTGTCTAACCGAAAGAGGGGGATAAAATGACAAAAATGGAATTTTTAAAAGCAAATTTTTGCCAGGTAAAACGGATTCTGACCGGATGCCTGGTGTTGGCATTGCTTCTCCTCACATGCGTAACAAACGCAGAAGAGGTTGCAAAAAGAAAAATTACCAGGATCGCAGGCGATCTCTATAGATTCCAAAATAAATTTCACTATTCCGTGTTTCTGGTCACTCCAGATGGAATTGTTGTCACGGATCCGATCAATTCCGCTGCGGCACAATGGCTGAAGGCCGAGCTTGCCAAACGTTTCAATCAGCCTGTAAAATACTTGATTTACAGTCATGACCATGTGGACCACATTGCCGGCGGTGAGGTTTTTTCCGATTCAGCAGTTGTTATCGCACACGAGAATGCCAGCACGGATATTATTGGTGAAAAGCGACCAACCGCTATTCCAGACATCACTTTCTCTGACCAGATGACGATCAAGCTGGGTGGCAAGACCGTTGAACTCAGCTACGTTGGCCGGGGCCATTCAGATAATATGATTGTAATGCGTTTTCCAGCCGAACGCGTCCTGTTCGCCGTCGATTTTATCCCGGTTAAAGCCGTGGCCTGGAAGAATATGACCGATGCCTACATCCCCGATTGGATGGATGCAATCAAACGAGTCGAGACTATGGATTTCGACATTCTGGTGCCCGGGCATGGCCCTATCGGCACTAAAGAGGATGCCTCCGCCTTTCGTGGATATATGGAAACCTTGTATGACGAAGTTGCTCGAGCGGCACGTGAGGGTAAATCTTTGCAGGAAATGAAGAAAAGCATCCGGCTGGATCAGTACAAGAACTGGCATCTTTACGAAAAATTCCTATCGCTCAACATAGAGGGTATGTACAACCAGATAAAACTACACCGCCGGGGGAATTGAAGCTTTCTGAAACTCATGAACTCAATGAACCAGTTGACAGGGGTCGGGGGTCAGAGGGCAGGAATTAAATGCAGCGATCGGCAATCAGCTATCAGCAGTCAGCATTACATACCCCGTTCATTCAAGCAACCAGCACTCAGCTATCAGCGTTTAGCAAAAGAGAAATCAAAGTTGGACTCAAATTTCAACTCGACCCCAATTTCTATGGTACAAAAAAAACACATCAATTGCACAAAGGATTTGATTTTTCCAATAATTTAGTCCCCTTAAAAGAAATAAAATAGGGAGGAGTCTCAAAAGACGGTATCCCGGCTGTTATTTTTCCGGAAATGATAGCGATTACGAACGCCTTATTGAACAAAACAAATAACCATTCATTATACCAAAATGAAAAAAGTCTATGCGTCGCAAGATAAACTTATGGTAGGGCATATTAAAAACCTTCTTGAAAACCAGGGATTGGTTTGTATCACAAAAAATGAACATCTGACAACTGTGTCCGGTGAAATCCCGCTTAATGAATGCTGGCCAGAGGTCTGGGTTGCCGATGACTCCCAATATGAAAAGGGAAAAAAAATCGTGGATAAAGCTCTTTCATCTAAAATTATAGGCGGACCAAAATGGAAATGCCCAAAATGCGGAGAAAAGCACGAATCGCAATTTACTGAATGTTGGAATTGTGGAAGGATAAGGACAGTATAACAGGGATCAGTTGTCAGGGATCAGCAGAAGAATTAAAAATCTTAAGGCTGAGAGCTGTAAGCAAACTGCTGATAGCTATTTTTTAAAATGCTTCCCGCCTTTTTTGCTTTTGCATGTTGTTTTCCAATTCAAGGCTCTTTGCATTTGTCAGGTCTTTATGCATTAAAACTTTATGGATGAAGCTGGAGCCCATCCTGATATCCATCTGGGTAACATTATCCTCCCATACATTGTGCCAGATTGGGAACCCGAAACGATCATCTTCATAACTAGCCTGTGGTTTTCCATAAGTCTTAATGGCAGCATTTACAATGCTCTCAAAATATTTAAGCGGATTTTTGAATTTTGATTTTTTTAATTTATACATAATAAATATTTTGTACAGTTTATTATTATAAAAATAATATTCAATTTTCTGATAGTCCGGCTGCAGATAGGACACATAGACGTCCGGTTTCCATTCAAAATGCTCCGCGTAAAACTTTCCCAACGAGACAACGTCTGTTATATCCTGAACCTTTGATAACTCTTCGACAGTCATACCCCACTTCGCTTTTTCATAACCATTAGGGAGTTCAACACTCCAGGCAGGAAAAGAGGTAAATGTGATGAAAAAAACCAAAGGTATCGTAACTAAGTTCTTCATAAATAGGTAACCGCAAAGACATGTGGTTCGACAGAGCCTGCTGCCGAAAGGCTCACTATGGCATGGCACTCTGTAATTCTAACTTCACATGCTGTCACACTGAGCTAATCGAAGCGTAAGCAAGCTCAATAATAAAATATTACCGGAAAAAATTAACGCTGATAAAGTTGGTTTCTCCCCTCGTAATGTTGTTTTGAACCTTCAACATAAGCCATTGTTTTATGAGGTTTCTTGTAATAGGTAGAAGAAAGATGAAGCCTATAAGGTCGGTAAGAATGCCCGGTGTTATAAGGAGTATTCCACCAATCAAAACAAATAGCCCATCAAAAAGCTCCCCGGCAGGTGCTCGGCCAAATCTAACCTCTTCCTGCATTTTGCGAATGACCGCCAGACCCTGGCTTTGGGCAAGCAACGCACCTATAACTCCCGTTGTAATGATAAGCATTATGGTATGAAAAGTCCCTACCCTGCTGCCAATCTCTATCAGAATGGCTAATTCGATCATCGGAACAAGTGTAAATAAGATGAAAAGCCTTAAAAACATAGATATATAATACACTTTCTATAGGCTCATATCCAGTTTATTATTCTGATTTGGTATCAAATGTGCAAAATATCAATAAGCTACTGTAATACTGTCAAAACTTTGCTTGTCATGAATTAGAGACGATCTAATGAAAAATAATTTATATAAATTAATAGATAATTATTGACAAATAATAATAATTATGTATACTTTAATATCCTACTTATGAAATATTTTATATCCATCATCAATACAGCGATTTTAGTCGCCATTTTTTTCATGATCTTTGGCTGTTCCACCATTGAAAAAAGAGTCACTGATGGTTTTAAATTAGAAAACGCCCCTGTTCGGGTTGCGGTTTTACCTTTTGATTTAGACACTCTTAATGGTGAAGATCAGGAGATAGCTACCATTTTCAGAAGGATTTTTTATGGTCATTTTTCCTATCTCGGGTATATTGATATTGATATTGACAAAATAGATAAGACTTTAGCCGATAACATGCTCACTTCCACAGAAGATATTTACCTTCATTCTTATGATTATCTGGGAGAAATGTTAGGCGCTGACGCTTTAATCTACTGTACGATAAGAAAGGTTTCAAACGTAACGGCAGGGATTTATGCTGAAACATCTATTGAGGCTGAGTTGAAAATGGTTGATTCCAGTACCGGCTCCTTCATATGGGAAGCGGATTCAAAAGAAATTGATATTAACGGCATTCTTTCGCCAAGCTCTCTCATTACCATGATTCAAAAACAGATTGATAACTCAAAGAAGCGGGAGTCGCTAATAAGAATTGCCGAGAGGTTTTCTAAAAAGGTTGTGAAAACGATTCCAGATCCAGCGCCTTTAACAGCTGAAAATATTCATTTACCGGAGATATACACTGTGAAGGCAAATATACATAATAAGACTGCTTACAGAGGCTTTATCCTTGAGTTTTATCTCAAGGGAGAAAAAGGGATGGAAGCTTCTTTTGACATAGGAGATTGGAAAACCAACATTCCCATGCAGGAACAAAGTCCGGGGGAATATACCGGGTATTATAAAGTACGAAATGAAGACCATTTAAAAAAAGCGTTAATAATCGGAAAACTGGAAAACAGCAACGGTCTAATAAGCAAAAAAATTTTTGAGAAGGGTATGGTCGGGTTTAGCTCTGTTTTTTGAAAAGGAGAGCATTTTGAACAGTATAGGAACAAAGAAAAGACAAATTTTACTAAAGATTCTTTTAAGCTGCTTTCTGTCAGTTTTATTTGCCTGCGCCTCTCCAATGAAGAAGATACAAGTTTCAAGTAAGTTTGTTGCAAACGACAGACTGCCATCCTTAAAAGTAGCTATACTCCCTCTTAATGGAAAAATGGAAGGAGCAGAGTTCTTTCGCGAGGCGCTTCATGCCGCTCTCACGGATACTGAAATGAATATCTCTGAGAAGTTTGTGGTCGACGGAATTATTAAAAAGAACGGCTGGAATACTCCAGAAAAGCTTTTCGCAATACCACCGCAAAAACTAGGAGAAGCGTTTGGAGCCGACGCTTTACTCTATGGGAAAGTGACTAAATGGAACAAATATTACGCTGTCATCCATTCAACTCTTGTTGCAGGACTTGAACTTAAATTGGTCGACGCGCGAACAGGAGAGCTGCTGTGGAGAGGACAACAGGTGGACAGGGAGTTTGAAGGATTAATAAAGATTCCAACAGGAATTATCTCCGCAATTGTTAATCCCATATTTTTTATTGGTGAAAAGAGCAACCTGGATGCTCTGGCAAGCAAAGTGTCCAGAAATATTACAGAGTCTTTGAGAAAACCGTTTGCAATAAAAGAAGTAGATAAAATTGATCAAGTGATCATATTAGCCTCAGCAGACGAATATATTAAAAAAATAGAGGAAAATAATCCAATCACGGAGATAAATCCTGTTGAAGAAACATTGGTTGATGACAGACTTCCATCTCCAGAAGGTACCAGCCCTGACTTCATAAAGACTGCGGAAGGAGAAGAGAAAGATGTATCCTTATCAAAACCGGTAAAACAGTCTGAACTTCAGGAAACAAGCGATGTCGCACCGATCCCGGAGCGTTCTTCAGTTACTTCACAGAGCAGCCCGGGGGCCACAACCACAATTCGGCAGGAAAGCCGAATTGGACGTATTCCAAAGGAAGCCAGCCCGAAGGGTTTAGGCCAGCAATGGCAGAAATCAATTGAAGCTACCGCCCAATTGCCTAACAAAAATTTTGCTAATAAAAAACAGTCTTACAAGTTTGCAGTAGAACAACCTCCTTCAAAGGATGTAAAATCAGCTTCTTTAAAAGCTGCAGCTTCAGCGGACAAAAAAACAGCTATCTCTAAACCACCTAAAACTGTTCAAGAGAAAAAAAATATCTATACCATACAGGTTGGGGCATTCCAGAGCCGGAACTATGCCAAAACATTAATAGAAAAACTTGAGAGAAAAGGGTATAACTCCTTTATTGCCATGGCAAGAATCGGCAAGAAAATGTGGTATAAAGTTCAAGTTGACCAATTTAAAAGTAAGAGCAAAGCAATCCTCTATGCCAAAAAGCTTCGTAAAAAAGAAAATCTGCAATATTTCATTACAAAAACAGACGCAGTGCCGCCTGCCTGATGTAACATCTAAACCATAGTCAGTTTATTTAGCCCCCCTTTGCCTTTTTCGGTCCAGGCACATAAATGACAGTATGAGCTTTTTTATTCGTACTTTTTTCTTCAAAAAGCCCTTCAACTCTTTTTTTGATCTCTTCTCCTGATCCCGAGACTATTTTTATAGGATTATGAAATTTCAATGCCATGACACCAAACACAATCATAGTCATCCCCGCTATCTGCACCAAATCCAAGCGCTCATTGAGGAAAATGAAGGCCAACAGCACGGTAAATACGGGTCCAAGAGAGCTGACAATAACGGAGTTTCCCGCGCCAATTCTTTTAACTCCATAATTGTAAAAAAGAAAAGACAAATATCCGCTAAAAATCCCAAGGACAGATGCAATGATCCACACTTCGGGAGTCTTGGGATAGGTTCTATTCCCAAAAAAAGTTCCGAAAAACCCAACCAAAAAAATCATACAGTAAGTAATAACCTTAACAGGGGAAATATTTTTCAATACTCGCTCACTCAAAACATTGTAAGAGGCAAAACTAAAGGCCGCGATCAATCCAAACAAAATGCCTTTTCCATTAACAGCGAGCAAGTCCACTTTATCTACCCTTACAACCAGAATAAGCCCAAGGAACGTCATTAGTGCTGAGAAAAGCTGTGGCGCTGTTGCTTTCTCTCCCAAAAATATAATCAACATCAGCAGAGTAATAGCCGGATAGGTAAACACAACCAGTGTAGAAAGGGAAGCGTCTATCAGTTCTATTGAATAGAAAGAGAAGAACATGGCGCACCCAATACCCACAATACCCATAAAAGCGAATATTGCCAGATCCGCGGGCGCTACCTGTAATGCTCTTTTCCCCTCCATAATATACAGTGTTACCAGGAATAATGGCATAGAAATAAATATCCTCATCAGCATGAGGGTCATCGCATCCACGCCATACCTGTAAGCAATTTTTACCAGCACTGCTTTAAAGGAGAAACCTAATGTCGCTAACAGAATCAGAAAGTATCCTGACGCGGCTATTTTTTTCATTCTAAAAAACCTCAAAAAAAAAGGCCGTGAGTTTAACACCACGGCCTTTAAGAAAATTCAAACCTTTTTATCGCTTAAAGAACATGGGTGAACCATTAACGCAAAGCCATACAAGTGACTTGTGAGTCGCCGCTAATTTTGTAATACCCACATCTTTAAGATTCATAATATCAATAATTATACTCATAGAAATTCTTTTGTCAATTTTTTCGGAATTTTTTTGCAAAGGCCGGCTTACTTTTTAAGACATCGAGTTCTTAGCGCCCTCTTTATACTTTTTCCCAAGATGTTCATAAGCCTGAACAGTAGCCATTCTACCTCGCGAGGTTCTTTGCAGATATCCTTTTTGAATTAAAAAAGGTTCATAGACATCTTCTATAGTGATTTTTTCTTCACTGATCGCGGTTGCAATAGTGTCTATTCCAACAGGTCCGCCTGAGAACTTATCTATAATAGTTAATAAGATAGCTCTGTCCATTTTATCAAGTCCCTTTTCATCGACTTCCAGTGATTTAAGCGATCTGTCGGCCACTTCCTTAGTGATTTTTCCGTCCTCCATAATCTGGGCAAAATCCCTTACCCGTCGTAACAGCCTGTTTGCTATCCTCGGGGTTCCTCTCGATCTGCGCGCCAATTCAAATGTCCCGGGATCATCTATATTTATTTTTAGGATTTCTGCGGAGCGGTTCACAATGGTTTTTAGTTCATCTTCACTGTAATAGTCGAGGCGGTCCACAATACCAAACCTGTCTCTCAAAGGAAAAGTAAGCATGCCTGCCCGTGTAGTAGCGCCCACTAATGTGAATTTGGGTATATTTAATTTAATGCTCTTCGCGCTTGGTCCTTGCCCGATAATAATATCCACATGGTAATCTTCCATGGCAGGATACAGAATTTCTTCAACCACTGCATTCAAACGATGCAGTTCATCAATAAAGAGTACGTCCCCATCACCCAGGTTTGTCAACAACGCAGCCAGATCACCTGCTTTTTCAATAACCGGTCCTGATGTTGATACAATATTAGCGCCCATTTCATGAGCAATAATATAGGCAAGAGTGGTTTTCCCCAATCCCGGAGGGCCGTAGAGTAAAACGTGATCGAGAGATTCCTCCCTTTCGTTAGCTGCCTGAATAAATACCTTAAGGTTCTCTTTAATTTTTAACTGTCCAACATATTCATCAAGTGTTTTAGGGCGAAGACCAATTTCAATAGAAACTTCTTCTTCCGCTTGAGTTCCAGATTGATCAGTATCAGGAGAAAGGTTTGGATTTGACATATTCTTAGTTATTAGTGAAAATTAATGAAAGAATGTTTCTAACTTATAGCCGTCAACTGACACCCGACCCCTGACAACTTTATACGGTCCCTGACAAGATTTTTAACGCTCCTTTAATAAGCGTTTCGACAGTGAAACAATCTTCATTATTGTTGTTTTTCTGAACTGCAGTCACTTTTTTCAGCGCTGATTCCGCAGACAGCTTTTTATATCCCAGGTTTATCAAGGCAGAAAGAGCGTCTTTTAACTCAGTTTTAGTTGAAGGATCAGCGGAATCAACAATTGATGATGTATCCAGAACTATCTTACCAACCTTTTCTTTGAGTTCAAGAACAATTCTCTCCGCTGTTTTTTTCCCGATGCCGGGGATGGAATTTATTTTTTCAATATCGCCCTGCAGGATTGCTTCTTTAAGTTCACTCGCCGACATTCCCGACAAAGTATTGAGTCCCGCTTTCGGACCAATTTTCGAAACACTTATGAGATGCTCAAACATCTCCTGTTCTTCTTTTGTGAGAAAACCAAAGAGATTAAAAGCATCTTCTCTAACAATGGTTATTATTCGAAGCTGAAGATTCTCTCCCGTTTCCGGCAAAGCATAATATGTAGATAAGGGCACATGAACCTGGTAACCAACTCCGTTCACATCCACTATCAAACGATTAGTAGATTTATAGGCTAACTTCCCTTCAATTCTTGCAATCATGAGTTTATCTTCTCCGCGACCTCCGCGAACTCTGCGGTAAATTACTACACTTTTTTTTAAAAACAGCGGAATGCAAATGGCATATAGCGACTGCCAGGGCGTCTGAAGCATCAAAAGGTTTTGGGATTTCTTTTAAACAAAGCAGCTTTGCGACCATGGTCTGTACCTGGTTTTTATCTGCCCTCCCATAGCCTGTAATAGATTGTTTAATTTCCAGAGGTGTATACTCAGCGGTTTTCAGGCCGGAATTTATTGACGCGAGAATGGTTGCCCCCCTCACCTGCCCCAGCTTTAACGCACTTTTCGCGTTTTGCGCAAAGAAAATATTTTCAATAGCTGCTACGGAAGGCTCGTAATCTTTGATAATTTCACTCAGATCGTCGTAGATTTTTTTTAACTTTTCAGGGAAGGATTGATTGCGCTTTGTGCGAATAGCTCCCCACTTAATAGTATTTAAGTCTTTTCCGTTTTTTTCGACAATTCCATAGCCGGTTATAATACTTCCAGGATCTATTCCCAATACACGCATATTAAAAGTTTACAGGGTTCAGGGTTCAGGAAAAACTAAAGCATTACAACAGTTTTTACCATATATATAACCGACCCCCGGCACCTGAGCCCTGCATTACTCGGTCTTCGCAAGGTCTTTTTCAGAGACGTCAAAATTAGCGTATGTTTTCTGGATATCATCATGGTCATCCAGTTCTTCCATTAGCTTTATCACCTGCTGAGCGTCTTTCCCTTCTACCTTAAGAGTGGTCTCTGGAATCATGGTAATTTCAGCCATGCTGAATTCAATTTTGTTTTTTACAAGAACATTTTTTACATTTTCAAAATCTTCTGCCTCAGTCACAATTTCAAACATCTTTTCCTCGGTTTTAATATCTTCCGCGCCAGCGTCAATGACAATTGACATAAGTTTTTCCTCATCCACTTTATCAGAATCCACCAAGATCAATCCTTTTTTATGAAACATCCAGTTCACACATCCCGATTCCGCCATATTCCCGTTGTTTTTGGAAAAAATCTTCCTTAATTCTGCTACCGTCCGGTTTTTATTGTCTGTCAGCACATCCGCCATAATAGCGACACCGGCAGCGCCATATCCTTCATAAGTATGCTCCTCATAGTGGACTCCCGGAAGTTCTCCTGTTCCTTTTTTAATAGCCCGCTGAATATTATCCTGGGGCATGTTTACTGATTTTGCGGATTGAACAGCGGTTCGTAAACGAGAGTTGGAGGCCGGATCGCCTCCGCCGGTACGGGCTGCTACAGTTATTTCTTTTGTAATTCTTGTAAAAATCTTTCCCCGTTTTGCGTCAACTGCCGCTTTTTTATGCTTAATACTTGACCATTTCGAATGGCCGGACATAATACATTCTCCTTAATAATTCTTTGACCTTTTAGATTTATTATAGTAAACGGCTTGTGAAAGTAAAGAGTAAAAAAACAGAGTTCACCGCAACATCTCAAAAAGTTGAGGAGATCTCACTTCCTGTGATTCCCGAGTGTTCCTATCGGTAATGACAAAGATAGGGACCCAGGCTTACCTCTACTTATTGAGAACTTACAGTTCAACTTGTCAAATAATTGCTAATTGTTAGTGGATGACTGATAATTTTTTATGTGATAACATTAACAACAATGAGAAAATTTCTTTTTTATTTAACACTGGTTTTAATCTTAGCCGGTTCAGGTATAACCGGTTTTAAGTATTTTGGGAAAAACCATAAACCCGGTTCTTTCTCTAAAACCGCTGTTGTTGGAAAAAAAAATATGAAAAAAACCATCCTGGCGACAGGAACCGTGAAACCTATGGTAGGGGCGGAAGTGAAAGTAGGTGCTCGAGTATCGGGCAAGGTAGAGCGCTTATTTGTTAAAGTGGGAGATCATGTAAAAAAAGAAGAAGTGATTGCCACTGTGGAAGATGATGACCTGAGAGCAAAGGTGGATCAGGCACAAGCTATTTTAAACGGAGAAAAAGCAAGGCTCATTGCCATTGAGAAGGAAACTCCTAAAGAAATTATAAAATCTCAGGCAAAAGTAGCACAGGCAAAGGCTAATATGAATGCGGAAAAAGCAAAACTCGAGGCTATTAAAAACGAAACCCCAGAGGAGATAAAAAAATTACAGGCTGAAGTTGATGCTGTAACCTTTAAACTTAAACTGGCTGAAGATAATTTTAAACGAGATGAGTCACTTCTAAAAAAAGGGATTGTTTCTCCGGAGAAATATGACTCGTCCTTAAAAGAACTCAAGGTCCTCAAAGCGGAACTTCGCTCAAACCAGCAGAGCCTCGTTTATACGGAAACTAAATTTAAAAGTAACCTGAACCTTGCAGGGGCAAAAGTAGCGCAGGCTGAGGCTAACTTGAAAGAATTAAAAACAGATCTTCAATACATTAAAACGAAGTTTACAAATGACTTGAAGCTTGCTGAGGCAAAAGTAGCACAAGCTCAAGCCGGCCTTAAAGAAATAGAAATAGATCTTTCTTACGCTACCATTAAGTCTCCTATTTCAGGCATCATAGCTTCCATCTCCACTCAGGAAGGAGAAACTGTGGCGTCAGGGCTAAACTCACCGACTTTTGTGAACATCATTGATATGGACAGGCTTCAGATTAATGCCTTTGTGGATGAAACAGATATTGGATATGTAAAGACAGAACAGAAGGCCCTCTTCACTGTGGATACCTTTCCCGCTGAAACATTCAAAGGCACTGTTAAAGATATCTATCCTAAAGCTGTGATTCAAGAAAATGTAGTTAATTATGAGGTAATAATTGATATTCCTGATTCAGACATGAAGAGACTGCGACCTGAGATGACAACCAGCGTTACAGTTGTTATCGGAGAGCGAAAAGGGGTTCTTGCTGTTCCAAAAGGCGCTGTAAAAAGAAAAGGAAAAAACAGTTTTGTTCTTGTAAAAAATATCAGCGCAGGAAATCCACCAAAAAGAAATTCATCTTTAAAAAAAGACGTAAAGATTGGCTGGAGAGACGAAGGGTATATTGAAATCAGGGAAGGACTAAAATTAGGGGATGTGGTAATCATTGCCAGCAAGGATTCTTCAGGATTTGATCACTCCCATATTTCATCCGGAAAAAAATAAGTGATTCAACTGAAAGATATTACCAAAGTTTATAACAGGGGTAAGTTAAAGGTTAAGGTACTTAAAGGGGTTTCATTATCCATCAAAAAAGGGGAATATGTTTCCATTATGGCACCGTCCGGCGCCGGAAAAAGCACTTTGATGAACATTATAGGGTGTCTTGATACTCCAACAAGCGGAACTTATTTCCTGGACAACGATGAAATCAGCGGACTTAATGACAGCCGTTTATCAGCAATACGTAATCGTAAAATAGGCTTCATCTTCCAGGCATACAACCTGTTGTCCGGAGTAAACGCCATCAACAATGTTATGCTGCCCTTAATTTATCGAAACAAATACCCGCCTGATGCAGGAGAAAGAGCTGAAAAAATGCTGAAGCTGGTAGGTTTGGAAGACAGGTTAACCCATAATCCGGGCGAGCTTTCAGGAGGAGAACAACAGAGAGTTGCCATTGCCAGGGCGCTTATTTGCGAACCTTCTGTGTTATTAGCTGACGAACCGACCGGAAATTTAGACAGTAATTCCGGAAAGGAGATCCTGTCAACCTTTGATCAACTACATCAGACAGGTAAAACAATTGTCCTGATAACTCATGATCAAAACGCGGCAAATCATGCTAAGCGTATTATACGTATGAGAGATGGGTTGATAACTGAGGACACCTCTTCTGAAACCCCATATATCAAATCTCAAATTACAAGTTAGATTTCTCGTTTCGCTTGAAATGACACTTCCGCACTGCCATTCCCGAACATCCCGGCATGTCATTCCCGCATGCCTTCAGCGGGAATCCAGGACGAGTTTTGATTCTGGATTCCCGATAGGAACTCTCGGGAATAACAAAGCAGGGCATAGCCAATAGTGACATGGTATTGAGAGCCAGGTTTCTTTGTTTTTTAATAATCATTGAAATTCCTATACATCAAGTGAATCTCCCCATACTTCCCCACGGGGAGATTCACTGTAATCTTTTTTTTCATTTCAGGCTAAAGTTCCTTCCTTAAGTTCCGATAAGAGAAGTGGGACAAAAATATAATTAATGAAAGGAGGAACAAAATATGAATACGGTCTCTGAGATGAGCAATGCAATGCCGAAACAAAATTTTAATGGAACCTATGGCATTGGGGAGCAACTGGCAAAAACATCGAAAGTTGAGCCATCAAGCAATGCCTCTAAAGAAGGTTCCGCAACAGAAATTATTGATGTAGTTTCGATATCTGAAAATGCCCAAAATAAGGCAAGTAAAGATTTTATAAAATCGTCGGGTTCTATTGAAGTTAACAATAATCGCATCAAATACTCTCTAACGAAAAGCGACGATCTGGTAATTCAAATTGTAGACAAAAAATCTAATGAAGTTGTCAGGCAAATTCCACCGGAAGAGTTGATAAAGATTAAAGAAATGGTATCAAAAGCTTTGGAAGAGAATATTGAAGCATAATGGCATACTTCCCGATGCAGAGCATCGGGGTATCTAAAACGACTTTATCAATTTTTTTCGACGCAAAGTGTAGGGGAAAATGAACTACCCCGCAGCAGAGCTGCGAGGTATCTAATTTAATT
>CEQE01147621.1_pt1 | contig 17719 bp, 16 predicted proteins | sample 356201 | NCBI WGS metagenome assembly CEQE01 (sample SAMEA2619970, study PRJEB7988) | marine metagenome | biome: marine biome (ENVO:00000447); feature: mesopelagic zone (ENVO:00000213) & marine oxygen minimum zone (ENVO:01000065); material: "saline water (ENVO:00002010), including plankton...
TCCTGTACAAAGCAATTATCTTGAAATAGAAATTAAACTTTTTTCTGTTAAGAAAAACAAACAATACAACAGCTAAGTAAAAAAGGATTACAAATTTGTTACGAAGAAAAAAATCAACAAAAGCATCAGTCATTTTAATCTTTTCAATAACAACTACTATTAATTACTATCGTTATTAAGAATGGAATCAGAAGCCAGATTACTTCCTTCTTATAGGCCTTAAAGCCTGGCCTTTGCACTTTCTGCACTTTACCTTGCCTTGAATAACCTTGAGATTAGGAGCTCTGATTTTAGACTTGCATTTACGGCAAACAAACGTATTCCTGAAAAAACGCGATTCAGACTCTGGGAATTTTACCATGAGATTTAGAGCTTGGTAGAGGTTTATATAGTTTACTGCTCGCCACTCTTAACCTGCTTCATAATCTTGTCGTTGAGAACCTGCCAGTAAAGCACGTTAACACCAGCTTGGCAGTCTGCCTTTAATTCTTCAGGTATTTTGATGTCAAAAGTTTCGTAAGTTTCAGAATCCATTACATTCGCAGTATTGCCTTGTACTGAAAGAACCTGAGCAGTCTTTTTTTCGATTACAGGAACTTCCACATGGTCATGGCCAGGCAGAACAATTATGCGCTTTTTTCCGTCAAGTATTCCAACGCCTTCAATTCGCATTTTAGCATGGCCGTGCTTTCCAGGCCTAGAAATTTGAATATTGCCCACTTTGCAGGCAGCGCCTTCCATAACAAGATAAGAACCGCTCTTAAGAGTGTTTGCACCAACGCTTTTCGTTGTCATAAAAATTTCTGTTATTGAGGGATATATAAATTTTTAGTTTTTTAAGCGCTTTGTCAATAAATAGAAAGATTTATAAAAATAGATAGCAGGGTTTGGTTAAAAGAGGGAATAAAATGAAATCAAGTCATTGGATCATCTTATTAACAATAACTTCTGTTTTTCTAATCACATTCTTAATATCAAGCGGAACTCTTACAGGATTTTTAACATTCTCTGATGATTCTATAAACCTTGAAATTGAACGTATCGAAGTATATGATACAAGAGCAATAATAACATGGTCAACAAAGATAGAAACCATATCAGTGTTAAACATAAATGATGAGAACATTGCATTTCAAGAAGCAACAAAATTCAGAAAAGAGCTAGTAGGACTGGAGCCTGGAACATCTTACGAGTATAATATAAAAGCGTGCACTGGCCATTCCTGCGAGGAAAAAAATGAAGTTTTAGTAACAAAAGGCGGTTCTGCTGAAACTAAAGAAACCGGATTTTCGCCTATTACTGGCTTAGTGGCTGGTGTTGACGGAGCAGTAAATGTACTTCAAACATCAGCAACATACATATTGTTCTGGCTGATAGGAATTGTTGTCTTAGTAATTTCTGCAAGGATAGGATATGAAAAATTCTCTAACAGAAATCAAATGGCAGGCATGATAAACAAAACAAAAAAACTCATAAACATGGAGCAGTATGAAGAAGCCAATCAAACTTATGCTGCTGCAAGACAAGCATTTTTAGAGCTTGAAGAAGACGCAAAACTCAAACATTATGATGACTTGCTTAGAATATACCACAACTTGAAAAAGCGCGCAGAGCTAATAGAAGCTCAGAAACTAGCAGAAAAATACACTAATGAAACAATAACGCAGGACGAACTCAGAATGCTTAATAACTTACTATCGCATTAACCAACAGTTCTTCTCACATCAATAACCTGAACGCCTCTAACACCTGGAAGCTCAGAGATTTGCTTCTCAAGGTCTTCTGTACTGCCTTTTTCTTCAGGCATTGAAAACATTAAAAGCAAAGATTTGAGGCCAAAAGCAATAGGTTCTGTGTCTGTCTTTCCAACATTACCGCCAAAAGCGCTTATTTTTTCAGTAGCAGAAGCAGACAATTCTTCAAGATTAGTATCAACAGATTCAGGCATTATTTTAAGTGTAACAACAACAGTGGCCATTTTGCATCAATTAGGACCTCTGAACTTGCAGTCTTTGCACTCGTAAGCAATCGCGTTTGCCCTGCAGTCACCACACCTAACAATCTCAGTTTTACCACAGCTAGGGCATGGAAAACGAGCTACGCTCTTGTTTGAAACGTTTCTCTTACAACTAATGCATACTTGTTCAGCCATGAAGAAACGTGTTTAAAAGGTATTTAAAAAGTTATTGGAGAATTTAAGAAGTTAGTTAAAGAATAATAAGCAACAACAGCGCTGATAATTCCAATTATGATTCCCTTAACAATATTAGCAGGTTTAGTTTTCAGGTAAAAAAGCGATGCCAGAGCAGCAAGCCACAAAAAGAACGCAAATACTGTAAATATAATTTCTTTATAGAATAAGCTGGTGAAGGCAGACACTATGAAGCCGCGAGCAATATGAAGATTTGCTTGCTTAACAAAGAAGTACAGAATATAAAGCACTGCAATAGCCATCAATAATTGGTAAACAAAAAGGTTATAGTCGCCAATAATTGCCCTAATAAGCACAATAAAGTAGAAAGGCAGCCCGCCAAGAGCTAATATGTCCCTAGCAATTTCTTTCTTCCATTTCATGGTTAAAAACAAGTTTTTTACTACCATTAACTTTTATTATTTAAATTATTATTGATATCAGCAATGCGTAACAATCTAATAAACTTTAAATACTAGTAATACAGCATAAGAAGTTGAAAAAAGGGGAATAAATTATGGATAAGAAAAAAACACTTGCTTCTAGTACGAGCACGAAAAGGCGCAAATTAAGAGAGAACAAAACAATCATGCTCCCAGACCCTCTTGAAGAGCTTCCTGAACTGCCTGAATTCAAAGAAAGCGAATTAATGGAAGTTGAACAAAAACCTAAAAGTAAAGGGATTAAGAGATTTTTCAAGTTTGGAAAAAAAGAAGCTAAAAAAGAGCTAAAGAAAGAAGTAAAAGCAGAAACAATTGAAGAGCCAATCACGCCTTTCAAAGAAGAAGAAATCTATATTCTTGAAGATACTGGCTCAGGCCATACAAAAAAGATAGAGCCTGAACTTGCGCTATGGCTGAACGACGGAAGAGTTGTAAAAAGCGTTGAAGAACTTACTAAAGCTTTCAAAACAATGAAAAGCCGAGTATTTCAACAGCACAAAGAAAAAAACGACATAGTTGAGTGGATTCGCGATATAATTGGCGATGTTCAGCTAGCATCAGAACTTGCAATTGCAAAAAGCAAGCGAGATACTCTCAAGATACTAGACAATCACAAAAAACATGAGAAGCGTAAAGAGAAAAAGAGTGTAAAGCAAGAAACAAAAATAAAAAAAGCAATCCCGAAAATTCATGAAGAAAAGCATGAGAATTTGCAAAATGAAAAAAGTATGGAAATACAGCAAGCAATAAAAAAAATCACTCATAAACAAATTATAAAAAAGCCGGAAACACTTGAAGAAAGAGAGGAACAAATTGCAGAAAAAGAACAATTGCTTGAATTGGAAGAAGAACACATAAACAAAAAAAGAATAGAGCTTACAAACAAGCGGTACAAGCTTATAAAAGAAAAAGGAACTATTGAAAAAGAGAAATTCGAGAAATTGCTGGAGCAACACGGAAAAATTGAAGAAACAGTTACATACAACGAAGGCGCATATAATGAAGAAGCTGGAATGCCTGAGCTTGAACTTGATACAGAATACACAAAAGAAAAAATTGAAGGCTTAATTGAGCAAACACGCAAAGCAATCGAGCAAAACCAGAAAGAAGAAGCAAAACACCTTGTGGAAGAAATAAAAACAGGCCTGGAAGTAATAGGCACATCAACAAAAGAAAACAAAAAACTCGAATACGAAGTTCTCGAACTCGAATCAGACTTAAAACTGTCTATGCTAGCTTAAGCAGATTTTATAATCTTATTTTCTTTATCCACTTCAAAGCATTTGCCTAGAAACTTTTCAATAGTGTAAATGTTCGTAAGGCAATGCGGAGTTATCTCAGAAACTTTGGCTTGGCCTGTTGTGAGTGCGAGAAATGGAAGCAATTGGTCTGCTAAGTGTTTGTCAACAGGAGCTTTTGAATTAATTTCATTTAGTAGCTGCAAAGCTGTTTCTTTGCCAACGTCTTCTGCTCTCTTACCTCGCTCTCCTAAAGAATTGCTGCCAAGAATTATTGGATTAATTTGGGAAACTTCATCTGAATCAGAAAAAACAGCCCAAAGAGTAATAACAGAACCAGTTGAAAGTGAATCAGAATAGTTAGTGCTGATGTTTATTGGAACATTTAATTTTGTTAGCGCCATTTTAGCAGCTTTTGCCTGCCTTTCAGCAACCTCTGCTTTCTGCAAATCATTAGAAGCAATAGAGCTTCCTTTTATTTGCAGAAGTTTGCCTTGATTTGCTAGATTTATCTTAGTAGCAGTATTTTTTTGCAATTCAGTTGTAAATTCTTCAAAGCTGCTGTAGTTACTTACTGGAAATTTTAGCTTTACAAATAACTCTGTCTTTCCTCCACCTTTGTGGATAAAACCGCGTTTTATAACTTTATAGTCTATGACATCGCAGAATTTTTTAAGATGGGGAATAAGAACATAAGCAAAATAATCTGAAGGAGGACTGAAAGGAGAGTCCGGGCCTCCGGTTATTTTAATCCTGAATTTTTTGTCCCCGAAGATAACAGGAACAATTAGTGATTGCAGCAGTAGCGTGATTGAGCCTGCTGTTCCGATGTCAACAGATAAAGTTCTGGATTTAATGTTGCGAGGATAAAACTTAACAGCAGTAGAAGAAACCTCTGCGCCTTCGTAACTTCCGTTGCAAAGCTCTGCTACAGCTTTCACACATGAAAGATGCTGATAACGCAGGCCAGGCTTTGGCCTGTTCTTGCGGATGTTAGTTATTTCAAAAGGCTGCTTTGTCAAGGCAGAAAGACCTAAAGCTGTCCTTAATATCTGACCGCCTCCTTCATGGAATGAACCGTCTATTTGAATCATAGGAATTAAACATACTTCTCATAATGGATTTTTTCGTCAGGAAAACCGAGTTCTTTGCATAGCTGTCTGACTTCGTCGACCATTAAAGCAAGCCCGCACATGTAAATGTCCTGATTGTTCTGTTTAATCAGTTTTTTGAAAGCATCCTGAACATGGCCGTGCTCGTATTCTGGATTATCTGATTTGCTGAGTACAGGAATAAAATGGAATTTTTTGTTTTCAACTAGATTTTCAAATTCTTTCTTATAAATTATATCCTGCTCTGTTCTGATACCAAAGAAAAGCCAAACATCATGAGAACTTTTTTTCAAAGCTTCTTCAACCATTGGTTTTATAGCAGAAATTCCAGTGCCTGTAGCCACAAAAATTACATCATTGTTGATTTCTTCCTGCAAGGTAAAATGGCCGAAAGGGCCTTCTACGCTTAACTTATGCTCTGGATTAAGACTTGCTAAATAATTTGAAGCAAAACCTCCAGGAACGATTTTCAAGCAAAACTCAACACTATCTTTAGTTTTGGGATTTGAAGAGATAGAATAAGGCTTTCTGATGGTTTTTCCTTCTTTCTCTAAAAGTATCTGTATGAACTGGCCTGCTTTGAAAGAGAATGGAGTTCCGTTAAAGCTTAACTTCACTATTACAACGCTAGGAGTTATTTTTTCTACTTCTTTCACAACAGCTTCAATCATACAAAAAGATGTTAGAGAGGCTTTTTTAATTGTTTTGTTTAGATAACTTTAAATAACGTGTAATCGACTGGTAGTTCATGATAAGGCACTTAACTTTTAAGGCAGGGAAAGTAAAAAAAGGGGCTAAGCTAGATTACAAAACCCCTAGAAAAGGAGAGTACTTACTCATATTTCTGACAAGACCTACAAATGATGAAATAAGAAAGATAACTAAAGATTTCAAGTTTGATTCTGAGCCATTAAAGACTTACATGAAAGAGCCTCACTCAAGACGTTACATTACAAAACCTTTTCAGTTTGTGATGAGAACAGCATACGCTCAGAAAAACAGCATTGGCTACACAAACTTGCTCTTTATTTTAACTAACAGGACGCTTATAGTTTCTGCCTCAAAACCTTCAGACTTTTATGACGAGATAATAGAAGACATTGGTGAAAGCTTTGAAAAAGTAGAAGTGAGAAGCGTTGGGCACATATTCTATAATTTCCTTAAGGAGGATGTTGATGAAAATTATGAAGTTTTAGGAAACTTTGAGCAGCGAATAAAAGATGTAGAAGCAAAAGCAACAAGAGTTAATCTAAAGGAAGCAAGAGTAAGAGCTGAGGACATACTTTCACTTAAAAACCAGCTCTTCAGGCTTAGCAGGCAATTCTGGGCAACAACAAGAGTGTTATCATTAATCAGAATAGGCGTGGCAAAAATAGAGATAGACAAAGAAAGCGAGCGTCTTTTGGTGGACATACACGAGACGTTCCTCCATCAGATTGATTTAGCATCAACGCAAAAAGATATGGTAAGCGATGTACTTAGCGTCTATTCAACAACAATATCCAACATATCAGTAACAACTGCAAACGAATTGAACGTGGTTGTAAAAAAACTTACGTCCTATGCAGCTTTGCTTCTTATACCAACATTGGTAGCCAGCATTTACGGGATGAACTTAGCTTACTTGCCATTCGCAGAGCACAGATACGGCTTCTACATAATAATGGGAGTTATGATTGTAATAACAAGCATGACACTTACTAACTTCATTAAAAATGACTGGTTATAGAAAACAACTAATCATAGGCATAGACCCTGGAACTACAACAGCTTATGCAATATTAAGCATTGACGGCCAGTTAATCACATTAAAGTCTTCTAAACAACTGAAACTAGATTCCATAGTCAGAGAAACACATCAGGAAGGCATTCCATTAATTGTAGGGACTGACCGAAGAAAATGCCCTGAAATGGTCAGTAAGTTTGCAGCAAAAACAGGAGCTACCAAGGCAATTCCTGATTATGATCTTTCTGGAATAGAAAAAAATGCTGTAACAAAAGGGTTTGACGCAAAAAATGCCCATCAAAAAGACGCACTTGCTGCAGCTTTTATCGCTTACAAGCAATACGAAGCTCTTCTAAAAAGAATTGACAAAGCTCTCATAAAAGAAGGCAAACAAGAACTTTCTGAAGAAGTTAAAAGCATAGTAATAACAAAAAAGATTAGTATTAAGAAAGCCGTGAATATGATTGAAGAAAGCTTACCTCTCGTACGTTCCTACTAGCACTGTTTCTTCAAGTATATGGTCTTTCATTGCCTGCTCGACATCAGTTTTTGTTGCTGAAGATTCAAGGTCAAGCTCAATGTCAAGAGCATAAAGCTTAAACTGGTAATGATGAACTTTTCCAGGCGGAGGGCAAGGGCCACCCCATTCTACCTTGCTGAAATCGTTTGTTAGCTGTGTTCCAGGCACGCTATTCTCAGGAATGGTAGTAGTTGTCGGAGGAATATTGATGACAGTCCAATGCTCCCAAACTTTTGGAGGCGCGTCAGGATCATCCATAATCAAGACAAGTGATTTTGCTTCAGAAGGAACACCTTCAATGTTAAGCTCAGGACTAGCATCCTCAGCATCACAGGTAAACTTCTTTGGAATAACCTGATTATTCTCAAATGCAGAGCTTGACAATTTTAATGGCATACTAATCACCTCATCTTCTTGGATTTTTTCATTGACAGTAGTTGTAGTAGTGGCTGTTGTGCACGCTGCCAACAACACTGTTAATAAAACGAAAAACCAACGCATAATACTGCTAACAGCAGCTATTATTTATAAAATTTTTTAAAGAAGTAAGGATTATAGTTTGGCTTTTTAAAATTCAACAAAATTGTGGTTTAATCATTGTTGCATTAGTTAGTTTTTTAAAGCAATAACAAGTGTATTATTCCATGGAAAAACAATTACACCAAAAATTATTGCAGGAAAATACTTTTACAGACATTTTAGGACAGGATGAGTCAAAGCAACAGCTAAAGTCAGCCTTGCTTATGGGAAGGCACGTAATAATAGTTGGTTCTCCTGGAATTGGCAAGACAACATTAGCTAAGAATGTTGCAAAATTACTGCCAGAGATTACAGTTAATGATTGCGGATATAATTGCAGTGAAGATTTATCTATTTGTCCTTCTTGCAAACAAGGGAAAAAAGTTGAAAAGAAAAAAATAAGCGGCAGCAGCAGATTTATCAGAATTCAGGGCAGCCCTGACTTAACATCTGAAGACTTGCTTGGAGACATAGACCCTATAAAAGCGCTTAAGTTTGGTGCGAGCAGTGTGGAAGCGTTCACTCCAGGGAAGATTTTTAAAGCTAACAATGGCGTGTTGTTTTTTGATGAGCTTAACAGATGCCCTGCAAAACTGCAAAACTCGCTATTGCAGATTCTCGAGGAGAAAAAAGCAACAATAGGCAGCTACAACATTGACTTTAAAGCAAATTTTATCTTCATAGGAACACTCAACCCGTACGATAAAACAACAGAAAACTTATCTGATGTTTTTCTTGACAGGTGCGATTTGGTTTACATGACATATCCTGAAAAGATTGAAACTGAAAAGCAAATAATTGTTGAGAAAAGCAAAAAAGTTGCTGAGTTTCCTAACGAACTGCTTACAAAAATGATTGAATTTGTCAGGAGCTTACGAGATAATAGCAATCTTGAGAAATTTCCAAGCGTTAGGGCAAGCATAGGCTTGTATGAGCGCGCTCAAGCCAATGCCTTGATAAGAAAAAGCAAGAAAGTTGAACTTGGAGATATTAAAAACGCTTTAATATCTGTGCTTGCACACCGCATAGAGTTAAAACCTTCTGCGAAATACACTGAAACATCAAAAGAATTTCTTGAGCAGGAAATAGAGGAAAAATTCGGGGCAGCTAGCGGTGAATACCGGTAGCAGAGATGTTGATGAAGTAACTCCCATTGATGAGATTTCCGGCAAGTTAGGAAGCGACCCTGAAGAAAAGAGACTAATGAGAAGTGTTCTTGATAGTGATGAAGAAGTTATCAATGATGGCAAACTGATAACTTCTGCGCTTAACACTGGCATTTCTGCGTTTACTCCTGATATGTTGTTTGATAAATTAGTTACAAATTACAAAATGGCCAAGAACATTTACGGAGAAAGTTTTTTGCAGGAAGTTTCCGGGTATGGAGAAAAAACTATTGAACGAAATCTTCACATTGGCGAGTTTAAACAGGAACTAAAGAAAAGGATAAAAGACAAACTAAACAGGTTAAAGCAGGAAGGGGTGATTGACAAAGAAGGCAACATAACAGAAAAAGCAATGAAACTGTCAAAAATAATCATGTATACAGAAGAGCTTGACAAGCTTGCAGCTCGCGGCTTGCTAGGCGAACGCGAACACAAGAAAAGCTACAGTCATGGCATGAAAGAAGACATTAAACAATTCAGGAAAGGCAGGTACAGGGATATTGCTGTAAGGAAAACAGTAAAGCTTGCTGTAAGAAGGCAGCATTCAGAAATTCAAAAAGAAGATTTAGTTGCTTTTGAAAGAAAAAGCAAAGGAAAACGCAATATCATCTATGCTTTAGATGCTTCAGGAAGCATGAAAGGACGCAAACTAATACAATGCAAGAAAGCAGGCATCGCCTTAGCGTATAAAGCAATAGAAGAAAAAGACAAAGTCGGATTGGTAGTCTTTGGAAAAGAAGTTAAAGGCAAAATTGCGCCTACGCAGGATTTTAAACGGCTTCTAAATAATATAACCAGTGTTGTTGCAAAAGAAAAAACAAACATGGCAGCAACAATAAAAGAAGCTATAAACCTGTTTCCAAAAGAAGAAGCAACAAAGCATCTTATAATGATAACAGATGCCATGCCTACCTCAGGAGAAACTCCTGAAACCGATGCTTTGGAAGCAGCTTCAATTGCTGCTGGCAAAAACATAACAATATCTGTCATTGGAATAAACTTAAAGAAAGAAGGCCAGGAAATAGCAGAAAAATTAGCAGAAGCAGGCAAAGGACGCATATTCATAGTAAAAGACTTAGACAACATTGACAGGATTGTACTGGAAGATTATTACAGCGCTTCGTAACTGCAAAAATTTAAATATTAGATAAAAGGAAACAGTATAATGAAACTCCTTGTTTTTTCAGATATTCATAACGATGATAAGGCACTGAAAGCGCTTGAAAAGAAAGCAAAAAAAGCTGATTTTCTTGTTTGTGCCGGTGATTTTACGTATTTTGAAGACGGAATGAGGAAAGTATTGCGAAAGCTTAACTCGTTTGGAAAAAAAGTATTGCTAGTGCATGGCAATCATGAAGGAGCTTCTAATGTAGCTACAATGACAAAAAAAATGAAAAACATTAGCTTTATTCATAAAAAAATGCGCAGGGAAGGTGATTATGCTTTTGTAGGGCATGGCGGAGAAGGATTTGCACTGGATAGCAAAGATTTTGACAAGTTTGCAGCAAAGCTTAAGTTCAATAAAGGAGAAAAAGTAGTGCTAATCACTCACCAGCCACCTCACAAAACAAAACTTGATTTTATCTGGGCAAACCACGGCAATAAAAGCTACCGCAAATTCATTGTTAAGAAGAAACCCATATTAGCTGTCTGCGGACATTTGCATGAAACACAGGGATTAAAAGATAAGATTGGAAAGTGCCTGCTGATTAATCCAGGGCCTAAAGGAGTTATTGTGGAAATTTAGGAAAAGCTACGTATTTTCGTCTTTTGACTTGTTTTTATCTTCTTTTGGTTTTTCTTCCTCTTCTTCTGAATCATCAGAATCAGAGTCTTCTGAGCTGCCAAGAGCGCCTTTGCTCTTTCTGTAGTAGAAAAATCCTAAAGCTCCTCCTATAACAGCTATTGCGATTATAGCAATTGCCGTGTAAAGCAAAGCTTTTCCTTTTTGAGTTTTTTCATCTTCAGGACTGCCAGTTTCATTATCCTCAATTGTTCCGTCATCTGAAGTGCCAGTGTCTGATTCTCCAGACTCATTCAATGATGCTGCAGTTTCAACTTCTTTCAGGCCAATAATAAACGTGGAAAACCCAGGAGATTCAGCTTCATAAAAGTAATGAGTATCGTCTGACTTAACATGTTTAACAGAAAGTTCATTCCACTCGTTTCTGTTATATCTTAGAAAGACAACGTCGCTGGAAGATGCACTATTTGATTCAAGCCATTTTTTCTCAACTTTGAAGTCAATAGTTGCTGATGAAATGGCTGTATCTTTAAGGTTTGGCTTGACTATGGAAATGTAATTGTAAACTTTTCCGCCATAATCAGTCTTAACATTGGAAGGCTTCTTTGAAAGCTTTGTTACAGTAATCTCAACATCCTCAACTTTTTCAGTAACTTTAAACTTTAAAGATGTAATCGGAATACCTGTCTTAGTAACTTTAAATGTTGCAGTAGCGCCAGCATCAATCACGTCCCAGGAACGAGATTGGCTAACGCCAGCATTAGGATCAGCAGCTGCACCGCCACTACCTCCGCTGCCACCACCGCTACCAGAGCTGCTTGAAGAGGAATCATCATCACTACCATCAGAAGTTATGCTTATAGTTACATTAAGTATATTCGGAGAAGAAACAGAGTTATCATGACTCTTATTTTCATTGCCGTTGTCGTCGACAGAAGTTACTACAAAGATGTAAGAGCCGTTAGCTGTCACGGAAAACGATGTTGAGTTAGTAGTTATGACTTCGCCAATCTGCCTAGTGATTCCAGCATTGGTATCGCTAAGATTAACGTAAGAATATTTGCTTAAGTTAACAACAACATTGGCATTGCTTCTGTAAACCCTAAAGGTAATGTTATAACCGTCAGGGTCGCCTGGAACATCCTGAGTTACGTTAAGCCAATGTAAGGTAATACCGCCAGCATTTGTGGCGCTATAGTTAAGGTTAGCAGGTGATTTTGGCATAACAGAATCGTTAACAGAAACATTAATGGCATTTAAAGAAAGATTAGCTGCGCCATTAGATGTATTAAGGTTTCCGGCATTGTCTACAGCAACTACGCTATACCAATAAAAAGATCGGTTATCGCCAGTAGTTCCATTATCCAGGAAGAATCCAGTTCCTTCTGGAACACGATTAGCTGTAATGTTGGTCAAGCTTTTATTAAACGTAGTAATGTTAGACCTAAACCTGTAAACAATATAGCTCTCGGCAGTCTCATCACTAGGCTCTGTCCAAGTAATGTTAATGTTACCGTTATTACGGCTGGTATTTGCAAATACCGCAGTAGGAGCAAGCTTTGGAGGAGTTGTGTCAAAAGTGAAAAAAGTAATGTTGTATTTAACAGTGCTATTGCCTCTGAAATCAGTGGTGTTAATGCTTAAGTTGTAAACAGTCTCTACAAAGTTTGAAATGTTTATGGTAGCGTTCCAACCGCCAGAACCGTCTTCAGTGGCATTAACCCAGGTAAGGCTTGAAGAGGTGTTTTGGTAACCAATAGCAACAGCCATTACTCCTGTTCCACTGTCATTTACTGATGTGTTTATGTAAACACTGCTTGAAATATTTGAGTTATTAATCGGAATTAAAATAGTGCCGTTAGGCACATTGTTATCAATAATAATTTCAGTAATGTTTACTGTTACATTTTGGTTGCCAGCCTCATCAGTAGCATTAACAGTAATATTCCACTTGCCATCAGCCACACCAGTCGTATCAAGGGTAGCGTTCCAAGCAGTTACTGAAGTTCCGTCGCTAATCCATGCAATTGCACTACCAGGCTTTTCATAACCGTAAGAAACATTGACAACACCAGACAAGCTATCATTAGCTGAAGAATTGAAAAGCAGCTCATTTGAGTAATTACCAGCAGCAGGAAGCAGCAGGCTTACATTTGGATATGTAAGGTCAACAGTCAAAGTGTAGTTTGTGTCGTTTATTAACGTATCAGTACTGTTTAATGTGATAGAAAACGTCCAGTTATACTTGCCTTCGTTTAGTATGAGACTGAAATTTTGGAGCGAGTTGTTAGCAACAGCAGACTGGTTTGTGCTGTTAATGCTTAGCGTTCCTGCCTGGCTTAACCACAAGGAAACATTGGTTAAGGAATTATTTCTTGTAAAACTGGCATTTACTGTGAAATTGTTGTTTTGCTGGTTTGCAAACGTATTATTGGAAGGCGACACCAGCTCGTAAAAGTCAGCCAAAGCGAAGTTTATCAAGAACAAGGTAGATATGAATACTAAAGTAACTAATAGAAACGAACTCACCGTCTTTTTCATGTTTAACCTTAAAAATTGGAGAAATCATATATAAACTTTTCTTCTACATTTGTGATTGAGGCTGCTCAGGCTTTTTCTGTTTTTTCCACCAAATTACAGCCATAAGGCTTATGACAACTATAATAGCTGAAAACCATTTCAGTATTTTTGATGTTTCACCCGTATCTGTTACAGCTCTGCCAGTAAATATGCTGAACAAGCCATATAAAAAGCCTTTTCCTTGCTCTTCAGCTATTAAATCATCTTCTTCTGTTTCATTACTTTTTTCTTCTGGTAATTCTTCTGTTTTTTCCTCTTCACTTACTTTTTCATCTTCAGCCATCAATGCAATTTCATCTCCAAATTCTCCTGTAATGGCAAACATAGAAAATCCAGGAGTTTCTGCTTCATAATAAGAATATTTTGCGTCAGTTGTGATTTTCAAAGTAGGCAGCTTGCCCCATTTTTGTTTAGAAAATCTAGTTAGTTTTATACTATCGGAGTTTATGCTCTTGTTAGACAGCCATTCACGCTCTATCTTAAACCTAATTGTTGTTTTAGATATAGCATCATCTCCAATGTTCAGTTTGTTTATTGATAAGAATTTATACGCTTTCCCTACATCTTTTGAAACAGGCAATGGCGTAGTGCTAGAAAGCTTAGTTTCTGCAACCCTAACACCAACATCAAGACTTTCATTAACAACAGTAAGAGCAACCTCATAAACTGCAAAACTATCTGATTTAGTAAAAGAGAAAATTTCTGTACCACCAGCAAGTATTGTATCCACTGTTACTGTTTCTGATTTTAGTGAAGCACCGCCTCCGCCGCCACCTCCACCGCCTCCACCACTGCTTCCGCTAGTACTGGATGATGAAGCAGGGCAAGCCGCATCTGATCCAGAACAATCCTCATCAATTCCATTACCGCAAGTATCTGTAGCTCCAGGATGGATAGAAGCATCAGCTTCATTGCAGTCATTACCAGAACCGCAAGTATCAGCATAATAGCCATCTTCATCAGTGTCTGAACATTGCTCTACAACACCGCTAAAAGACAAGTTAGTGATTTTGTAAAAGTCTCCATCAACACTGCAGTTATAACTGCTATTAACACCAGGACATGCTAACAAAACTTCATTTGTCGAATTACAGCTAAAGCTTATCCCGCTCAAGCTGTCTAAGGCAGCATCATGTATGCATACAGAGTTTATAGATGTGTTAAAGTTGCTAACAGTGATGTTCTTAGTTATGTTTTGAGGAAGTGAAAGTCCTTTAAAGAGAAAACTTCCTACAGAGGAAGAAGTGTTTTCTGTATCAACAGTAAAGTTCAGGGATAAGTTTGCAGCAGAAAAATTCCATGGAAACTCTGCAAGCACTCTAGAGCCGTTAGAGATGTTAACCAAAACAAATTCAGTAAATAAGCGGGAAAAATTTGTAGAGCCATTAACAGTTATGTTAAGGGAAGATAAAGTAACAGTGTTTATCGTAGTTAAATTTCCAATTATAGAATCTTGGCCATCAGCCAAACCATCATTATCATCATCATTATCTTTTATGTCAATAATTCCGTCATTGTCAAAGTCAGGCCTGTCAATTATGGTTACATTGAAGAATCGTGTATCAGAGTTTTCACCATCAGTCACGTTAAACTTTATCTGGAAAACGCCTGAATCAGAAAGGTTAGCAAGCCAAGTAAAGTTAGCAGATACGCTATTAGCGTTAGAAGCATTAAATCTTGTGTTGTTAATTGAGAAGTTAAGCGAATCACTTTCATCAGCAGCTGACAAAGTTATGTTAATCCAGTCTGTTTCATTAACAGTAATGTTTGCAACAGAACCAAGAATAGGAACATCATTATTCTCGACGGTAAGCGTCCAGTTAATGTAAGTTATGTTAAGCCCGTCTGAAATCTGGGCAGTAATGTTATAAGTGGAATTACGCGTTGCGTTTGAAGCAGTTAAATTTCCAACAAAAGTAAAGTTAACAACATTATAAGAAACAACAGTGCCGTTTTGAAGCCAAGTAACATTAATAGAATCACCTTCTGCATCACTATAGCTTAAATTAAAAGTTTGGTTATTGGGTTCTGTGATGTTTATTGTTGCATTAGAAGGAAAAAATGAAAGTATGCTTGGTGTTGTCTGGCTGATGTTCAAATATCTCATTTCAGTAACTACATTATTGCCAGCAGAATCATTAGCAAAGACACGATAAGTAACATTAGAGATTGCTGGTGTTGAGAAATTAATAAACCAGTCCAATCCAGAACCATTCATAGTGTAATTTGCAACGCTTCCATTACTCCATTCAAGGGAAATGTTGGCAATGATTTCAGAACTTGTAATGTTGATAAAAATTGAATGATTATTTGAAGTAACTGAATTGTTCGCAGGAGTTGGGGCAACAAAAGTAAGGTTAGGAGCATCATTATCATTATCAATCAAAGCATCATAAACATTTATTCTTTTGAAAGTAAGGCCTGAACCTCCTGAATCTTCAAGAGCAACGCCGGTAGTGTTTAAAGTTTCAACAAGAAGAGTGGCATTAGCTGTAATGTTCTGGGAAACTCTGAAATACTGCCTAAGCAAAGCTATAGCGCCTGAAACAAAAGGAGCTGATGCAGATGTACCGCTGGCAGTTATAGTCCCGCCTCCTCTCCAAAGCGAAGTAATGCTTACGCCTGGAGCAAGCAAATCAGTAATAGCATTACGGTTTCCATTAGTATAAAAACCGTCTGTTTTTGTAGAACCTCCAACAGCAGTTACATTTTTGATGCAGGCAGGAGCTGCAATTTCAGTTGTGCTTCCTAAATTGCCAGTAGCTGCAACAACAGTGATGTTACGGAAAGTAGCGTTGTTAACAGGACGGCTGTAAAAACTAGCATCTGTGTTATCGCACCAAGTGGAATAGCCACCGCCGCCAAGACTCATGCTTATAACAGAAATATTGTAAATAGTTGCATTTGCAATACACCAGTCCATTGCCAAAACCACGTCAGAAGCAATTCCAGCACCAGAGCCATTTGAAACTTTTACTGAAAGAATGTTTGCTTCAGGAGCAACTCCTTTAAATGTAGCGTGTTGTGAAGCAATAATGCCTGAAACATAAGTTCCATGGCCATAATCATCCTCTGAGCTTGAATCAACAGCTTGCCCGTTAGGACAGCAATCAGCATCATCTTTATTAATCTCCTTACAAAAGCAAGCTTCGCCAAGTAATTTTCCAGACAAGCTAGCATGGTCTGTGTCAATACCAGAGTCAATAACGCAAACAGTTTCAGCATCTCCGGTAATATTCGTGCCATTATAAACAAGAGGCCATACTGTAGATGCATTAATAACATCAACTGAGTCAGACAAAGAAATATTGAAATATGTATCTTTGTGTACTTCAATATTAGGGTTTGATTTTAAAATTTCATAATAATCAGGGTCTACTTCTGCTGTAAAACCGTTTAAAACACTGAATTCGCGCTTTACATCCATTTTATTGCCAGAAACACGCTTTATCTGCTGCAGATTACTGGCAGTAGAAACAGACAGTGTTCTTGTACGGGCAGATTGCGTGGAAAAAGGAGTCAGTTCAGGAGACGGAGCTTCTTTGAAGTAAACTATTACCTTGACTTTCTCTTCCTTGGCATTCTGCGAAGCACTGGAGATAGCGAATATTAAGAAAATTGCCAGCAAAACAAGCAGAAACGCTTTTTTATTCATAAATGAATAAAATAAAGAGGTAGTTTAAATAGTTTATTTTTAAACAATAAAAAAAACAAAAAAAATTATGCTTTTGGAGCTGGAGCTGCAGGCTTTTTCTTCTTGCTGTAAAGGAAGAATGCAACTGCTCCTACAACAACCAATGCAATCAGCATAATCATTCCAGTACTGACACCAGTGGCTTCCTCTTCAGCAGGAGTTTCTGTGGTTGGAGCTGTTTCTGAAGGTGGAGGAGGAAGAGGACAGTCTTGCACGCAAGTGTCTGAGTTCTCATCTCCTTCGCAAACATTGTCTCCGCAAGTTATTGTGCGGACAGTGGTAGTTGCTTCCTGATTGTTAAAACCTGATTTATCAAAGTAAACAGCAGTAAATTTGTAATCACCATTAGCACTGTTAGGCACTTTTACTGTAAAAGTGATTTGAGCATTAGAAGAATCTGGATTAAAGCTAAAGCCGTGCTTGTTATCTTCTGCTACAAACTGGTATTCAACAGCTTCTTTGCCGCCTTCAGCGCCAGTAACATCCCATGCGTCAACTCTCCATCCTTGAGGAGCCTGGTCTCTTAAAGTGAACAATTCACCAGCAGTAGCTCCGCTTACAGACAAAACCATGCTAATATCATCACCAGGACTAACTCTAGCAGGCATGCTTCTGCTTACAGAAGCAGCAAAAACAGACGTTGAAAGAATTACAATAGCAAATATCATCAAAAATATTTTAGTTATTTTCTTCATTTTTAAAGCCTCCCTAAGCATCAGCGTAAAATTTCTCTATTAAATCTATAACCTGGAACGCGTTATATGGCGATGTGTCAGCATAAAATGC
>CEQE01148822.1_pt1 | contig 17694 bp, 16 predicted proteins | sample 356201 | NCBI WGS metagenome assembly CEQE01 (sample SAMEA2619970, study PRJEB7988) | marine metagenome | biome: marine biome (ENVO:00000447); feature: mesopelagic zone (ENVO:00000213) & marine oxygen minimum zone (ENVO:01000065); material: "saline water (ENVO:00002010), including plankton...
TGCGGCTTCGTCCGCTTAAACTTCTGCTTCGCCATACCAAATCCTCCCCTGCTTATTGAAATTATATATTAAACAAAACACTCAAATATAACACCCTTCATTTTAGCCATTTCATTTATATTCCATTAAGAGGTTGCCGGTGTTTGTCATGGAGCCCACGACCGGAATCGAACCGGTGAACCTCTTCCTTACCAAGGAAGCGCTCTACCAACTGAGCTACGTGGGCCGAACTTTTCATTTTCAATGAGGTGTAAAATGTCCGAAACCGGTATAAGTTTGTGGAGCGGGAGACGAGATTTGAACTCGCGACATCCAGCTTGGAAGGCTGAAGCTCTACCAACTGAGCTACTCCCGCCCTTATCAGCTCCAAATGCTCCCCGTAACTTTTCTCAACAACCTGCCAAAAAAATAAACATGTGGATTTTACTTTATAAAAAAACAAAAAAGACTTCAGCAGGAAGCCATGTAGTCTTTTAAGCGATCCCGATATGCAACCCGAATCTCCTACAAATGACTCAATTTGAGATTGGTGGTGGGGGGAGGATTTGAACCTCCGAAGGCTTCGCCGACAGATTTACAGTCTGTTCCCTTTGACCACTCGGGAACCCCACCAATTTTTTGATGGTAATTTTTTAAAAAAAATAAATCCGTGATTCCGATAATAAATTTGGAGCCAGCGGAGGGACTCGAACCCCCGACCCACTGATTACAAATCAGTAGCTCTACCCGCTGAGCTACGCTGGCAGAATCAACAGTAGACTTGCCTTTCGTAACTTCACCTGATTGTAAGCAGAAAATTTGTGATAGAATAATTTAAACTTCTAAGAATAACTAATTTTTTAGAAAAAGTCAAACCTAAATAACCGATGTTATATATGAATAATCTGCTTTATAGGCTATTAACTCCCATTTTTATCTAAATATCTTTTTTTTTCTACAATTTTATCGATTTAGCTCCATAATTCAAAACCACATAGTAAGGATTGTCAAGTAAGCTTGCTTGGTGTTACCATATTCAGCCAAATCCTATGCAAACAGGCTAACAGGGCGGCGCTGAAATTCAGCACATAATTATGCCATTTACTGAAATGTGATTGATTTTGTTATAAGATAAACCCTTGACAGGATACTCATCTTTTTGTAAGCGGTCAACTGACTATTTTCAAAATATGAGCCTTTTCCTTGCATCATTACGTTAATTCAAAAACGACCTGACCTTGAAGGAATACAGTTTGGACTTTTCGCGAATAATTTCCAAATATTATATACTCTCTTTTTTCATTTTTTTAATGCTGTTTTTAGGTTGTTCCCCATCCATACATTCGGTTGCAGTATCACAAAACAAAGCTGTTGAACTGCAAAAGTCTTTACCTTCCCCTGCTGAAAATCAGGCCGAAACAATTGTAAATACAAAAAACGAACCTGTTAAGGTCGATCCAATTATTTTGCCAGACCATGTCCCTGAAGAGAAAGCACCACTGGACATGGAGACAACTCAAGGTTCTGGCGCAGATCAATCCAAAACAACAGACACAAACCGATTAAAAGCCAATAAAACTGTCTCACGTTATCAGGTGGCCCAGTCCGCTCTGGATGAGGCCCTCGATTTTTGCCGCGCATCACAGGATTTCTGGCAAAAAGGCGAACTCGAAAATGCGATCGAAGCCCTTGACCATGCTTACTCGCTTATCCTGGGTATCGATGCGGATGACATGCCCAAAATCATACAACAGAAGGAAGACATCCGGTTTTTGATCTCAAAACGGATCCTTGAGATTTCAGCTTCACGCCACATTGTCGTCAATGGAAATTATAATGCCATCCCCCGGGTAATGAACAAACATGTCCAGGCTGAAATAAATCTTTTTTCCACCGGCAGAGAAAACAAATTCTTTATTGAGTCATATAAACGATCCGGAAAATTCCGACCGTATATCGCCGAAGCTCTGAAAAAAGCAGGCCTTCCAGTTGAATTGTCTTGGCTTCCCTTGATTGAGAGCGGATTTAAGGTGAATGCCTTCTCAAAGGCAAGGGCGCTTGGGCTTTGGCAGTTTATTGCCTCCACAGGATACAAATTTGGACTCAAACGCGACACCTATATCGACGAACGCCTTGATCCACTGAAATCAACCGCTGCTGCTGTCGCATATCTTCAAGAACTCCATCAAATTTTCGGAGACTGGGCAACCGTGCTGGCTGCTTATAATTGTGGAGAATTCCGGGTTTTACGCGTCATCCGAAACCAAAACATAAACTACCTCGACAATTTCTGGGATCTTTATGAACGACTTCCAAGGGAAACAGCCAGATTTGTACCCCGGTTTCTGGCGACTCTACACTTGGTTAACAACCCGAAAAAATATGGGCTGGACAAAATTCAGACCGATACGCCTTTAGAATTTGAGACCGTCAATATATCCATACCGGCCCATCTTAAAACTGTTGCCAAAGCGATCGGTCTTCCAACAATTGTACTTCGGGAACTCAATCCAGAGCTTCGATTTCAATTTTTACCCGGAGATAATTACCCGCTGCGAGTCCCATCCGAAAAAGCAGGCGAGCTGATTGCAAGACTGGTCGAAATACCTGCTTCAATTCCACCGAGCCGTCGCTTCGTTTACCACAAGATAAAACCCGGAGAGACCCTTTCGACGATATCCAGACATTACCGTGTCAGCATGCACCGGATAGCCATCGCCAACAACATAACCAAACACCATTATATTATTGCCGGAAAAACTCTGAAAATACCGCAAAAGAGTATAATTTTATCCAGATCAAAAATAGATACCACACTAACATATGAAAATATATTCACCCATATTGTCAAACCCGGGGATTCCCTTTGGATCATCGCCAAACGATATGGTACCACCACGAAAAAGATCCGGGAATTGAACAGCCTTTCAAACTCAAATCTTCACATCAGACAGGTTTTAAAAATACCCGGAAGTAAAAAAAGGCCGGCGCAAAGTGGTTTAAGGACTTATAATGTCAAGCGAGGAGACAGCCCCTTTAAAATCGCAAAACGATACAACATGTCCTTGAAAAGTTTTCTTAATGTAAACGGGTTAACGCCCAGAAGCAAAATCTATCCAAAACAAAAGCTCTACATTAAGTAGTACAGATCTCACCTAATTTTTAAATTCACTCCGACAGGTCGACTTGAACCATTTGAAGCCGAAGACTTTTGAGGCGGTATTATACGCCGAACCGAATAACCATCATGAAATAGACCAACAATGACAAAAACTGCAATGGTGATTATGGCATTTTTCTTTTTCATGCCCTCGATTTTCCTGGCAAATGACGCCGGTCCGATAACTGCGGGCCCAAAAGCGTCGGATGCACCGTATGCATCTGTTGAAATCCTGGTAAACTATAAGCCATCTCTCCGCGAGGCCACGACAGGGCATTACCAAACAAAATGGGGTATCACCACCATCCGATCGTTTCACACCGTTGGCGTCGAGCATGTGAGGCTTGCCGGAGAGATGACGGTCGCCCAAGCTGTGAAGATGTTTTGAAACGACCCAAATGTGGCATATGCAGAACCCAATTATTATTATCATTTGGATATTATTCCCAATGATACACACTTTGGCCTCTTTTGGGGTATGCACAATACCGGCCAGAATGTCAATGGAACAACGGGTACGGATAATAAGGACATTGACGCGCCTGAGGCTTGGGATATTACCACCGGCGCCGACAGAGTTGTGGTTGCCGTCATCGACTCAGGCGTGGATGGGTCACATCCAGATCTTTCTGCCAATTTGTTGACCAATTCGGGTGAAATCCCAGGAAACGGTCTGGACGATGACGGAAACGGATATGTGGATGATATCCGGGGATGGAATTTTGCCGACAAGGATAATAATCCGGCAGACGATAATGGCCATGGCACCCATGTGACGGGAATCATTGCAGCCGTGGGGAACAATGGAATCGGTGTTGCCGGCGTGGCTTGGAACGCAAAAATTATGGCACTCAAGTCTTTTCGCGCCGATGGAAGCGGGTTAACATCTGATGCCATTCCTGCGATAGCCTATGCCAATCTCATGGGTGCCGATGTGATCAATAACAGCTGGGGTGGCGTTAACACTTGGTCCCATCTTTTCCGCGTCGCTTTGGGTTTTGGCCGTTTGTTTGATCATCTCCTTTTTTATCGGATGGTTTGGAAAAAGAAGACAGTAATTAAAAAGTTTGGACAAAAAACCGTGAAACATCGATAGGCGGAGCGTTGACCCGCCCATTTTTATTTGTTAAAATAGATTGGTATGCCAGTTTACGAATATACTGCTATTGACTTAAAGGGAAAGCATGTCTCGGGCATTATTGATGCAGAAAGCGATGTCGTTGCCCGGCAAAAGCTCCGCACATCAAACACCTTTCCAGTCTCCGTTAAAACAGTACATGACACGGCCGGAAAGAAAGAACCGTTCGCATTTATACTGATTCGTCCTTTCACCCGTATTCGGCCCGTTGAAGTGTCAATGATGACCCGACAACTGGCCACGGTTGTTGGCGCTGGATTTCCGCTGGTGTCAGCGATTGAGACCCTGATCCCTCAAACCAAATCCCATGCGTTTAAAAGAATCCTGGCCAGGATAAGGGACTCAATCGTAGAGGGAAACAGTTTTGCCAATGCATTGTCCCGTTATCCGGGGATTTTTTCCCCGCTATATATCAACATGGTTCATGCCGGTGAAACCTCGGGTACCCTTGAGATTGTTCTGGAACGTCTTGTAGAGATCACCGAAAAACAACACGCTCTAAAAAACCGGATACGAACAGTCCTGATATACCCTATTTTTATGTCCTTTCTCGGTGTGATTCTACTTCTTTTTCTGATGACTTTCATCGTCCCAAACATCACATCAATTTTTTCAGATATGGACCAGGTTCTTCCTGCGCCAACCCGCTTTTTAATTGTCGTCAGTGACCTGTTAAAATCTTTTTGGTGGCTCATCTTCGCTATGATAGGGTTGATTATTTTTGCAGTCCGGGGGTTTAAAAAAACAAAACAGGGACGGCTCTTGATGGATAAAACCGTGTTGATGTCTCCGATAATCGGACCCATCATAAAAAAACTGGCGGTGGCTCGGTTTTCCCGCACTTTGGGTTCGCTACTGGAAAATGGTGTCTCTATGTTACCGGCACTCTATATTGTAAAAAATATTGTGGGAAATGTGTTAATTTCAGAGGCGGTCGAGGCGTCCACTGAGGAGGTGAGCAGAGGAGTTGGGCTCGGGAATGCAATGGCAGCTACAAAAATATTTCCTCAACTTTCCATCCAAATGATCCAGGTGGGGGAGCAGAGCGGCGAACTGGAGACCATGCTGGATAAAATTGCGGATGTCTATGAAAATGAAGTAGAAACGACTGTAATGAACCTGACTTCTTTGCTTGAACCTGTTATGATTCTGTTTATGGGTATTGTGGTCGGTTTTATCGTCCTTTCAATTTGTCTTCCGATCTTTGAAATGAACCAGCTCATTGTATAGCGTTGGTGATATCTATTTAAGATCACTCGTTTAATAGGGGGAATAATGGGAAAATTTCCAATATTTCGAACAACAGGCCATCTGGGTTTTACGCTCATTGAACTGATGGTCGTCATTGTCATTTTAGGCATCCTTGCCGGCCTTATAGTGCCTAGAATTATGGGACGGCCGGAAGAGGCAAAACAGCTCAAAGCAAAGATTCAAATCGAAAGCCTGGAAACTGCCCTTAAATTGTATAAATTGGATAACGGAACCTATCCAAATACAGAACAGGGATTAATCGCGCTGATCGAGTCCCCTGAGGTGGAACCGCTACCAAAGAAGTGGCGCGCCGGAGGCTATCTTGAAAAGGGAAAACTTCCGAAAGACCCATGGGGAAATGACTTTATCTACCTCAGCCCGGGTGTTCATGATGATTACGATTTGATCTCATACGGTGCAAACGGTGTGCCAGATGGTGAAGGAAAAAATAAAGACATTAACAGCTGGGAAATTGAATAACGGTTTTACTTTCATTGAACTTATTGTTGTTATTTCCCTGATCAGCACGGTACTTTTTTTCTCAATCCCACGTCTTCAAAACGTTCTCGGGTTTGACAACACAAAAAAGGTTTCCCGATGGATATTGACCACCGTGCGATTTTTAAAAAAAAGCGCGGTCGCCGATCAGAAGCGGCATATTCTGCATGTTCATCTCGATGCGAATCGGCTATGGATCACCAATGAATCGATGTCAGGATCGGAAATTCAGCATGCTGAGGAAAAAGGCTACAGACTGCCGGACGATGTCAGAATTTCGGATGTAGAGTATTCAAATAAAGGAAAAATTTCGTTCGGCACAGCTGATATCTCTTTTTATAAAAATGCCTATTCTGACCATGTATGGATTCACATTGTAGATGATCATAATCGGTCGTTATCTTTTCTGATCGAACCTTTTCAATCAAAAGCAAGCCTTTTTGAAAATTACGTGGGTTTTGAGGGTTGAAAAACCATCAAGAAAGCGTGCCCATGACCATCGAATTTTATAAAAACGGATCCCGGCGCACATCAAACGGCTTTACCCTTCTTGAGATTATCGTGTCGATCTCCATCATTGCCGTAGTTCTTCCCGCCATCTACAGAATGCATTTTCAAACCATCTCTACAAATCAAATTGCAAGATTTCATGTCATTGCTCCGCTGCTGGCCCAAAAAAGAATGGCGCTGGTAGAACGGACATCTTTTGCCGATATCGCAAATGAGTCAGGTGATTTTGGAGATAACTTCCCCGGATTCACCTGGTCCGTATCGATCAATGATGTGGAGTCAGAGATTCTTGGAAATGTCGCCAACGATCTCAAAAAATTAGATGTCACCGTATCGTTTAATGATGAAATGACTTACAGTATCAGAACTTACAGACTCATTCGATAAACTGATGAAAAAAGAAATATTTGGCATACAAGCCGATGGTGGGTTTACGCTCATTGAAATCCTGATTGCCATTTTTATTTTCGCGGTCCTTATCACAACCGTCTTCGGCTCCTATCGTTCGGTTTTTTCCAATACTGAAACCATGGACCGGGATATGGACCTGCATGAAACAGGTCAAAGTTGTCTTCAACGGATAATTCTTGACCTAGAATCAATACACCTATCGATGCCACCGGGATACTCACCCTCGGATTTTAATGAACCGCCAGTTCCATACCGTTTTGTGAGCGATGTCAGTTTTTCGGGTAATTCCACTTTTTCAAGACTGAGGTTTGCTTCCCTTTCACATCTTCCCTTTTTCCCCGATTTGAGGGGGGGCATTACGGAGATCGTTTATTATGTCCAGCGGTTAGAGGACAGGCATTATATACTGAAACGGTCAGACAACCTCTACCCCTTTTTATATATCAAAGAAAAAGGAATCGATCCCGTCTTATGCGAAGGGATCCGAACTTTTAGACTGAGATTCTACGGCCACGATGGCATCGAACATGATGAGTGGGATTCCGAATCTGAAGCGTTCAAATATGAAACGCCAAAGGCGGTTGAAATAAAAATTGAACTGACGAATGATTTGACCACCCAATCATTCGAGACTGTGGTCGTCCTTCCGGTTAGCAGAAAAAAAAACGAATGAACGGTCCGAAATGAAAAAAAAATGTATCGCGAATAAACGCGGAATCGCACTCCTGATCACAATTACCGTTATCATGCTTTTCATGACGGTAGCTGTGGAACTCAATCGGAAGATGCGTTCCGTTGTTCTGTCTACCGCAGCGATGCGGGATAGACTGATGCTTAAACATATGGCTTCTTCCGGAATCCATGCTGGAATGGCGATGCTGATCAGCGATAAACATCAAACCAAATCAGACTCTCTTCAAGACAATTGGGCTGATCCTGAAGCCATTGAGGCCGTCCTGAACGATATGCCATTTTCTGGTGGGAAGCTCACATTAAAAATCAGTGATGAACTCGGCAAGATTCAGATAAACGCCTTGGTAAAATTTCCAGAAGGACGCCTTTTCAACAACTTCCAAAAGATGTTGTGGTATCAATTTTTGACCCCGTTAAAATCCAGGACTGAAATTTTTAAAGAGATGGAACCCATTTCCATTATCAATTCTATCAAAGACTGGTTGGATTCGGGGGATAATGAAGCGATCACCGGTTTGGGGGGAGCAGAATCCGCCTATTATGGAAGTTTTGATCCGCCGTATCGCTCCAGAAACGGTCCACTGCCACACTTGGGCGAGTTAGTTCTTATAAAAGGGGTGCCCCATGAGCTTTTCCACGGTCTGGGAGAAACATCTGAAATTTCCAAATATATGACGGTCTACGGGGCGACCCGTTCCAAGGGCAACAAACTTACTTATGAAGGAAGAATAAATATCAACACTGCGGCCCTCCCGATTTTAGCGGCCCTTCTCCCCCTTGATCAGCAAGGACTTGCTCAATCAATCTACGATTACCGAGCGGAAATATCTAAACTGGAAAATACAGACGCTCTTTCAGATCCCGCATGGTATAAAAATGCTCCCGGTTTCAGCGGCATTAAAATCGAGCCCAAGCTGTTAACAACCCGGAGCGATATTTTCAGTATCGAATCAACTGCAAGTCTAAATGAAATGAAAATGACGACATTTGCCGTGGTTGAAAGAAAAAAAGAGAAAAAATCCGGAAAATGGATATGCAAAATCTTGAATTGGCAGACCAAATGAAATATAGTAAACAAATTTGATAAATTTTTAACTTGGAACAAAAACACTATAAATCAAATGAGCAGAAAAATACTCGGGCTTGACGTTCGGAACGATACCGTATCCGCGGTATTGGTTCGAAAAGGGATAAGGGACACATGGGTTGAAGCCCATGAACAGGTTAGGGTGACCGATCAAAATGAGATTGAAACAGCAGTTTCAGAATCGCTGAAAACAATCACAAAAAATATGGATATTGCCGGTTCGGCCTGCGCGGTTTCCATACCTGCAGATCTTGTATCTTTTCGAAACATCAATGTTCCTTTTAGAGATTTGAAAAAAATCAGACAGATTTTACCCTTTGAACTTGAACCGGCATTGCCGGTTTCGGTTAAGGATTTGATCGTCGATTTCGCGCCTGTTTATCTTGATGATCAAGATGGTAATACCGACATCATTGCAGCAGCGATTGAAAAATCACAACTCAAAAAATATATAGATACCCTTTCATCCTTTAACATTGAACCCGAAATCATAACAATGAGTGGATATCCTACGGCCCTTTGCCTGGCCCACCTGGTGCGCATTCCTGAAAACTGGCTTCTTATCGATATGGGTGCCGACAAAAGTATCCTGTTTGTTGTCGCATCCAATCAAATATGCCTTGTACGCCCCCTCCCGATGGTTTCACCGAATTCTTCCGGCAAAAAAATCCTCCCGATCAATGTGAGGCGAACGCTCTCAGCCGCTGAAGAGATTTACCCGTCCGACATCCAACCCCGTCATATCATTGTAACAGGAAGCGGGGTTGACGACCCTGATGTTCTGCGCCATATGGATCGGATTCTGAAAATCCCGGTGGAACCGGTAAATCTGGCAAAAGCTACAAACGTAGTAAAAAAAATCCATTCCAATGCGTCGTGGCAACCGTTACTGATGGACAATGCGCTGGCACTCGCCCTGCTAATGGCAGAAAGTATCCATGGGATTAATTTTTGCAAAGGTACCTTTATCCCCAAAAAGGAATCGACCGCTCGCAAAAAAAACCTGATGAGAACGGGTCTTCTATTCGGAGTGGTTCTGATTTTGGCATTGATGAGTATTGTGCTTGACTCTCGATCAATGGAAAAAAAGGTATCCGCCCTGAACAGTCAGATCACCCGTATTTTCAAAACAACATTTCCCGGCATCAAGACCATTGTCGATCCTGTACAACAGATGCGGGTAAAAATTGAAGAACTGAAAAAAAAATCCACATTTTTTGGAAGAACTCACAGGACGATCCGGCATATTGATATTTTAAATGAAATCAGCAAACAAATACCCCTGGAAATGGACATTGAAATCACAAAGCTTGTGATTGGGGATGGAGATATTACGATTTCTGGCCAAACAGGCACGTTTAATTCCGTGGATGACACGAAGAGCAAACTGGAAATATCCGGTGTTTTTCGCCAGGTCACCATCAGTTCTGCCAACATCAATCGATCCGGAAACCGGGTGCAATTTCGGTTAAATATTAAACTTTAATCGGTTCAGCAGCCAAATGAAGCTCAGCAAACGAGAAAAATATTCGATATACGCGGCCGTCAGCTTTATATGCCTTTTTATCGTCCTTCAGTTAATTCTTTTTCCGCTGATGGATAAAAGATTCCATATTCAAAAAACGTTGCAGGTCAAAACAAAAATACTTGAAGAAATGCTCTCACTCAAATCAGAATACGATATCATAAGGAAGAAGGCGGATTTGTTGGAAACACGGCTTGCTGGAAGAAAAAAAGGATTCACCCTCTTTTCCTTTCTTGACCGACTCGCGGGCGAAGCGGGGATAAAGGACCGCATCGCCTATATGAAGCCATCGACCTCAACCAAGACAAATGGTCGATATAAAATTTCATCGGTTGAAATGAAACTTGAGTCCATATCGTTGGAAGAATTGGTTACATACCTGTATAAAACAGAAATTTCGAAAAACTTGGTAAATATAAAAAGAATTTCTATTGCAAAGACAGGGACGGAAGGGGAATCCCTAAATGCCATTTTGCACGTTGAAACCTTTGAAATTTAAATCTACAATTCATCGGGGCCGTTTGAAATCATGAAAAACATCCGAAGATGGGTCCTTTATTCTCTATATATTATCATCACGACGGTCTTTTTTATTTATCACCTCTTCCCGTCTAAAACTGTGAAAGAATACATTGCGCAATATCTTTGCAGGACCACTGCGGATTGTGACATCACCATAGACCGGATAAAACCGGCATTTCCAGCCAGCCTCATGTTTAGTGACCTACACCTTTACTATCTCAATAGCCCGTTACTAACCGCAGATGAAATTAAAGTAACACCAAAATTTTCCACCCTGTTGCGGCGAAAAACCACCTTTTTCTTTAAAGGGCAGGCATACAAGGGTAAAATAATAGGGAAGATTGATATGATGGAAGAACCATTCTCTCAATCGGTTCTCGTTCATACAAACCTTTTCGATATTCAATTAATGGATGTCACTGCATTACAAAATATTTCTGGTCAAAAGGTATCCGGATTGCTTAATGGACAAGTGGCTTATAATCGCACGGAAGACGCTGAGACCATCAATGCGTTTTCCCAGCTTTCGGACTTGAGAGTGGATCTTTCAACACCCATTTTGAATCTGAAAAGCCTCCGTTTTAGGGACATTCAGACAGATATAAGCATTAACAATAAAAATCTGATCATCAAAAGGTGTATTGTGAAAGGCGTTCAAATGGATGGGCAGATTTCCGGCTCTATTGCAATTAGAAATGATATTGGAAAGAGTAGTTTAAACCTTACCGGTGCCATCAAACCCCACCATTTATTTTTAGCCGGAATAGGGAAAGGGCTATCATCCATCTTTTTTCCAAAAAACAAGACAGGTGCCAAAAGTCTCTTTTTCGGGGTAAGAGGCACGTTCGAAAAACCCAGCTTTTATTTGAAATAGTCTAGCGTGAATTCAGATAAACGTTTATGAAACGATATTTCACCATATTAAATATAGCGATCATTACAATGGCTGTTTACTGGGGAGTAAAAGTTTCCTATCAACTGATCATGACATCACTTGGCCCGATTGCGCGATCCAAGACCATTGCCATGGGCGATGTCTCGTCTGAGAATGAATCCTTTCACACATTATCTTTTTATAATGTTATTACCCAGCGCAATCTTTTTCGTACAAAAATAAAGACCGAGAAAAAAATAAAACCGTTAAATATCGAACCGTTAAAACAGACCGATCTTAAGTTGAAGCTCTGGGGGACGGTCACGGGTGAGAACGAGACCCCCTATGCTGTCATAGAAGCCCAAAATGAAAAAAAACAAAACCTTTACCGGGCCGGTGATAGCATTCAAAACGCAACGGTAAAAAAAATTTTAGAAAAGAGGGTGATTTTGAACGTGGACGGCCACAGCGAAATCCTTGAAATGGAGAAGATCCGTAGCGCCAAAAAACAGATAAAGCCGCCGGTTAAAATCCAAAACCCCTCTGACCACAATATTACCGTTGCACGATCCCAAATCGACAATGCAATTCAAAATATCAATGCCCTGATGCGGCAGGCAAAAATCCGACCTCATTTCTTAAATGGCAAACCGGATGGGCTCTTTATATCCAACATTCAGCATGGCTCCATTTTTGCTAGACTTGGACTCAGAAATGGGGATATCCTGACAGGAGTGAATGGGAAGAGCATCCAATCGGTCGACGATGCCTTAAAGCTCTATCAGGACCTAAAGTTATCCTCGAATGTAGCGGTGCAAATCAAGCGAAAGGGCAAAGTGCTGTCCATAGGATATCATATCGAATAGGGATGTGGCGAGCTGTATGTTGAAAAGTTAATAATGCCCCCACAATTAAAGAACCCGCAGCCCCGAATGATCGGATCTTCGCTGTGCTTCGACAAGGCAGGGGGAACCCATTTCTTGTTGCGGTTCACGGAAACAGATGGTAGGCAAATGAAATTCGGAGAAATGATGAAGTCAATTTTTATAGGATCAAAAAATATTCTGGGATTTCTTTTTTGTATATTTCTGATGATGTTAACCCAGGCATTTGCAGAAAAGACCCCGATTGTTCTAGATCAAAATGCCAATTTACCAAAGCGTAACGCATCCTCTATTAAAAACAGGGAAATTTCCGTAAATTTCAACAATGTTGATATCCAGGTTTTTATTAAATTCATCAGTGAGTTGACCGGAAAAAATTTTGTCGTCGATCAGCGTGTACGGGGGAAAGTCACCATCATTTCTCCTGGAAGAATTTCTGTGAAAGAAGCCTTTAAAGTTTTTGAATCAGTTCTTGAAGTCCATGGGTATACGAGTATCAGAGCTGGCGAAATATACAAGATTGTTCCATCACCGGATGCCAGAACAAAAAGTATTGAAACCAAGTTAAAAGAAGAGGCCGTAGCACCTGAAGACAAAATCGTTACCCAGCTTATTTCATTGCGATATGCAGATCCGGTGGAAGTAAAACGGCTTTTTGCACCTTTAATTTCCAAAAGTAGCGCGATCTTGGCGTATCCCGCGACAAACATTCTGATCGTAACAGATGTATATTCAAACATTAAACGGTTGCTCAAAATTTTAAAAGTTATTGACATCCCAGGCATCGGTCGTGAAATCTCCGTGATCCCCCTATACTTTGCCGATGCCACAAAACTTGTGAAGCTGATCGACACTTTTTTTAAAGCACCGAGAAAACCGCCCAAGACGACCGCCAGAAGAGAAGTCAAGCTTTTCGCCGAAGACCGGACGAACACCGTTATCGTCCTGGCCAGCGAAAACGACACATTAAAAATTAAAAAGTTGATTAAGCTGCTGGATAAGGAAACACCACGGAAAAAAGAGAAAATCCATGTCTATTATCTTGAAAATGCAAATGCCGAAGAGCTGGCCAAGGTTCTTCAAGGGCTTCAAACAAAGGAGAGCGATTCTGAAAAGGGAAGACCCCTCAAAAGAAGAAGGGCCCCGGAAATTTCTGATCGGATTATAATTACCCCAGATAAAGCCACCAATAGCCTTATCATCCGCGCGGACAAGGATACTTACCTGGTCCTTGAAGAGATCATAAAAAAACTCGATATCCCGAGATCGATGGTTTATATCGAATCGCTGATCATGGAAGTGAATATCGACAAGGAATTTGAGATAGGAACTGAATGGAGTGCATTTGCCGGAGACCTGAATGATGATGGTACCTTTACGGGCATTGGCGGCGGATCTGGAGGCGGTGGTTTTAACAAAATCCCAGCGATTGACCCGGAAACAGGTTTGCCAGTAGGGCCTTTTCCAACCGGATTTTCGTTGGGCATATTTCAAACACTCAAGATAGGCGATCTCATTTTCCCAAATTTAGCTGCCATGATCAATGTGCTCAAAAAGGATAAAGATGTGACGATTATTTCCACGCCACAGATTCTGACCATGGACAACGAAGAGGCATCTATCATTGTGGGTGCAACACGACCGTTCCAGACTTCAACCACAGTTACCGATGACAGCGAATTGCAAAATTTCGAATACAGAGACGTTGGGGTCACCCTTAAAATTACACCCCACATCACCAAGGATCGTATGGTACGGCTTAAGATATTTCACGAAATTCAAAAACTTGACGAACTCGCATCAACCGACGTCATTACACCCACCACTCTGAAACGTTCCATCGATACAACGGTAATTGTAAAAGACAAAAGTACGGTGGTCATCGGCGGTCTGATCGACGATGCCATTGCAAATGTAGAACACAAGATCCCCTGTCTTGGCGACATTCCCCTGGCGGGCTGGCTTTTCAAATCCCTTTCCGAAGGCCGCGAACAAACCAACCTGTTTGTGTTCCTCACACCCCATGTCATCACCAGCCCTGAGGAAGCAGATGAGCTTTACAACAAAAAGAAAGATCGAGCGCCGGTAATAGAAGGGGGCGAAATCAAACTCTACAAACAGGAAACGCAATAGTTTTATAACCGATTTCAATCTGTTGGATGGAACCTGCCATCCAATTTGACATAGTAAACGATCATGATAAATCACCTTTCAAACATACTTATCGAAACGTTTGGTGTCCCTTTTGAAGAAGTCAAATCAGCCCAAAGAACACAGAGAGAAAAAGGGGGTCGAACAGAAGAGATTCTCATTCAAAAAAAAAGTATCACTGAAAACCAGCTTCTTGAGGCACTGAGCGTCCTATATGATATTCCTTTCTGGCCCGACCTTCCTCTGGAGAACATCAGTCCCGATTGTACCCGGTATGTGCCGATTCATTTTCTCAAAAAATACACCATGGTCCCCTTGGAAAACCATTTTCGAGCTTCCAGCAAAAAGGAACGCGTAGATCATCAGAAAAATGCAGAGAGGAAAGTAAACCCCCATCGGCCGGATCATATTATTGCCATTTATAACCCTGCCTGGTTTCAACCGGTTGACGATCTCGCCAGGATACTCGGGATAAAGAGCTATAAAATTGTTCTCAGCACAAAAAGCGCAATCTTAACCGCCATAAACATTTCTTATGACCTGAGCCGTGATTCCGCCGAGCAGCTTGTCCAGGACATGGAAGAAAACGGCAGTACAATTATTGGACAAATTGAAGGTGCGGCTGATCTGTTGGATGATACCACTGATGCACCGATTATCAAACTGGTCAACCATATTATTTCACAGTCAATAAAAACCAGGGCGAGTGATATACATGTTGAACCGTTTCAAGACAGTTTTAAAGTCCGGTATCGCGTGGACGGCATTTTATATGATCTGATCACGCCACCGAAATGGATTCAACCGGCATTGACATCCAGAATCAAGGTCATGGCAAAGATGGACATCGCTGAAAAACGACTCCCCCAGGATGGACGCTTTGAAGTCAAAGTCGGCGACCAGGACATTGATATACGGGTGGCCACGATTCCAACATCGTTTGGTGAGCGGGTTGTTTTGAGGCTTTTGAACAAATCAGGCGCATTGCTGAAACTTTCTGAACTCGGTCTGAAGTCTGGAAAACTTAAGCTGATTCAGGACCTGATTCAATTCACCAACGGCGTCATTCTTGTGACAGGCCCCACTGGAAGCGGCAAAACCACCACCCTTTATGCTGTATTGCTATCCATCAATACACCCGATATAAACATCATCACCATCGAAGATCCCGTTGAGTATCAAATCAAAGGTATCGGACAGATTCAAGTCAACCCCAAAATAGATCTGACGTTTGCGCGGGGACTCAGATCGATTGTCCGGCAGGACCCGGACGTTATCCTTGTCGGTGAAATAAGAGATAAAGAAACAGCGGAAATAGCGGTTCAATCGGCCCTGACCGGCCATCTTGTTTTTTCCACACTTCACACAAATGACTCCGCGAGCGCAATCACCCGGCTGGTTGACATCGGCGTTGAGCCTTTTTTGATTTCTTCTTCGGTTAAAGCGGTCGTTGCCCAAAGACTGATTCGGGTGCTGTGCGAAGACTGCAAGGAATTATATACGCCGGACGAGACTGCTTTGAAAAGCATCGGAATGATCTCCAATCAAATAAAGACCGGTCGCATATATAAGGCAAAAGGGTGTCCAAACTGCTTTCATACGGGTTACAAGGGCCGCATCGGAATCTTCGAAATTATGGTTCTGGATTCCGATCTGGCAACCCTGATCCTCAAAACATATGACTCAAACAGAATTAAAACCGAAGCGTTGAATAAAGGGACGGTTTCCCTTCGTCAGGACGGAATAGAGAAGGTTTTAATGGGCATTACAACCATCGAAGAGGTATTAAGGGTTACCCAGAAGTGAAGGCTTCAAAGAACACTTTCGGCTTTGGATGTCTTAGAGGTTACCTTTTTATCCCTTTTTTATTGGTTTTAATCTGGTTTTTCTCGATTTCGCAGTCCTTTGCCGATAAAAATATGAAATATCCTCTAACGATCACCCCTGACAAACAATTTGAATTTGCAGAATATTATTACGATAACCGTGATTATAAAAGGGCTATTGGCGAATATCATCGATTCATTTACTTCTTTCCGGAAGACAGCAGGGGTGAACTTGTAAGATTTAAAATCGGCATGTCGTATTATAAGGTCCGGCATTTTAGGGAAGCGATAACCGCTTTTGAATCCTTAATCGATAAATATAAAGACACCCGTCTATCGATTAGGTCATATTATAAAATCACCGAGTCACATCTGGCCCTCAATGAGCCCGATTCAGCAATCGCCATTCTTCAGCACCTTGTTACGCTGTCCAAGGACCCGAATGTCAGGGACGAAGCCTTTTACCGCATGGGATGGATCTATATCGATAGGGAAAAATTGGAAAAGGCAAGATCGCTTTTCAGCAATATCAGCAGGAAAAACCGCAATAAATATCAATTGAAACATCTCACTGCGGAACTTGCCGAAGAGAATCAAATTCAAAAAAAGACCCCCATGGTGGCGGGACTTTTGGCCGCCCTTCCAGGGGCGGGATATCTTTATGTTGAGAGATATCAGGATGCCCTGATGTCGTTTTTACTAATTGGCGGGCTAAATTACGCAGCCTACGAGTCTTTCGATGATGATCAACCTGCCCTCGGCGGGCTCCTTTCTGTTGTCGGACTCGGATTTTATGCGGGAAACATTTACGGATCGATTTCAAGCGCCCACAAATACAATCGAACAAAATCGAGGCGATTTATCAAAAGGCTGAAAGAAAATACAAAAATAAACCTTTCCACCGGACTCACCAGATCAAGTATCCTGCTTTCTTTGCATTACCTCTTTTAAGAATTGCCCCGGAGGAAAAAATTTCAGAAACTAGCCAGCTCTTCCTCACCCCCCTGAATACATACCTTTTTTTCACTTTTTTTAATCTTTTACGCCTCCCTCTATACAATCCCCGCCCGTTTATGACTACCGGAAAACGAGAATCATAATGGCAAGAATCATTAGAGGAAGCAAACCAGATTACATTAAAAATCTCAAACCAATCCACAGGCTCATGGCCATGAAAACCGCCTG
>CEQE01012875.1_pt1 | contig 17691 bp, 13 predicted proteins | sample 356201 | NCBI WGS metagenome assembly CEQE01 (sample SAMEA2619970, study PRJEB7988) | marine metagenome | biome: marine biome (ENVO:00000447); feature: mesopelagic zone (ENVO:00000213) & marine oxygen minimum zone (ENVO:01000065); material: "saline water (ENVO:00002010), including plankton...
TCCTGAAAATTAAGACGGGTCTCACGTAAAAACATCAAATCCGACACTTGGAATTGACCCAGCATCATACCAATACCGGTACCGAACAGATCATCATGGCGAAACCAGGCATCCTCAACCACAACTTCACCATTTCCCCCTTTTTCAGCATATATAGCGTAAAAATAAAAAGTAAGATGATCCGATAAAGGTGCCCCGGCTAAAAGTTTTATTAAATAGGGGGCTTGAAAATCGAAGTTGGATTCGTTTCCGGTTGGCCCTGTAACCGGGTCCACCTCTTCACCCTCTCGTGCTTGCACGTATGCCTGGGCTCGAAATGCTATGGGTGCTGAGTCAGGCAGAGCCAGCCGATCATCGCCGGTGTTTATTGTGCCCGTTTCATTCCAATCATCAAGCCGAAAGTTGTCCGCAGCAAACTGCTCACCAAAACTATTGAGTCGTGGGAAAGCCACATGACAGGTCTCGCAGCTTAATTCATACTTGCGAGCAAAAGCAGGAATAGCATCAGCCGATTTAGAAAGAGACAAGAGGAAAATAATAAAAATCAATATTAAAATTATTACTTTTTTCATAGTTCAGCCCCTTTTTGCGTTATATTTCGTATATTGATTTGGCTCAAATATGGTAATCCTTAAATAAACTTAATTCGAAATTTCTCAATTACAAAAAGCTACAATCCATTTCCGGTTGACTTATACCATAATGTATGTTTTCTGTCAAAAAAGTTCACGGACAAACATGCTCCCGCTACTTCCAGAAGAAAAAAGCAATACTACTACCTAAAAAAATACTTTTATTACCATTTCAGGGGATACGATTCCCTTTGTTTTGTGAAATCATAAGAAAGTGAACCTCCTCCAGCAAGAGCTGGGGAGGTTCAGTATTAATTAATATGAAAACTATATGAAAAAGCTATGCCCTGGCCTATCACAAAAATGAGGGATGAGATTGCGAAATGGAGATTTTAAAAATACGAAATAAGGTTTAAGTGATCGTAGCTCCTAATGTTTTTTTATATGTGATCTTGTTGGCCTCATTCAAAGTGTTTAGCGAGCGAACTTAACATACAATTCTACTCTACACTGAAGATTCCCGTCAATCGGCTCAGGGAGCTTCCAATGAATAAAAGAATAATGCATGAGGAGATTAATCATGACACATCGAAATGAATTAAAAGAAAATTGGGATCTGTTTGCTGCTATCATACCGCCTTATCTCCACGTTCTCCCGTTTCAATGCAAATAGCTGTTTCAACAGTCGAGATAAATATTTTTCCATCACCGCGAAGACCGGTATATGCTGTTTTCTCAATAATCGATACAATTTCATCCACGATCCGGTCATGACAAACAATCTCGATTTTTGCACAGGGAATGAAATCCTCCAGGTCATTATTTGTTCCTTCATGCGTCTTTTTAGCCTTGATGTGTCCAAAACCCTGGACATTGGCAACGCTCATTCCGGTCAGCCCTTCCACCTTGTGCAGCGCCAATGTTACATCTGATAGTTTGTTCTGCTTGATATACGCTTTAATCTCTTTCATTTTTCACTCTCCTTAAAAAAAGAACTTTAGACAGAATAAACAGGAAAATTTGATCCTTATAATCACTTTAACTCTCTAATTGTATACATGGTAAGCACATCCGATAATTTTTACTGTTAAGTCTTTAAATTCCATATAACCTCTTTCAGGGTGTGACAGTTATTTTGATTTACTGGATTTAAATCATGTTTATCCTGTTATCCCTTCAAAAAAAAATTAATCAGTCACCCTTTTTCCGGGATTACAGCAAACCACTTGTAGAGAGCCGGAATGACTAACAGTGTCAAGATAGTTGATGTTAGGAGACCGCCTATTACCACAGTTGCAAGGGGTCGCTGGACTTCACTTCCAGTACCTGAAGACAGAACCATAGGAACAAGACCGAAAGCAGCTGCTGATGCAGTCATAAGCACGGGCCTGAGTCTTAAGCAAGCTCCGCGAATACAGGTTTCCATCATAGGAACACCATTTTGAAGGAGTTGGTTCAAATAGGTTACCAGCACCATGCCGTTTGCAAGCGCTATTCCGAAGAGGGCAATAAAGCCTACGGAGGCCGGAACAGATAGGTTTTGTCCTGTCAACCATAAACCTGCTACCCCGCCCACCAGGGCAAGGGGAATGTTTAGAAGTATCAAAATTGAGTTCTTCATTGAATTAAAGGTAGAATAGAGAAGCAATGAAACGATTAAAAGGGTTATGGGTATTACCAGGGATAGCCGGTTATTGGCTTCCTGCTGCAGCTCAAACTGTCCTCCCCAATTAACCATGTATCCCGGAGGGAGATTAACCTTTTCATCGATAGCTTTCTGGGCTTCTTCTACGAAAGAACCGATATCCCTGCCGCGCACATTACACTGTACGGTAATAAATCTCTGGTTGTTTTCTCTTGTGATCTGCCTGGGCCCGACTATTTCTTCAATTTTCGTGAGATCGGCCAGAGGAACCATAGCGCCATCCGGGGTCGGCACTAATATCTGACTGATAGATTCAACATCGCTACGGCTCTTCGGGGTATATCGGACAAGGATATCAAAGCGCGGGATGCCTTCAAATATCTGACCGGCCTTTTCGCCACCCACTGCGGTGCGAATGATCTGCTGGACGTCTTCCACATTAACTCCGTAGCGGGATATGGCATGGCGGTTCACAGTAATGCGAAGCTGCGGTGAACCGGTAACCTGATCCTTTTGCACATCCGCTGCCCCTCTGACAGTTCGGATCACTGTTTCAATTTCTGCGGCTTTTTGCTTGAGGATTTCCATATCCGGTCCAAAAATTTTAATTGCCAGTTCCGCCTTGGTGCCTGTAAGAAGCTCGTCTACCGCTGCCGCAATAGGCTGGGTAAAATTAAACTGTACCCCGGGAAAACCTTCAAATGCTTCGCTCATTTTTGCATAGAGTTTTTCCGGTGTGTTTGCTGTTTCCCACTCTTCCTGGGATTTTAAACCAACAAAAGCCTCTGCGTTATTAACGGGATCCGCGTGCGCGCCTATTTCACCACGACCTACACGCGTAACGACCCGTGTAACTTCGGGAAACCTTGCCATTAATCTCCTTTCAAAACGTGTTATGGTTTCACCGGCTTCATCAAGGGATATTGACGGGGCCATTGTTGCTCTGACCAGGAGATCACCCTCATTAAGTCTCGGTACAAATTCAGAGCCAAGACGTGAGAATAGGATGCCGCCTGTAGCAATAAGTATAATGGCAAGAGCAACCGCCATCTGAGGTAATCGAACAAAAAATGAAACAATTGGGCGGTAGACAGTTATAAGCCAGCGTAAAACAAAGAACTCTTTGTTCTCTGAACTCCCGCTATGACGCGGCCGCTGCATCACCATACTACTCAAGACCGGCGTCATAATTACCGCAAAGATCAAGGAACCAAACATAGCAGCGGCCATGGTCTGTGCAAGCGGACGGAAAGTTTTCCCCTCAACGCCCTGCAAAGTAAATAGAGGTAGAAATACTATGACTATAATGAGCAAAGAAAAAACAATAGGACGGGCTACCTCTGTACAGGCCCTTGAGACAATGTGAATGAGGGGTTCGGAAGAGCGATCCTCTCTCAGCATCCTGTCTATATTTTCCACCATCACCACAGAGCCATCTACAAGAAGGCCAAGAGCAATTGCCAGCCCCCCAAGAGACATAAGGTTTGCCGAAATGCCGAAGTAATGCATGATGAGAAAGGCAAAGGCAATAGAGAAGGGGATTGCTGCAAGGACTACGATGCTTGGCCGAAATCCACCAAGCATAACCAAAGAGATAAGCACAATAAGCACGGCTGCTTCATATAGAGCCTTTGTAACAGTTTGCACACATTTGGCAACAAGAGTGGCCTGATCATAGTAGGCAACGACTTTTATGCCTGCTGGCAACACCTTATTTATTTTCTCCATTCGCTCTTTTACCGCGCCGATAACAGTGGAGGTATTAGTGCCTATAAGTTTCAGCACCATACCTACTACCGATTCGCCCTTGCCGTCCATGGTTGATAAACCATAGCGTACCTCACCTCCTATAACCACATCAGCCACCTGGTTTAAGAAAACAGGCGTCCCGTCGTTTGTTTTTAGTATGATGCGCTCAAGATCGGAAATCGTCCCGGCAAGCCCGACGGAGCGAACAATATATTGCTCGGCGTTTTTGACAATGAATTGAGCTCCTACATTTGAATTATTGGCTCTAACAGATTCCACAATATCATGGAGGGAGAGGTCATAACGAAGGAGATCCTGGGGGTGTACTAAGACCTGAAACTGCTTTACTTCCCCTCCCAGGGACAATACCTCTGTAACCCCGGAAACTGTCTGCAGGTTGAATTTAATTAACCAGTCTTGAATCTGGCGCATTTCTTCCGGGCTGCGTTCACCTGTTTCATCTTCCAGAAAATAAAAAAGTATCTGGCCAAGTCCTGTGGCAATAGGCCCCATTGCCGGCTCTCCGAAGCCTTCCGGAATTTCTTCTCGTGCTAATTGCAGCCGTTCATTGACCAGTTGCCTCGCAAAGTAAATATCCGTTCCATCTTCAAAGTAGATATTGATTACAGATAACCCAAAATTTGAAACAGAACGAATTTCCTTGAGGTTGGGAATCCCGTTCATGGCTACTTCAACCGGGTAGGTTATATACTTTTCCACTTCTTCCGGGGCCAGGCCCTCTGTTTCCGTAAAAACCTGAACCAGGGCAGGCGTCACATCCGGAAAAGCATCAACGGGCAAACGTTGATAACTATAGAAACCGCCAGCCAGCACCAAAACTCCAAGCACAATCATCAGCAACCGGCTGTTGAGCACAAATTGAATAAGTTTATGCATAAAGTTTTTCCTTTATAAAAACCAATAACCAATAGTCAATAACTAATGACTGATTACTAATGATTATGACCGTCACCAAATGAACCTTTGGCAAGCTGGGCCTTTAGGGTGAACACACCTTTTCTCACATACAGTTGTCCTGCTTTAAGGCCGGAAATGATTTCCACATACTCCCCGCTTTCTCTTCCGGCTGTTATGGGTTGAGGTTCAAAACCCTCATCTGTCTTAATAAAAACAGAAAGACGACCTTCTATTGTCTGAATAGCAGATTTGGGTATAAGTAATGGGACATCTTGATTTTCTAGTGCTATTTTTCCATTAACAAACAGACCTGGAAACCATCGTTTGTCAGAATTAGGAAGCACTACACGGGCAAGGGCTGTTCGGGTTTCTTCACCTACCAGCGGCATTACAAGGGAGACAGTGCCACTGGCGTCAGGAATATTATGTCCTGCGGATATGATTACCTGTTGCCCTTTCCGAACAAAAGGGAGGTCTTTTTGATAGACGTTTAAATCCACCCATAAGGAGCTCAAATCTGCAATAACAAAGGCTTTTGAATCCTCTTTGAGTACTTCTCCCAGGGTTATGTGCTTCTCGATCACAGTTCCATTGAAAGGCGCGCGAATTTCAACACGAGCCAGTTGGATGTCATGTTTTTCAAAGTCCTGAAGGTTTAGCAAATCCCTATTGGTCAATCCTAAAATATAGAGTCGCCTTTCAGCAGCTTGCATGGCCGATTCAGCAAACTTAGCGGTGCGACTCTTATCAAATAATTGCCTCTTAATAGAAAAAGAGATTTCATCATAAGTAGCAGAGTAGTTGGCTTGAGCGCTTTTGTAATCCCTTTCCGCTTCTAAAAAATCGGCCTGGCTTGATATTTTTTTTTTGTATAAGTTTTTTTCTCGACTGTAAGTTTCTCGTGTAAGAATTAGTGTTGTATAGGCTGATATAAGGCGGCTTCTGTTTTTTCCCATGTCCAGTCCTTCTGTCTCTTTATGCAAGGCTTCGGGATTGGGGGAGTTTTTCAGTATATTCAGCATCAATGTTGTGTTGTCATGAATCATTTGGATCCTCGAAAAATCCATCTGTGCAAGCTTTAACTGTTGTTTTAAGGCAAGATATTCTATTTTTGCCTGTCCAAGTTCAGCGCTTTCAAGTATTGCCATGATTTCTTTTTTTTGAACCCTATCACCGAGTGTTTTTCTAACCTCACGCACAATTCCCGGAACACGGGGCACAATATGAGCCAGCCGATCAGGGTCAATCAGTATCTCTCCGGGAAGATTTATATACTTATTGAGCTTGCCAGGGCCGGCTTTGTCCAGTTCAATATTGAACTCTTTCATCTCCGCATTGCTCAGTCGAATGGCTTCCTTTCCATGTTCTTTGTCCTCATCATGCTCGCCATGTTCCTTGTGTTCACCGGGAGTGCCCTGTTCATGTTCAACATGATTTTGCTTCTTATCATCATGGGCATCATGAGATTCGGTTGTTTGGCCATTCAACTGATTTAAGCGGGGTAAAATTATGCCTATTGCAAGGAAAGTCCCCGTAACAATCACAATTGCGGCAAGAAGTAACTTTTTAATTTTCATAAAAAATCTCCAAAAAAAATTAGACGGGATAACAGGATTAAAAAAATTACTTTAAAAATCTCGCGTCACTTGCCTTTTTACACTTAAATCTTGTCTATCCAGTTCATCCTGTCAAAAAAATCATTCCTACGAATTGTTCATTATATCCTTAAGACTTTCGCCGATTAAACGTTCCACATCGGCTACAGATTTATGATAATCAGCGAGGGCTTCGATGTACCGTTCCCTTGCTTTAAAAAGAGTTCGCTGAGCGTCCAGGACATCCAGGAAGCTAAACTTTCCAAATAGATACCCTTCATTAGCGGCATCAAAGGCGCTTTGACTTCCTGGCAATACGTCCTCTTTTAAAGTTGTTGTTTCAGATAGAGCGGCAGAGAGATTTTGATAAACCTCTGCCAATGTAGATCGAACTTGTATTTCCATTGCTTCCCTCTCCTTCTCTGCTTTTACAAGATTGTGCCGGGCTTCAAGGGTCCCTCCCTGGTTACGATTAAAAATAGGTATAGGAATAGACACTCCCAGGACAAAGGCGTTGTCGTTACTTTCATTAAGACGCCGAACTCCTCCTTTTAATGTGAGATCAGGAATTTTTTCAGCATCCGCCAGTTCTACCGCAGCCTCCCTTTGTTTTAGCTCTATTACCCAGCGGGCTATATCGGGATTTTGCAAAACCCTGCTGTTTAACTGTTCCAGGGTTGGAATAGGGGAGATGTTATATAATTTTCCTTCAACTTTTTGAAATATTGGAGAAGTGCTGCCCCAAAAAGAAGCCAGGCGTTTTCTGGCAACCTTGAGAGTTCGTTTGGTTCGTTCCCATTCAATTTTACTAATGGACAAAGCCACTTTAGCCTTTGTTTCTTCTACAGGAGATACCTTTCCCGCCTTAACCCGCTCGAAAACCGCGTTGTGAACCTTTTTCGCCAGATCGGCCAGTTCTCCCGCTAAAGCAAGATGTTCCTGGGCGGCAAGAACATCAACAAACGCCCTGGTGACATTAGTAAAAAGATCAATACGTTTTTTCTCGTAATCCCATTCAGCCAGATCTCGTTCGAGAGCGGCAATCCGTATTCTTTTACTCCGTTTTCCAGCTAATTCAATCAACTGGCTAAGCTGAATTGTGGACTCTGTACTATCAAAACCCTTGAGGTCACCACTTCCACCCAGGTTTTCTGACTCGATTTCAACTTCAGGATTAGGAAGAAGGCTGGACTGTAAAGCTCTTGCTTCTCCAGCGCGTACTTCCCAGGAGAATGCCGAAAGTTCCGGGTTTTTTAATAAAGCAATTGAAAGTGCCTGACGCAAAGAAATAGAGTCTCCGGGTTCTTTAAATTCCCGAGAAGCTAAAAGCGTAGTGGTTTGCGGAGAAGGCATTTTAAAACTCCTAATATCTTTTTCCAGGGGGCGTGGTTTGGGTAAAAGTATTTCTGGTGAAAGATATTTTGTTTCATCTGTTTCTATTTGTTGAGTTGCGCATCCGGCAATATAAAATGTTAAAAACGCTAAAAGGAATAATTTTTTTTCCAGTAGCATGAATGACCTCCTGAATTGGTTTTCTAGCAAACAATTTACCGCATAGAACAGATAGAGCGGTTGATTGCTTCTGGGTTTCTAATCAAACAGGACCAAATATGAAAAAAAAGGAAGTATTAAACCTGGAGAATAATGGTTCGCAGAGAATTTAGCGCAGGTTTGGTTGTTGATGGGTATAACTGCAAGTACTTTTTCTCTGGCTTTTGTGGCAGGGTTATAACAGAATCTGATAAAACAGCAGTATCAGGTATGGCGGTAAAAGAAATCAGGGTTTTGTAAAAAATGACACCCTGATCAAAATCAGCTATGAAGATAGGAAAATCTGTACAAGCTTCTTTATGGTTAGGTTTCTGAGCAAAGCCTGCATGAAAAGGAGAAAGTGGATAAATAGGTAAATTTGATGAAAAATCAAAATGTACTTGATGCAAAGGTTCGATAGCCCTATGGTTGTCGGCTCCAACACAAAGAACAAATCCCTCAGCGATTCCACTTCCTGCAAGCAGGTATATGATAAGGGAAAAACAGGATATGGTTGCTTTTACTTTTTTCATAATTAGACTATACCACTCTATCAATAAATATACATAAAATCCAGGAATTATATTGCGACGGACTGGTGAATTATAAATATAAAATTCGCAATCTGATATCTAAAATGGAACGAATTATACAATAGTGGCTCCTAATGTTTTTTCAATATGTTTTAAAGCGAACTTATGAGCTTGACGGTCAAAGGAAGCAACACACTTTTTCGGAACTTCCACTTTATAATCCCTGCTTCTTAAGTCGGCCACTGTATGCAAAACACATATGTCGGTACAAACACCAACAACAATTACTTTATCAGGTTTGGTTTCCAATAACCGTTCTTCGAGACTGGTATTGAAAAAGCCGCTGTAGCGTGTTTTTGGAATGATTTCTCCTTTAAAAGAACTTAACTCATCGATAACTTTTGATTCTTCAGTGCCCTTAATGCAATGGGGCGGGAACATTTTAAATTCCCTGTCATTTTCATCATGATTGTCACAGATAAAAAAGATTTTTTCCCTTTGGGCTGACTTAAGTAAATCGACTACATGAGGTATAATTTTGCGCGCTTCTTCCCCGCAAAAAAGATTCCCTTTTTCAAGAAAGCCTTTCAACATATCGACGACTAATATTATCGTATTCTCCTCAGACATCTTTTGTTCCCTTAATTAATTATTTTCACATACTTTAATTAAATAAATTATATCATAGTACGGTAAAGCCACAACCAAATGAACTTGCCAGAAAGTCACCAAGTGACAAATAAAAAAATATTTATCCATGGAAGATAAGCCTCCATTTTTCTGTGATTTTCCGTGTTATTCTGTGCTACTCTTTTATAAAAGAGCTTTAGTGTCCTTCGTTTTTTAATAAATACAACCAACTTAAAAAACTTCCTCTATCGTCATAGAACAAATGTCATACCGAATATTATTGATTAGACCCCCCTCGAAAAATATTTCCAGCGTTCTTCCTTTAGGATTGATGTATCTCGGTTCTGCTTTAAAAAAGAAGAACCATAAAGTAGAAATTTTGGACCTTCGTTTGAAAAAAAATGCGTATTCTCGTTTAAATGAAACAATTAAAAAATTTAAACCGGATATCGTCGGTGTTGGTCTTTTAACGGTTGAAAGTAAATCAGCTCATCAAATAGTGAAAGATGTTAAAACCATTGATCCTGAATTAATAGTTATTTTTGGCGGACCTCATTGTGAGGCCGAACCTGACTTGATTTTAAAAGATAATAATATAGATATCTTAGTGATTGGTGAGGGAGAAAATACAATTTGTGAATTAATGGATGTTTTTAAAAATAACGGTTCATTAGATAAAGTAAATGGTATTGCTTATAGAGATAAGGGTAATATTATAAAGCGGCTAAGAGGCCGCAACCAAATAGAGCTTCCACCCTGGATGATCAACGAAAAAACTTCCCCTAAAAACAAGTTTTTGCAAGGTAATATTGTAAAAACCGATCGCAGGGGTCCAATTGAAGATTTAAACAGCTTGAAGCTGGATTACGGGCTTCTGAACGTAGAAGATTATTTTCATTTTTCTTCATCTCACGACTATTTGCCGAGCAGCAAAAGGTTTTTGCCGATATTCACGTCACGCGGTTGCCCTTTTGAATGTGTGTATTGCCACAATATTTTTGGAAAAAAAATCAGATACATGTCCGCTGAACGGGTTTTTAAAGAGATTGACTTTTTATATAAAGAGTACAATGTCGAGGAATTCCATTTTTTGGATGACTCCTTTAATATTGATATTAATAGGGCAAAAAGAATTTTTGATTTAATTTGTGACAGTGGGATGAAGATTAGAATTACCTTTCCAAATGGAATTCGAGCTGATTTTCTTGATGAAGAGCTGATCTATAAAATGAAAAAGGCCGGCGTCTATCGTGTTGCTCTTGGAATTGAGAGCGCATCGGAAAGAATTATGAAAATGATTGATAAAAAATCAGATATCAATGAAATAAAAGTCGTTACAAAAAAATTAAGTTCTTCAAAAATCAGCACCGGCGGTTTTTTTATGCTTGGTTTTCCAACAGAAACGAGGGAAGAAATATCTAATACCATTAATTTTGCATGTAGTTTGGATCTTACTACAGCTATATTTTCTCTTGTGATTCCTAATCCCGGAACCAAATTATGGAAAAGCATTAAAAATAATGATAGAAATTTCGATCCTGATGATTTTGAAAACTTTAACGCTGAATCAGTAAATTTAAATCAGAGTTGTGTTTCATCAAAAGAATTACTCAAACTTCAACGAACGGCTTACAGAAAATTTTATTTAACTCCCTGGAGAATTTGGAAGATTTATGTTTTATCGCCTGATAAGATAATGGTGATAAGAAAATTTATATCTAAACTGAAGTTTATAGTTTTAAAAAATTAAAGTAAATAACCTCGCATTTTAAGGCGGGATTATTTACTAATGCTGCTGGGAAAAAAAAGATAAAAAAGAAGAAAAAAATAAAATTAGTGGTTCCGGAATAGTTGTCTTAAGCGCCCAATTTTTTACGATTAACCTTCTAAAAAATACCAAATGTAGGCAAAATATTCTCGAACAACTTGATAGCGGCCTTTGAAGCTTTTCCACCAGGAATTAGCATCATACCAGCTATTTGCAACCGGTGCAGAATGAATTTTAATATCTTCAAAAATTTGTTTAAATATTAAATAAGCTCGTCTGCTGTGATAAGGAGATGTGACAAGGATAACCGAATAAAAGTTTTGTTTTTGCAGCAATCTGAAAGAGAACAAGGCGTCCTCTTGCGTGCTTCTTGACTCATCCTGGAGAATTATTGCGTTTTCCGGGACGCCTAAAAGGGTTGCATATTCTTTCATTAAGCCGGCCCAGGTAATTTTTTCTCCGCCGGGGAAATCCACAATAGAGCCGCCGGAGAATAAAATCTTACCCGCGTAACCCTGTTTGTATAGCTCAACACCGTATTGAACCCGTTCACCCTGTTCCCCTGCCAACACAATGATAATATCTGCTTTGCTTAATGGATCGCTTTTTATTAATAGCTTTCCCATGAGAGTTAGAGAAAAAGGTGAAAAAAGCAAAAAGAAAGTTAAAAAGAAAAGGAAAAAGGAGAGAATCCATTTATTTATGAGCAGTCTTTTTTTGTCCACGAGGTTTTATGCGTTTGCAAACGAAAACTAAAAACAGTTTGGAAAAAAGCCTTAAAACCGGACAGTAGACCTTTTAGATTTCCCGGGTTTTTTAATAACCGAATAATATATGTTTTTATTATTCCAGGTCGGAGATAAAATTCTTTTAAGAGTTTTCTTTGGAACATATCCAGTTTCTCTTTTGTTAAACCATGTGGAACAAACACCACATCCAGTAAATTCATTTTTTCCCAGTTTTTATTAATAGAGCCGTATTTTTCTCCAACCCTATACATCTCGGAGCCAGGAAAAGGAGTCATTTGATTGACACTTATATCATCCAGGTAGCTGCTTTTTGCAAAAGCAATGGTTCTCTTCAGTGTATCTTCTGTTTCCAGAGGAAAACCTAAAATGAAAAAACCTTTCGTTAAAATGCCTTCATTATGTGTCCATTCCAGCGCCTGCCTCATCTGATCGATTTTAATGCGTTTTCTTGAGAATTCTAAAATTTTTGGATCACCGCTTTCAATTCCATATGCAATCTGCCAGCACCCGGCTTTTTTCATTAATCTTAATATATCCGGCTTTACCGCGTTAGCTCTTCCATTGCAGGACCAGGTGATATCAATTTTTTCTTTAATAAGAGTTTCGCACAACTGAATTAACCTTTTCTTGAAAATTACGAATGTATCATCTTCAAATAAAATTTCTCTCACTCCATAATCAGTTTTTAAAACTTTGATCATTTCTATAATATATTCAGCGCTGAAGGCACGGTACTGTCTGCTGAAAACAGATGTATCACAAAAAATGCAAAGATGAGGACAGCCTCTTGCTGAAATTAAATAAGCAGCAGGGAGTCTCTTACAATTAAAGGCAGCAGGCTTGTATCCCCGGGGGAAATTTTCAATAAGATCCCAGGCAGGAAAAGGAAGGTTATCAAGATTTTTTATTAATTTACGCTGTTCTGTTTTGATATAGTGATTATTCTCTCGAAATAAAATGCCGGGTATATCTTTTAATCGACCATTGTTTTCTAAAGAAGCAGCGAACTCTTTCAGGGTATCTTCACCTTCACCGATTGCCGCAATATCAAATTGAGGGAATTTTGACATTGTTTCTTCCGGAGCCGCTGTTATATGAGGTCCGCCGATAATGACTTTGATCTCCGGTCTATTTTCTTTTATCATTTGTGAAAGCCGGGCAGCCTTATAAATAGAAGAAGTTACAGCAGTGAATCCCACTATGTCTGGCTGAGATTCAAGAATCAGAGATAAAGATTTTCTATAGGAAAGATTTGAAGAAGCGGCCTCAACAATTTTTACTTTATGCCCGGCTTTACGAACAACTGAAGCCAAACCAAGCAGACCAATGGAAGGTAATGTGCTGCCGGCTCCGGAAAGAGGGCCATACCTTTCTTCAAGAGATATAGGTGGATTGATTAATACTATGGATGCCATTTAACGAGTCAAGATTGTTTTAAATAGGTTTATTTTTTTCGTTCTTTTAGTGATTTGTATGTTTAGACTGTGAAAGTGTCTATACTCTACACTGAAGATTCCCAGTAGCTTGCTACGGGGAGTTCCAATAATTAAATAATAGCACATAGATAGGAAATATTAAATATTAGGTCCAATTAATTAAATAAGCTAACTCTTGCCGCTTTTTGAAAAGATTAGAATTTGCAACAGGGAGATTCAATTTATTTACTCTTTATTTTGATATTTTTATTAAGACTGGGGCTTCGTCTCGATGTGAAATACGGCAAGATTTATAGTTTAGTATTATAAAGAGCTCTTTTTTTTGCCTCAGATACCGATAAGATTGTTGAGTAATTCCATCATATAAGTGAAATCAATTTAATGAAGAGACAGTATTAAATAGCTCCATCATTAATGAAACGGGTGTTTCAATATTTCTTTGACCATAAAAAGGCATTTATTTATCTGTATCTGTTAGTAATAGTTTTGGAAGATCAGGAGATGCATAAAAGATGGGGAAAACCTATTTTAATTATTTTAAAATAGGTTGGGTTAATGTACAAAAAAAGTTAGATATGAAAATAATCTTGCGGTATCGGCAAGCTTCAAAACTGAAGAAAGTCAGGGCATATGGAAAAGCAGAAAATGCTTTTCAGAAAATCATAGCATCATGTAAATTAGATGATTATGAAATAATGTCAGGGGCTTATTTTCATTTGGGAGAAATTTATCTTGCTTATAAGAGTAAAGATAAAGCTCAAGATTATTTTTCTAAAGCTCTAAGCTTAAATCCAATGCACAAGGTAGCAGGCCAGTCCCTTTTTAATTTATATACTTCTTTACCGTCTTTTCCTTTACCTTTTCATTTATACATTGATGTATCAAAAGGCTGTAATTTGTCATGTATATACTGTCCTGAAGGGCAGAAAGTAAATGAGCAGCCGAAAAGAAGTATGCGAATTGGAGATTATAAAAAGCTTGTTGGTCCATTATTACATAACCTAAAAAGAGTCGATTTTATGAATTGGTCAGAACCTTTGCTAAATAATGATCTTTTTAAAATTATTCAATATTCATTGTCTGTCAAACCTGACCTAAAAATAGACTTTGCCACAAACGGTATGTTGTTATCAGAATCCATCTCTGAGTTGCTAATTGACTCAGGGGTTCACGGGGTTAGTGTTTCAATCTCTGGTCTTACAAATAGCATTTATCAGCGCTACCACGTTGGGGGAGATATTGCAAAGGTGTTGAAGAATATAAAATATTTTCTACAATTAAAATCAGAAAGAGGGTCAAAGTCGTATCCTTTTCTCTATATTAACTATTTAGAATTTAATTATAATAAAATCGACTTGGATTGTTTATATAGATCCATCTATAAGTCATTAGGAATGAATAATTTTCAGGTTTTAAAGAATTCGGGTAGTCTAATGGGGTCAACTCTTGAGAGAGGTTATCGAGGAAAGAGATATAGAAAACGCATAGGTTTTGAAAAAGTGACGTATATAAAAAATGAATGTTTTCGAGCGTTTTCTACTTTCGTAATTCGGTGTGATGGGACCATCTTCCCGTGTTGTGCCCTTCATTATGATTCTAAATATATCGTAGGTGATCTAAAGAAACAAACTCTTGAGGAAGCATGGAATTCAAAACGCTGGAAAGACTTTAGGGAGACATTCAAAAGAGGCACCAATTCTATTTGTAATAGTTGCAGATTTTACAGCTCTGATTACTGAGAGACATATGTTATTGACCTTGAGAAGTGACCTGCCCCTGAGACATGACAACTTTAATTTTTACTATCTATTGTTAATGTCAAGACTTTCTATGTGATAAATGGCCGATTTATGAGCCGGATTGAACTTTAAACATGATTTAAAGTTTTCAGTAGCCAGAGAGGTTTTACCTAATTTTAAAAATATTTCTCCTAAGTGAAAGTAAGCGCCTGCCCAAAAAATGCTCTTATCTCTCTTTTTTATTTGAATAACTTTTTTATAGTATTTTATCGCGCTATTAAATTCATTGTTTTCTTTATGTATGGAACCCAGAGCATAGGACACTTCAATGTCATTATTGTTTAAGCCTTTTATTGTCTTTTTAGCTTCGTTTGCCATATTATTTTTTGAGTAAGCTAAAGCCAATTTAATAGTAATTCGATTTTTAAATTCTTTTTCAGTATATCGCATTACGTCGCGCAATTTTTTTATGCAGCGATTATAATTGGCTGTATCAAAATAATGTTCAGCAAGATTTACTTGTATTGAAAGTTTTTCAGGAAAACCACTTAATGAATCGCTCTGAATTAGATTTGTTTTGTTACGGTTATCTTCTTTTTTCCTTCCCTTTAATAAAAAACCTTTTGGATTAAATGTTAAATAGAATTTTTCCATACTCGTTGCTATGCTAAAGCTTTTATTTTCCTTCAAGAACTCCTTCACCGCTTCCATCGGGCCGGGGCCAAAATCCGGGACTACAGGATGCCCGTTTATATTTGTATCTTCCACAATCATATAGCAGCCTTCGGACACGAATTTACTATAAATTCTTAGCTCTTTTAACACATGTTCCTTCCGGTGGTCTGAATCCAGTATGACCATTACTCTTTTTTTGCCTTTTAAAAGCTTTTGGACCTGGGTTACAATTCTTTCCAAAGTAGAAGGACCAACTATATAAGTTATACGCTTATGTTTTGGACGTCTTCTTGTTTTTTTAATGTCTATGGAAATAACTTTTCCATTATTTACGAGCTCACATATGGAAGCTAAAAAAAATGCACTTCCTCCGAAAGCTGATCCGCTTTCTATTATAATGTCTGGGTTTGTTTCATGAATGATCTCTTGATATAACCACAAATCAAAAGGGCACTTCAATGTTTTAGTGCCAAGCCAGAAAGTATTAGTCCAAGTTTTACCCTTACAGCCATCATTAAAAAACAACTTATGAAATTGATTGACGATATTGTTTTTTGAATTTTTCATTTTATTATAATATTTGAAAGGTTTAGGTGGGAAGTAAGTTTTTTGTATAAGCCAAGGCTGTTTGATGGTTCGGGTTTAATTTTAAACACAATTTAAAGTTTTCAGCAGCCAGAGTGGTTTTACCTAATTTAAGATATATTTCGCCTAAGTGAAAGTAAGCACCTGCCCAAAATTTGTCTTTACATTTTGATTCTATTCCAATTACTCTGCGATAAAGTTTTATAGCCTTCGAAAACTCATTATTGTTTTTATGCAAAGAACCATTTGCGTAAAGTAATTCAATATTGTTAGGATGAGATATTAATGAATCACTTAGCACCTTCTTAGCTTCTTCAGGCATTTTCTGCATTGAATATACTAAAGCTAATTTAGCCAAAACTTGTGGTTTAAAGTCAGAGGTTGCATAATATGAGGCTTCTTTTAGTTTCTGCATGCTTAATTCATCATTTTCTAAATTGAAATAAAATTTACCAAGGTTAAAAAGTTTTATGGATAATTCTTTTAAAGTCTCGTTAATATATGTATATGTTTTCTCAATGTCATGATTTTCATTTTCTCTTGTATTGCTCTCTAAAAGCTTTATTCTTTTTTTGATAAGGTTAATTTTTTCATCTTTAGTTTTTATTACAGTATCAAATTCGGTTTTATATTCTTCAATATTTTTTCCACTATACTTGGAGTAAATTTTCAGGTACTTTTTGCACCATGATTGCCATTCATTTGTCTGGTAAAGCGATGCAACTGTAATATTCTCATAATGAATAAATTTATTGCTAATACTTTGTTCTAACAAACAATAATTGAGATTATTTTTTTTGGTTTTTAACCAGATATCGGCGCCAGTATCTTTTTGAGATTTGTATGGAAAACCATATGCAGCTAATTCAGGAATAAAGCTGCATTTATATTTTTTGAAGAAATCCGTATCAACCAATAAACAGTAAGGTAAACATCGTTCACTAAAGTCTCCCCAAAGCCTGTATTTTTTTTCAGCGAAAATCTCTCCACAAAATACTCCCTCTGACTGTTTGATTTTTTTAACCATTTCAGTTAGCCAGTTATAATCCAAAATTTCTACATCAGAATCTAAAGTTAAAAAATACTTTGATTTTACATTTTGAACGCCTATTTTAAATGCGCTCCCATGTCGCTCCGCTATTTTTAAACCCGAAGTTTGAATAACTTTTACCCACAGGAATTTTTTCTTTAATAAATCTAAAGATCCATCACTGGAAGAATTGTCTACTACAATTACTTGATACGGGTATGTTGTATATTTTTTAAGAGATAATAAACAAAGTTCTAAAGCATCTTTAGTGTTTTCGCTAACTATTATTATAGTAACCATATTTTTGTTGCTAACACCGTTGGGGCAATCCATATTTTATAATAAAAAAATATAGTTGAAATTAATAGAAATCAAGTTGAGATTAAAAGACTCAAAGAGTTAATGAAATGGTGAAATGTCGGAATTATAATGGCGGCATAATAATGTAGCATCAGTGGTAAAAACGGTGAATACGGTGATTAACACAATCGTGAGAACGGCGGTGAGATAATGTCCCACTAGGGCATACTTTTAAAA
>CEQE01066545.1_pt1 | contig 17682 bp, 19 predicted proteins | sample 356201 | NCBI WGS metagenome assembly CEQE01 (sample SAMEA2619970, study PRJEB7988) | marine metagenome | biome: marine biome (ENVO:00000447); feature: mesopelagic zone (ENVO:00000213) & marine oxygen minimum zone (ENVO:01000065); material: "saline water (ENVO:00002010), including plankton...
GGCCATAAACAACTGAATTTATTTGATTCTTAACCGGACACTACTGAGAAAATTTATTATTTAAAAAAGCTTTGAAAAACACAAAATGGTTTTTATAAATGGAAATATCTAAAAAACATACAACTCGGATAATTATTGTTGCTTCATTTTGTTTATTCTGTTTTTTAATACCCCGTCCGCTTGCGGCGGGGTAAACGGCGGTGATATAGTTCCGTCGTCATGGAATTAGGTAAAACCTCACACAGCGTATACAAGATACGCTACCATATGGTAACCGCGGTCAAGTACCGCAAAGTATTGCTTGATAAGGCATGAAGACTGTATCAAAGCAACCCTACAAGGGATTTCTGAGCGCTATGAAATAGTTATTGACGAAGTTGGTTTCGACAAGAACCATATTCACATATTTTGTGGAGCACCCCTAAGGATGTCTCCATTACGTGTAATCAGCGTAATCAAGTCAATAACCGTAAAGCAAATATTTGCCAAGTTCCCGAAGCTGAAAAAGGAAGGGCTTTGGGGCGGTGAGTTCTGGAGCGATGGTAAATACATTGGCACCGTGGGAGAAGCAACATCCGAGAAGGTAATAAGAAATTACATTCGCAATCAAAGCCTCGATAGAGAGGAGGCTGACGATCGGATGAAGCAACTCAAATTATTTAAAATGTAACTGGATGCCTTACCAGGCACCAGATACCCCGCCCGCTTGCAGCGGGGCTATTCATTACAAAATTGGAGCCTGAAATGTTAAAAAAATTGTTTATTTTTAAAGTGTCATTATATTTCCTATTATTGGGGTGCTTTTCCTTGGCCTATAGCCAGGGAAAGGGCCATATACATGAGACAATCTCTATTCAGAGAGCCGTTGAATTGATTGCGAATCATAAAGATGATGCCGATTTTATCATCGTGGATGTAAGGACTCCTGCAGAATTTAAAGAAGGACATATTGAAAACTCAAAGTTGCTAGACTATTACTCTAAATCTTTTGTTGATAATTTAAAGCGATTGGACAAGACAAAGACATACCTCATCTATTGTCGCAGCGGAAACAGGAGCGGTAAGACGCTCGTTTTAATAAAGGATATGGGCTTTCAGGAGGTTTACAATATGGGAGAAGGTATAAAGGGATGGCGCTCAGCAGGTTTTCCATTAAAAAAATAGAAGCTGAGATGATCCTATGTGTTTCAATCACTTTATTAGATACTTGATGCTCGATACTGGATTCTGGAAAAAACAGAAGTAATGCCAGCTCTTTGGGATTGTTAGTCAAGTACCCGCCTATAGATCCTTGATGTTTGATCATGTATCCTTGAATTTACCTCTTTAGCCCTATCCCGCTGAAGCAGGATATCAAGTATCAAATATCGAGCATCCAGTATTCGGTATAACATAAAGATTTAATAATTATTCTATTTTTAGGTATTGAAATTGAGTTAATAGCGATATGAGGATATATGATTTTAAAATATTGGCATGTTTTCTTATAAGTGTGGGTTTAGTATGGCTATCAATACCTCAGGATGTTCGGGGGAAAACAACAGCCCCGATGAATACAGCAAAAGGTCTCCGGACAGAGAAATTGAATCTCTTCCTGGTATAAGATTCGACAAAGATCTATTGGAAAATTTTGAAGAGAGGAGAAAGGTTTGTGGGCCTACTTATAAGCCACGGACCAGACACATTAGCTCGGACGGCCGTCCGAAATACACAAACCGTCTTTTCCTCGAATTGAGCCCCTACCTTTTGCAACACGCACACAATCCTGTAAACTGGTATCCATGGAGGGATGAAGCCTTTGAAGCGGCAAAAAAACTCAATCTCCCCGTACTTCTCAGTATAGGCTATTCAACCTGCCACTGGTGTCATGTGATGGAAGAGGAGTCTTTTGAAGATGAACAGATTGCCAGGTACCTCAATGAAAACTACATTGCAATCAAAGTGGATCGCGAAGAAAGACCTGATGTGGATGCCATCTATATGAGCGCTGTTCAGGCTTTGACTGGCAGAAGTGGATGGCCAATGACCGTATGGCTGACCCCGGACAGAAAGCCCTTCTATGGGGGCACATATTTTCCCGCCAGGGACGGTGATCGGGGAGCGGGTATCGGATTTCTGACACTCTTAAAAAAGGCAAAGGAGGGTTATGAAACCCAGCATGATCTTGTAGTAAAATCCAGTCTCGCTCTGACCGAAGAGATCCGGAAGATGCTCTCTCCTGAGGCCGGAGACCATTTACCGTCAGCAGATATTTTCCTGGAGGCCATCAATTTTTACAGGAATCGTTTTGATCCCAATTTCGGCGGCATGAAAGGCGCTCCCAAATTCCCCAGCAGCTTTCCGGTCAGACTTCTTCTCAGATATTACCGCCGCACGGGAGAGCAGGACGTCCTGAAAATGACGAACATTACGCTCAAGAAGATGGCCTGGGGCGGAATGTATGATCAGGTAGGAGGAGGATTTCACCGATATTCCACTGACCAGAACTGGCTGGTGCCACACTTTGAAAAAATGTTGTATGACAACGCCCTTCTTATCATGTCCTACCTTGAGGCCTTTCAAGTGACTCATGACGATGATTTCAAGCGAATTGTGAAAGAACTCCTGAATTATGTGATTAGGGATATGACATCCCCTGAAGGTGCTTTTTACTCTGCAACAGATGCGGACAGTCTGACCCCCGGGGGACACATGGAGGAAGGATATTTTTTTACATGGACCCCGAAAGAGATTGATGAGGCGCTGGGCAAGGATCGCGCTGAGGTGGTAAAAAATTTCTATTCCGTAACCCATTCCGGTAATTTTGAAGGCCGTAACATTTTAAATAGTCCAAAAGCTGCTATTGAAGTGGCTGAGAAACTTGGTATTTCTGAAAAAGAACTCAGGGAGATCCTGGAAGAATCCAATGATATCCTCTATAATACACGAAACAACAGACCTCCACCTTTGCGTGATGAAAAGATCCTTATGGCATGGAATGGTCTGATGATCTCGGCATTTGCAAGAGCAGGACTTGTTCTTGGAGATTCGGAATACACTGCACGTGCTGTCAAGGCCATACGGTTTATTTTGGATAAGCTATATAAGGGGAATAGGCTCCACCGAAGCTACAAAGATAATACTGCACGACATAAGGCCTATCTTGACGACTACGCCTTTATCATTACCGCGCTCCTATATCTGTATGAAGCAACACATGAGCTTGAATGGCTCCGGAAGGCGATCGAATTAGATAAGGTATTAGAAAAATATTTCGAGGATAAGAAAGTAGGCGGATTCTATATGACAGGTACTGATCATGAAGAATTGATAGCCAGGGAAAGACCGAACTATGACGGGGCCCTCCCTTCGGGGAACTCTATTGCCGTGCTGAACCTGCTTAGGCTTGCTGAATTTACGACAAAATACAGTTACAGGGAACGGGCGGAAAAGGCGTTGGCCTCTTCTTCAAAGGCCTTGATATCCAGCCCTGCCACATTTTCCGAAATGCTGCTGGCATATGATTTTTTCTTGGACACACCAAAGGAGATCGTAATTGTAACACCAAAAGGCAGGAAAGGAGATGCAGGCCCGTTTCTGACAGAATTCAGGAAACAGTTTTTACCCAACCGGACCTTGACGGTTGTTGAAGAGGGGGATGATCTTGAATCTCTATCTAAGATTATTCCTCTTGCCCAGGGTAAATATGCCATCCAGCAAAAGGCCACTGCATATGTCTGCGAAGAAGGGGTATGCAAACTCCCAACATCTGATCCGAAAATTTTTTCCCAACAAATAAAAGTGGTGAAAAAACTGACGAGATCATAAATTAAATAAGGGGGAAAAAGAATAAACCTTGGCGTCCTTGTAAGGATAAAGGATAAGAACTTGCTTTTTGGGCGGTATTGTATGGCGGAATGATGGTTGTTTGTCAAGAAAAATACACCGCTGAATGTTGTATAGGCCGAACTGTAATTTGGATTGCAGTCAGAAGCGACTTCCGATCAAACTTAAGCATCGACACGGGGGGAAGCCAAAATTTTAAATGAGATTTTCAGTCGAATTTTAACGTGGATTTCCGTTAAACCCCAAAACGCTTTTCCCACTTCAAACTATCAAAAAAATAGATACGGCTTTAAGCATCCAGAGTATTGCCGATTATCTGGATGAAGCGACAACTCAATTCGACGATACCATGGACACGCTCGACTGATCTCAACCTTAACCTTTACTCAAAAATATTCCGAACAACATTCCGATTCCCTGGCCAATAATCGGCTCCAAGTCTTCCTTTGTTTTAGCGGCGAGTATTTGATCTAAAATACCATCAAATGATTTCATCATTCCGAGAGCCTTTTGTTTTTCTTCGACTGTTATTTTTTCCGAAGTTTCAGAAAGCTCATTTTTTATTTCCGATATTTTTTCCTTCCATTGACCTGCCAGATCCTTGGGAATCCATTTATTGTCCACTTTAATAAATACGACCACTTCGGGTTCTTTATCGGGTACTTCAATCTTAATTGTCGTTTCTTCATTTTCAGTTTTAATTATTGACGTTTTGATCCTGGTTAATTTATCAAGTTCTTTGTTGTATTTATTCTCTTTTTCAAGCTTTGAGACTTCAGATGCTTTTTTCATCAGACTTGATACGGTTCCTGCTAGGAATTTTTCTATACTCAATTTCCTTATTTTATCAAGATCCGCCAATTCGCTTTTCACAATAATTTCTAAAATAGCGATGAAGGAACCCCAGCTTTCAGACATTTGTTTTTTATCGAAAGGCGCTTTATTTACCATGTCACCGGTAAGTATAAGTTCCTTTTTTGTTTTTAGAATCGTGATAATCTTCTGGATGAGTTCGAAAGTCTTGTTCCAGATATCTTTGTCCATTTTAGCTGCAAAATCAGACAGCAATTCATTAACATCTTTTTGATAACCTTCAGGCAATGCATTCCAGAGTACTTGGGGTTGGTTTTTCGACAAACCTTGGGCTACGGTGTCAACAACCTTATCCGGGGTTGTGGCGGCAGATTTTGAACAACCACTGATAAAAACTATAACCACGATACTTAAAATTAATATAATTGTCCTGTTGAAAAAAATATTTTTCATACCCTGGCCTTTCTTGAAATAAGTTTGGTTGATTAAATAATGTAGAATCAAATTAAAAGAGAAAAAATCCACCTCTGTTTTGGCGATTTTTTAGGGATCAGCGGTGCTGATCCGTTCTCGGGGTGCCCGATAGGCATCGGAAAACCTTTTCGTATCTTCGGTTTCCAGCCATTCCCACCGACAGATCAGAGAAGAATAGGCCACCGGCCCTACCACCTCTCCCACCGATGCGACGATGTGAGCCTATCTTTCGAGTTCAAGTCGCTGAAGATATGAACCTTGTTAATGAAAATAATCGGCTTCCCCTCTGCGCCAGGAATTCATCATATCTTGAGTGGACTGCTTGTTGATACCATCCACCTCGTCGAGGTCGACACCTTTCCTGCCGGCACCGTAGCGCAACATTGCTTCAGGTTGCCCTCCGTGAACATACATAAATTTACTACCTTTCAGCTTATCCCATGTGAAGTGGCTGTCGGTTTCTCGTGCAGCGACAAAAAAACCGTCAAGGGTATTGATTTGGGCAAACTAGGCAATGGAAGGCTTTTCACCCTTTTCAAGATCTATCCAGCTTAAAGAAACTGCGGCCTGACCCACATCCATACGTTCGGAAACGATCTCTTTGGTAATGGAGATGTCCGATGGTAACAGAAGGCGATACCGGGATTTCCACTTCGCTACAACCTGCTTGCCCGGGTTAGGAGTTGAGCGAGAAGACTGATGCCTGCCTAAGCGATTATATTATTAGGAGGATAGCCGCTTTCGTGTTTTAACAGCCATTCTTTGCGCCAAAGACCGCCACCATATCCGGTCAGGCTCCCATCGCTTCCGATGATCCGGTGACAGGGAATGATTATGCAGATAGGGTTTATGCGATTCGCATTTCCCACCGCCCGACTGGCGTTGGGATTGTCGATGGCTTTGGCAATGTCTCCATAGGATGCTGTTTCACCAAAAGAAATTTTTCTTAGTTGTTGCCAGACACGTTTTTGAAAATCTGTACCCAGAGGCTCGAGGTTCAATAAAAACTCTTTACGTTTCCATTTAAAATATTCGTCTATCTGCTTCAGACACGCCTTTAAGCAGAAAGGAAGCTCAGCATCTCCTTGTAGCATATCCTCCACAAAGCCAAGGGATAAAATATTATCCTGAGCTCCAACAATTTCAATCGGTCCTAGGGGCGATTTGTAATAGGTTTTATAAGTTTCCATGGGGTGAAAATTTACTATCATGTGTGATAGTTACCGTCAACATAAAAGGGCGCTTGGTTTAGCAAAGTTGATTACAACAGTTGGTGTCTGTTTACAAGCTATTACAAAACGCCCTCCATCGAGACCAGCTCGGCTGTAAAATGACCGACAATTACTTTGCTCCTCGCCTTGACCACCAGGCGGCGATCATCGGCTGTGACCCAGATCTGAAGTTTGGCATCTTTACTTTTTCTGAAAATACCACCGATGTGTTTCAGGTCCGGTTCAATCAGGAAGGTATCAAATTTTCCGGCAACCACTTTTACCCTTTCCTGTTTAATAACCCGGGCCTTGCCGATGACGAGTTTTTTCCCGTCGGTCACCGGCGCTTCAACTTCAAGCTTTGATTTCAGGGCGAAGAGGCGGAAAGCGTAAAACACAGCCAGCGGATCGAAGGTCCCTGGCAAAAGGTCGATCGTCTTTTTATACTTTCCTTTGCGATAATAATGCGTTTTTTGTTGATTCCAATCGAATTTTGTCAGGGAATCTTTTTTATAACTCCCTTCGCGCTGCTTCTTTCTGTATAACAGGGAATGGGTCATGGATCGGTCTGCGTAGGATTCAATGCGATCCCGTACCTTGTAAATCAGGTCGATGACCGGGTATGACCGGGCGGTGACCCGAAACAGAAAGGCCGGTTGGCCCAATTCCTCACTTCCATCCAAAATTTGGAGCTCAGATTTGCCGACAGGGATGATACCCCACTTGAGGACATAGCTGAGCTTTTCGCCCACTTGAAAAGGGATTCGGACATCGGCGTTTGATGCAAAGCCCGCATCTGTTGCGATCATCATTACCAGCAGTAGTGATATGGGAAGGGTGAGCAGGCGCAAAAATTTATTCCTTGTTGCAGGATTTTAAAAAAGTCGGACTTTCTTTACTCCAAACATATACCAATAAATATCAAACATCAAAGGATTCCCTCTACCCGCGCGCAAAACGTATTAAATGTTCTGCCAATGGCCGTGTTAAAAAGACACGCCCATGGCATATTTACTGGGAATCTGCCGGTATACCTATCAACATGTAGTGTCCAATCGATTTTTTTCGACGGGAGAACTCTCGATTGCATACCGTGCTACGGATGTAATACTTAAATGTTAAATGAAATTCACTAAAATTGCTGTGGGCTCCTATCAATTCGGCACTTAAAGGAAGATTTGCTTGTGGAGGCCTGATTTCCAAGGAATTAACGAAAAAAGAGATGGGACTTTCAAAAGAGCGTATCGAGGGAATATACATGTCCGGCGTTATCCATGACGTGGGCAAGGTATCGGTACCGACTGAAATTCTCTCAAATCGCGGGAGGATAACCGAAACCGAATTTGAACTGATTAAAAACCATGCCCATCAGGGGTGCGAAACTTGAATATTAATTCGGACTCACTGACCGCCTTTGGTTCAATTCGGCCATAAGATCCGAAGCGGTAGCAACTCTTAACAAAGGGTAAAGGGGATTTGACGGTAGGTAGCTATCGTTTGCCGGCGGAGGTTTTTCGAAAATGAAGCAGAGCAGTCTTCAAGCAAAACCGCCTTAAAATAGTGGCAGATGGCATCCAGGGCAGTGGTCAACACGCAAAAATGGGCAGCAACACGGCGACCGCACAGAGGATTATGTTTTTTTCCCGTAGCCATCGATCCAGCCCGGTTTTAAAAAAGGCTGAAAATCGGAGTTTGGGGAGCCAGAGGTCTTCTTTTTTTCGATCTAGCTCATCGATGATTTCCGCTCCTTTTGTCCCGGAAATGGAGTGGGGTGTCATTTTTCCCTTGAAAAAAAATCCTGTCTATCAAAGGCGTCTGTGGAAAATATTACCGGCCATCCATTTTGTCTGAAGACCGATATCAGTCTGTTTATGGGAGGGATGATCTGCCGTGCAATGAGGGTGATGGGGAGGGGGTGCTGGTTGTCAAAATAGTCTTTGACCATATCGATGTTCAGGAAAGCCGGATTTTCTGTAATTTCATCCGTCTTTTTTTCGTATGTATATGGTTTTGTATTTATCTGGTGAAACTTTCATGCATTCCGTGCACTCCTGGGTTTCTTCCGGATGAAACGGTTCAAGGTGAACCCTGAAATCGAGTTCCCTGTACATCTCCGCCAGTTCAGAAAGCCGTGGTTCGTCATTTGTCGACTGCTTTTCCCATCCCTCCCGGGTCAATTCTTCTTCGCGCATCCTGATTTGCCCCCGCCTATTAATGAGTTTGTTTAACGGTTTTTGAAAGATTCATATTGTTATCTATTTTTCCACACCGGTTTTCGTTTTTCCTCGAAACTGCGGATTCCCTCAAACGTGTCTTCGGTCTTCATGAGGGTATTGAGGAAAAGATCTCCAACCCCCTGAAGAGCCTCTGAAAATTCCATGCCAATGTGTTGTTTCACCGCTCGTTTGTTGAGCCGGATGATAAGGGGGCTGCTTACCTGGATTTCGTTCGCTATTTTATCGACCGCCTCGGAAAACATTTCATCCTCGACCGTATGGCTGACAAACCCCATTGATTTTGCCTCTTTCGCCGTATATCGTTTACCGGTGGTACAGATTTCAATCGCCTTTGCCTGTCCCACTAGGCTTGGAAGTCGAATGGCGGCGTAGGGCGGAAAGAAACCAAGCTTGATTTCCGGTTGACCAAAGATGGCACGATCCGCCGCAACAATGATGTCGCAGGCGATGGCCAGCTCCAGGCCTCCCCCGAGACAGGCCCCGTGAACCCCCGCGATGGTCGGCACTTCAAACCGGTCAATCAGCTCGAAGATGCGGTTGAAGGTGGCGATCATATCATCAACCTTTTCCGGTTTGTGGTCATTCACCTCAACGCCCGCACAAAAGCTGGGGCCTTTTCCTAAAAATACAAGACATTTGAGCTGAGGGTCATTAAGAAGGTTTTCAAGCCCGGCGTTCAGGTCCCTCATCATTTCTATGTCAAATACATTGTGTTTTGGCCGGCTCAGTGTGATTTTGGCCACACCATCTGAAGTTTCGATTTGAATGTTTTTTAATTCGGTCATCGTCGGATTATCCTTATTTTTAAGATTTATGATAAAAATATGCTATCATACCTTTTGAAAAACATAGCTGAGCTGATTGTTTGGTAACCGGGTGACTTTTGTTTCCATCTCCATTCCCAGGGTAATCTCGTCTTCCGGTATGTCACCTGCGATTCTGCCAAAGACTTTAAAATCCTCGTAATCAAGAATGGCAATGGCATAGGGGAGATCATCTTCAAACCCTACCGGTCCGAATTCTAATTGGCTGTATGTGATGAGCTTCCCCGTTCCCGAGACCTCAAACCATTCCATGTGACTGGAAAAACAGTGAAAACAATCGGCCCTGGGGGGGAAAAATTCGAGCCCGCAATCCCTGCAACGGGTTCCCATTACCTTACCATTTTCCAGATGTCCGATAAAATCATTGGTCTTTGTAATGGCGGTAAAGCTAACCGTCCCGAATTTTTTAAATCGATCATCCGTTTCTTTTTTCATAGCCATTTTTTACCTCCCCAGTATGGTAACGCTTCCGTACAAACCGACTCCTCCGATGTTATGCACCAGGCCGATCTCCGGCCGGCGGACCTGAATTTCACCGGCCTCATCTCTGAGTTGAAGCACAATCGTTCTGATCTGTGATCCGCCGGTGGCGCCAATGGGGTGGCCTTTGGATAAAAGACCCCCATCCACATTTACCGGAATGGTTCCCTCTTTGTAAGTCTCTTTTCCTCTGATCAACTCTTTTCCCTCACCCGGCTTTGCAAATCCTAAATTTTCATAGGCCATCAATTCAGCAATGGTGAAGCAATCGTGCACCTCGGCAACATCAATATTTTTTTGTGTGATGCCGGCCATTTGATACGCTTGATCAGCCGCCTGTTTCCCAACGGTCAGGCCCGTAAAAAGATCCCTTCCAGCCAGGTTAACACTTGTGGTTGCCGCACCCAATCCTAGGATCCAAACCGGTTTGCTGCAAAATGCACGGGCCTTTTCTTCATTTGCGACGATAATGCAGGAACTGCCGTCTGCATTGGCACAGCAGTCTCCTACACGAAGCGGGGTGGCTACCGGACCGGACATTCTATTTTCAGTATCAGAGAACATTTCAGCTGTGACCGGTTTGCGGTAAACCGCTTTTTCGTTCATCTGTCCGTAGGTGGCTGCTTTTACCCTGACCCGGGCAAGATCCTCAAGGGTTGTGCCGTAAGCGTCCATGTGGGCCCTTGCATACATGGCATAATAGGCCGGCATCATGGTGCCAAAGGGGCTTTCCCACTGAATATCCGCGCCACGACCCATTCTTTCCTGTGATTCGGAAGAGGAAATTTCCGACATTTTTTGAAACCCGATGATGGCCACCACATCATGGAGCCCGGATTTTACAAGGGAATAGGCGAGTCGTAATCCCATGCTGCTGGATGAACAGAGGCTCTCCACATAGAAGGTAGGCTGGGGATTGAGTCCGAGATATTCAGCAAATATGCCGGCGGGTGACCGCTGCTTATCGTATTCCGGTGCAGAACAGATCATGGATGCATCAATATTACCGGTTGTTATATTTGCATGCTTCATGGCATCCTTGAAGCCTTCAAATGCCAATTCCCGTATGGAACCGGGGTACTGCCGGACAAAATTACTCTGCCCCACACCGATAATTCCGACTTTTCCCATAAATCACCCCCTAAATATACTGTCCCCCATCCACCTTGATCACTTCTCCGGTGATATGCCTGGCTTTTTGGGAGGCCAAAAACACGATGACGTGTGCCAGATCCTCCGGCTGCCCGACCCGTTTGAGAACGATTTCATCCAAAGCCAATTCGATGATCTTATCCCGGGCTTCAGCCTCCCTGAGCATTGCGGTTTCGATCAGGCCAGGTGCCACTGCGTTGACATTGATACCAAACGCACCCATTTCTTTTGCAAGAGCCTTTGTAAATCCTATAATACCCGCTTTGGAGGCAGAGTAGTTTGTCTGTCCGAATTTTCCACGCAGACCGTTTATGGACGTCACGTTGACAATTTTTCCTGATTTTTGCGCTTTCAACAGGGGTACGATCTGACGAGTGAAGTTAAAGTAACCCTTTAAGTTGACTTCCAGGACGCGATCCCATTGTTCCTCGGTCATTTTCCAAAAGACCCCGTCCCAGTTCATGCCGGCGTTGTTGACAAGAATATCGAGGCTTCCGAAAGCGTCAACAGCGGTTTTAACTACCTGTTCTGCCTCAATAAAAGAAGAAGTATCACATTGAAGCGCAATGGCTTTTCTCCCCATCTTCTCTATTTTATCTGTTATTTTAAAGGCCTCTTCTTCATGTTTTCGATAGGTCAGGCAGATGTTTGCTCCCTCCCGTGCCAGTTCGAGGGAGGTGGATGTCCCGATGCCCTGTGAACCGCCGGTGACAATTGCATTTTTTCCTCTTAAAAGCATGTTATTCTCCTGACATCAGATGATAAAGTTTATACCGATAAAAGAAAAATTGAGCTACATTACAGCTACTTTTAAAGTGAGTCAAGGCATAAATTTGAATGATGGGTCGGGTTATATACGCCGCGGAGCAAACAACGACTTTTTTTCAGTTTGAAAGGGGTTTCCTGGCGGCGATAATAGATTATTTTTATTGTTTATCGATCAAAAAATGATTGACAAAATCTTTTTTATTTAGTCACATTGTAGCTATAATATAATGTTTTTTTGTTTATCGATTTAGGATTGGCTCTGCGTAAAACATTTTAAATGTAAACCGATGTAAACCGGGTGATATTGGAAGGAGGGCAAATATGACAAAATACCGGACCGGATAAAGACCTGGCAGATGGTTCGACCTACTTCATACAATAAGGAGACAAAAGAGACCATTGAGGGTCAGTTTGAAAAAAGAGAAATACCGGTTCCTGAATTAAATAATGGAGAGGTTCTGGTGGAGGTCGCAGGCTGTGGGGTTTGTCACACCGATCTGGGTTATTTTTACGATGGTGTTCCCACGGTTTCAGCCTCCCCCCTGACCCTCGGCCATGAAATCGCAGGGACGGTGGTGGCCGGAGACGCGGGGTGGATCGGCAAAGAGGTCCTGATTCCGGCTGTTATGCCATGCCGCAGATGTATTTTATGCAAAACAGGTAGGGGCAATAGATGCCTGGCCCAGAAAATGCCGGGGAACAGTCTGGGGTCGTATGGCGGCTTTTCCAGCCACATTCCAGTGCCGAGCATCGACCTTTGTGAAGTAAAAGATCGAGGGGACGTTCCCCTGGCGTATCTGGCGGTAGTCGCGGATGCGGCAACAACACCCTTTCAGGCGGCCAAACGAGGGGATTTACAGCCGGGTGACAATGTCGTGGTTGTGGGGATTGCAGGGGGCGTTGGACAGTATATGGGACAGATCGCCAAGGCCCTGGAAGCCAAAACCGTTGTCGGAATCGATCTAAACGAAGAAAAGCTGAAACGGGCATTAAAATACGGTGCAGACTTTGTCATTAATTCCAGCGACAAAGATCCGAGAACGGTTACCAAGGAGTTCAAAGACCTCTGTAAATCGAATGGACTGCCGGGCTTTGGCTGGAAAATATTCGAGGTGACCGGTGCCAAAGGCGGCCAGGAGATTGCGCTGAACCTGGTCGGTTTTGTGAGTAAGCTGATTATTATTGGCTTTAGTCTTGCGAAAGTCGAATATGCCTTTGGTCGGCTGATGGCGTTTAATGCGGAGGTATTGGGAACCTGGGGGTGTCTGCCGGAACACTATCCGGTTGTTCTGGACATGGTCCTGAATGGGAAAATTAACATAGAGGCTTTTGTGCAGACGCGCTCCATGGGCACTATCGTCGATACATTCGATGAGGCCCACAAACGGCCGCCGGATAAACGGATTGTCTTAACCCCTGACTTTTAGTAATGTAGGTGGGTCAATCGCGCAAAAAACGGACTGTTAACATTTAATAGAAAAAGGAAAAAATCATGACTTTAGAATGGATGCCAAGAGACAACGAACAGAAAGATCATTCCCTGCACACCAGCGTTCATTGGGATACGGAAGCGCCCGGCGTGGTTTATGAAAAACGTCCTTTAACCGATCCGGAAGGAAACGTGGTGGATAAGCTTTATGTGTCCTGGATCCGGTTAAACAATCCCAATCAGTACAATTCCTACACCACAGGGATGGTCAAGGGAGTCATTGCAGGATTTGAAAATGCTTCTTTGGACAGAAGTGTTGTGGCGGTGGTTTTCACGGGAATCGGTCCCTATGCCTTTTGCACCGGTGGGAATACAAAGGAGTACAGCGAGTTTTATAGTTTGAGGTCTGATGAATACGGCCAGTACATGGAACTTTTCAATCACATGGTCGATGCCATCCTCGGTTGTAAAAAACCGGTCATCTGCAGGGTGAACGGAATGCGGGTAGCCGGTGGACAGGAGATCGGAATGGCCTGTGACATCAGCATTTCATCGGATCTTGCCATTTTCGGACAGGCCGGTCCGAAACATGGTTCGGCGCCTGACGGCGGCTCCAGCGATTTTCTCCCCTGGTATCTCGGGATCGAGGACGCCATGTGGAACTGCGTATCGTGTGAAATGTGGTCGGCCTATAAGGTGAAGGCCAAAAGTGTGATCAGCAAATGCGTGCCGGTCCTGAAAGTGGGTGGCGAATGGGTCCGTAACCCGATGGTGATCACCGATCGATACGTGGAAGACGGAGAGATTGTTTACGGCGAATTTAAATCCGGAAATGAGTTTCAGGAAGCACGGACCTTTGTCAAGGAACATCAGCCCCAGGCGGATTTTGAACTCCTTGACAAAGAGGTTGACAAAATTATCTGGACCTTTGCCAACCTGTTTCCCGGGTGTCTGATCAAATCGGTTGACGGGATTCGCATGAAAAAGAAATACTTCTGGGATATCTGCAAAAACGGCAACCGGCACTGGCTGGCGGCGAACATGGGGGGCGAAGCCTTCCTTGGATTCGGTGCTTTCAACACAAAGAAGATTACCGGGCAGGATACTATCGATTTTATCAAATTTCGCCAGAACATCGCGGATTCCAAAACCTGGAATATGGAGATGTTTGCCGAGGTGCTGGGAAAACCTAAAGATTGACTATTGGGTATTGATGAACTCGTAAAAAGATCATATTGCTCTCTAAATGACCATTTTGGGGCGGTTAGATAGGTGATACTAAATTTCAAGAACTCGTCATAACCTTCTCAAACAGCTTGAAATTCTTAACATACCACCTATCAAAACGCTTTATCCTAAAATGCTCAAAGTTGTTCGCAAATGACCTTTCACGAGACTGTCGATATTGACCAAAAGAACAAAAATATCAGAAACAGGGAACCAAGGAGGATCAGTTGATGGCAAAACAGTTATTTGAATGGGATTATTCATCCTATCCCAGAGCGAAAATCTATCCCCATCTGTTTAAACCGATTCAGACTGGAAATCTCATTGTTCCAAACCGGTGGAAAGACGATCAGGGCGGCGTCAACCGGTTGCGTGAGGCAATCGCCAGCGATTTAGGTCCCACAACGGCATTTAACGAAACCCGGGTGACCATCCATAAACATGTTGATTGAACTGACAGCAGTTGTCCAAAAACCCAGCATTTCGGACTGTTTACAAGAAAATGCCTTCTTGACAATACCACCGGTATCCGATATCTGAATCCAGTCGTCTGTTGCCGCAGTATGGCTAACGTTTTAACATATATACCGGAAGACCAGGCGCCCGAACAGGAGATAAAAAAGGGAGATTGTCATGAAGGTAAATAAAGTTGATCATATATGTATTGCAGTGAAAAATCTGGAGCAAGCCAAAAAAGTTTGGAAACCGGTGCTGGGCAAGTCTGAACCTGACGATGCCTACATCGATGAATCTGAAAAAATCAAGGTGGCCAGATACTGGGTGGGCGAAGTGGGTTTCGAACTGATGGAGTCAACCTCGCCGGATGGGGAGGTCGCAAAGTTTATAGAGAAAAGAGGAGAAGGGGTGATGCTCATCAGTTTTAACGTAAACCATACCAGGGATGCCATGGACGAGTTGAAAAAGAAGGATTATCCCTTTATCGGGGGGTCCAGGCCGTTTCGTGACTGTGAGTTTGCCTTTGTTCATCCAAAGAAGATGAACGGAGTGCTGCTTGAGCTGATCGACTACAAGTGGGAAGAGCTCAAAGGTCGATAAGAAAATTTTTAAGAAAGAAATTGCAACCATGCCGAAGCAACTGAGAGACTTTGAAGTCTATCTCGTCCATGTCGATTCCGACAAGTGTGATGGATGTGAGGAGTGTGTCAAGCTTTGTCCGGGGGCGCGGCGCAAGCAGCGTCTATCCGGTTCCAATTCATTCTGTCTGGACGAAAAGCAGATTTTTTGTTAATAACGGTAAAGGAAGTCGTTCTGAAGCGGTTAGAAAATGTGCCTGGAGACAAAAAGGAGGTCACTTAATGGAAAAAAAAATCGTTACATCATGTACCCGGGATTGCCCGGACTGTTGCGGGATCATTGCAACGGTAAAGAATGGAAAAATTGTGTCCCACCGGGCGAATCCGAGCAATTCATATACCCGAAATTTTTTATGTACCAAGGGCAACAATTATCTGAAACGCTTTTACAGCCCCGAGCGGCTGTTGAAACCGATGATACGCAAGGACGGCGATTTCGAACCGGTTTCCTGGGATGACGCCCTGGATCTAATTGCGGAAAAACTGACTCAAACCCGAAAAGAGTACGGCCCACTATCTTCCCTGTGGGCCCAGTATTCGGGCTCTCTTTCCTTTTTAAATATACTTATGCCGCGGATATTCTGGATCTACCTCGGGGGTAGCACCATCAACACCGGTGGGCTTTCCGTTGATGCGTTGCAGGCGGCCCAGAATAACGATTTTGGTGCCTGTCTCTTGCATAGTCCCGATGATCTGCTCAACTCGAAAAATATCGTATTCTGGGGGAAAAATCCGGCGGTCACAAACGTGCACCTCAGCCCATTTATCAAGAAAGCCAAAAAAAACGGAGCCAGGATAACCGTAGTTGATCCGCGTTATTCTCAAACCACGCAAATTGCGGACAGACACATTGCTCTGGCGCCCGGGGGAGACGGATATCTGGCCATTGCAGTGGCAAGAGAAGTTCGACGCCGCCAGGGCAAGGAACCTGACTTTGTTCGAAGTCTTGGCACGGGATGGGACGAATACAAGGCGATGCTGGATCGCTATGACGACCAGGACCTGTTCAAACGGGCTGATGTAACCGCCGATGAGGTTTCGCATCTGGCCTCCGTCTATTGGGACGACCAACCGGCAGCAACCTACCTCGGGCTGGGTATGAACTGGTATAAACAGGGAGGTGCCCACAGCCGTTTGATTCATTCGTTGATTTTTTTCAGTGGAAACGTGGGGGTTCCCGGCGGCGGAGCTAATTTTTTCATAATGGGCTTGCCTTTTGACACCAAAATCATGCGGGAAGAAATGGCCAAAGCCAAAGAAAGAGGAGTAGAGCTTGTTAAACCGCGCCGGATCCTCAACCCGTATCTGGCCCGGGAAATCGAAAAAGCTGAAAACCCGCCGATCAAGCTTGCCTGGGTTTCCATGATGAATCCGGTGGCTTCGGCTCCTGATTCTCAACACCTGACGAAGGTGCTGCAGAACCTGGATTTTGTTATCGTAACCGAGCAGTTCATGACGGCTACGGCCAGGTGCGCGGATGTGGTGCTTCCGGTCACCACATATCTGGAAGAAGATGATGTGATTGCCAGCCACGGTCATCCTTACGTGGGGCCGGTGAATGCCGTTGTTCCCCCTCTAGGAGAGGCTCGCAGCAATCTATGGATTTTCAGCAAGGTGCTCGACAGGATGGGGCTTGAAGGGGCCATGCCGGTATCCCCCTGGGAATGGATATCCCGTTCCTTTGGATCTCTCAACGAACAGGGCATCACCCTTGAAGACGTGAAAAAGGGGCCGGTCAGGCGCAATCTGCCGGACATCCCGTACCAGGACGGTAAATTCCCCACCCCGGACGGCAAGTTTCAGTTTATTCCCGATTACGAGGGAAGACCGGAACCGGAAGCCGGTCTTACCCTTCTGATGGTGAAAGTGAGGTCTCTCCTCAATTCTCAACTTCTTTCAGAGGAAGCAAAGTCCATACCGACGGTATATCTGAACCCCGGCACCATGGGCGATCTGGGAGTTGTTGAGGGTGAGCGCGTGTGGGTACAAAACAAGCTCGACCGTCTGGAAGCCTTGGCAGCTGCCTCAGATAAAACAAGGCCCGATATCGTCGAGATGGTTCCCTGCCATTGGAAAGATGATCAGGGCGGCGTCAACCGGCTGCGTGAGGCAATCGCCAGCGATTTAGGTCCCACAACGGCATTTAAC
>CEQE01134591.1_pt1 | contig 17671 bp, 15 predicted proteins | sample 356201 | NCBI WGS metagenome assembly CEQE01 (sample SAMEA2619970, study PRJEB7988) | marine metagenome | biome: marine biome (ENVO:00000447); feature: mesopelagic zone (ENVO:00000213) & marine oxygen minimum zone (ENVO:01000065); material: "saline water (ENVO:00002010), including plankton...
CTTGTTGGCAATCCGTTCGGCGAGCCGTTCGGCGAGCCGTTCGGCAATCCGTTCGGCTAGCCACTCCGTATGGCCGCTGAAGGGAAAGCCGGCTGCATTGAGAATTGCCTTTTGGACTGGGCCAGTGACCATCGCATCGAAATGTCCGAGCAGGCAGCCATCCAACGCGGTCTCGAGTGTCTTCAATACGTAAGCGGCGTTGCCTTGGTCGACGATCCCCGGGCGACTGGCACACTGCAGCGGTACCGGCAGGATCTGTGGACCGGAGCCGATGACTGGGCTCCCGGCACCGGCCGGATCAAACTCCTGTAGCTCAATCTGTTGGCCGAGTAATTGCGCTCTGGACCGTAGCAGGTCTGGATCGGCCACAACGATCAGTTCAAGTGGCAGGTCACGTAGTGCCTCGCCACTGTTGAGAGCGATGACAAGATCGGGGCCAATTCCAGCCGGTTCGCCCGTCGTCAGCGCGAGCCGAATGGGTCTCACCGTTGTGTCAGAGCCGGGCGTCATCGCCGTCACTCATCCTCAGGACAAGTAGAATGTCTCCAGCACAGGCATCAGAGATTGGCTTCATCAGTTCGGATTTCGACGAACGCTTCGTCACGAATTTCCTGCAGCCAACCGTCCAGCTCTTCGTCGAATCTGCGGTTGCTCAGATAGTTGGCAGCCTGGTTCTTTCTGAATTCGTCACTGAAGTCTTCCACTCTCCTTCCTGTCACCTGAATGAAGTGATAGCCGTGTATGGTCTTGAATACTTCGCTCACCTCATCGACGGCGAGACTGTCCATCACCATTTCAAACTCGGTTTCAAAGGTATCGGGGCGATTCCAGCCCAGCGCACCGCCGCTCAGTGCTGAACCGGGATCTTCGGAATAGAGTTTGGCCAGCTCCTCAAAATCTCTACCGCCCAACACTTCTTCACGAATGGACACGGCCAACTCCTGCGCTTCCCGATCGGTTCTGATCTCCGTCGGTTGAATCAGAATGTGTCTGAGTTGCGTTTGCGGGACGTTGCCTTCGGCCTTCGCGCCGCGCTTGTCCTGTAGTTTGATCAGGTGAAAGCCACTGGAACTCTTGATGGGACCTGTCACTGCCCCTTTTTCCATCTGCTGTACTTTGTCGGCGAATATTGACGGTAGCTGCACGGGTTTGCGCCAGCCTAGATCTCCTCCTTCCAGGGCCCTCTGTCCCGATGAATAGGAGACGGCCAACTGCTGGAAGTCGGCACCCTCTTCAATCTGCTTTAACAATCCTTCTGCCTGCTGTCGTACTGATCGAATCTCGGCTGCGCCGGCGGCTTCATCGATGGACAGCAGGATGTGTGCAACTCGAAACTGATCGGCGGTTACGGTCTCACCGGTCTCCGTTTCGAGGAAGCTCTTGATCTCCTGATCGCTAACTTGAATGCGGGAGTTCATCATGCCTTGCTGCACCCTGCTCATGATCAGCTCATTGCGAACCTGTTCTCTGCTCTCCGCATAGGAGAGGCCATCGCTTGCCAGCGCTTGCTGGAATTGCTGCAGGTTCATGCCATTTTGCGCTGCAATGGTGTACATCGTCTGATTCAGATCATCGTCACTGATTCGAATACCTATCTTCTCCCCCATCTGCAGTTGGATACTTTCAAGGATAAGACGCTCCAATACCTGCTGCTCGACCAGATCTGCATCCGGCAGCGGTGTATTATTGCTTTCAATCTGGCTGGTGATGATCTGTACCCGCTCCGCCAGTTCCGAAGCCAACACCACATCTTCATCCACGATCGCCACGATGCTGTCCAGATCGATCGTGGCTCCCTCAACGATGTTCCAGGCGAGCAGGGCCCAGATGGCGAGGGCCCATCGGAACAACCTGTCTGTATACTTGCTACATCTCAAAGTGATCTTCACGTTCTCGGTACCCGATAATTGCATCATCCAACAATGAATCCAGCCTGCGCCCCATGGTGGCTAGACCTTTCAGCTGGAACTCAAAGAAGACGCCGGTATCAGCGCGGTTGTCCAGGTGAGGCACCTGCCGCACGCCGCCGGGCGCGCCGGGATCGTCTTCTAGGATGATGATGTTGCGTGGATCCTTGAGGAACCTTCTGAACACCAATCTCATCTTCCAGCAGCAATCGTTATATTCAACTCCCACGAAGGATTCAATGGTTTGATCATTATCCCAGCCAAAGTTCCACCTGCCAATGGCGCTGAGCTTTCCCTTGATGGGCCAGATAAACGTGATATCAGATTCCTCCACGTTTTCGGCGATGGTGGGTATCTGGATATCTTCGCTGGTAAAGCGGTAGGTGATGTTCAGAATATGGAGATAGTCCGGTGAGTAGCGTATACCGAGCGTGCCTCGGCTGGTCTTGCCGTTGTGGTGTTCCCACTCCAGCGACCCGCTGATTCGCAGGGCCTCGATGGGTGATATGCCGATCTGTCCGAACAGTGCGGAGGAGTTGGCTTCCGGGTCGCCGGGTAACAGAGAGATGGTACGGTCCATGAAGAAGTAGGTCTGGCCGATGCTGGCAGAAAGGTATTGCACGCCGGTATTGTGATCGATGAATCGCGTCGTCACTCCGGCACTTAGATGTCTGGCATCACCGACCCGGTCTTTGCCGGCAAAACGGGCATCTCTAAACAGCTGACTGTAGGTGCGGGTCAGTTCGGCGGCATCGAACAGGGGCAGGGCGCCCTGTTCCGTCTCCTTTGCATATAGATAGAACAGCCTCGGTTCCAACGTCTGTTGCAGATCCAGACCGGCCGTCGAAAAGAAGCGGTCAAAGAAGAGACCACCATCGAGGCTGAAGACCGGAACGGTGAAATCCGCGTAGGGATTCATGCTCGGCGTAGTATTCTTCAATTCATAGAGTCTGTGCTTGATCGCCAGTGAAGGTTTGAGGAATCCCCAAACCCGTCGCAGCGGCGAGGTGATCTTGGCATCGACCGCCACTCGGTGGCCGATGACCTTCACGTTTCCAGCAAGGTCTTCATTGTTCTTGTCGAAATAGACGTAATCTGTATTCAGTTTATATTGCAGCCATTTGTTACCGCCCGAAGAGTTGAAGTGCAATCGCGGCAGCTGCTCATAGTTTTCGGGCGTGTCTATAACAAGATCTTGAAAGCCCTGCAATCGGAGCCCGGTGTCCCAACCATCACCCCTATAATTCACCGATGCCTGTCGATCCAGAGAGCCTGCGCGAATGTTACCGATGCTTTTATCGATCTTGCTGAGAAACTGCTCGACAGCAACCGAGTCTACGTCGCCACCGAAATCATCGAGATAGTCGAAATCACTGACGGCACTGTAGCGCAGGTTTGTTTTCAGGCGACCGGTCCATCCGCCCGTGTGCCTGACGTTGACAAACCATCGGCTCTGCTGCTTGAACTCCTCGATGAATCTGTCTTCGCCACCGGTGCGATCCAACAGGATCCGATCGTCGAAAATATCGTCGTGGTACAGATAAGCGGCGTTGAATTCATTGCTGCTGGCGGCGGTCATGAATCGAAACTGCACGGTGTTGTGCAGGCCTCTCTTCCAGACGCTACGAGGCGTGTAGGTGATATCGTAATGGCGCGCCAGGTTGAAGTAATACGGTACCGAAATATCCACGCCGCCGTCACCGTCGTGGCTTAGACTGGGCGACAGGAATCCGCTATGCCGTTCATCGTCGATGGGAAATCTGAAATAGGGCGAATAAGCAACCGGGACGCCCTTGATGCGCAACGTGAGGTCCCTGGCCGTACCGAATCCTACCTGCGGATCAAGATCGATCTCTCTGCCGCGCATCTGCCATACGTTGCTGCCCGGTTCACAGCGGGTGAAGAGTCCATTCAAGATCAGAATGTGATCATCCGGGGTGTGAGCGAGGGTCTCCGCCTGCCCCCTGAGTCTGCCTTCATGTAGCAGAAAGGTGGCCTCTTCCAGATTGCCTTCACCAGTCGAAAGCGTGGAATAACCCCGTGCTCCGGTCATCAGCAATCCCGGTTCCCGAATCTGCACATCTCCCTCGAACCAAGCTCGATCCTCTTCCTTGTTGAGGCTGGCGATCTCAGTCTTCATATTGCGATAGCCCTGTTGGATCTGGACATCGCCCACCAGTGTGATGGTTCCTTCGGCATCGCGGTCGCCACGTTCGCCGGTCGCGTGGATGGGAGAGGTGTCAGGATCATCGTTGCGGAACTGCTCCAGCCAATCCGGTTCCAGATAGCTGCCGGTGCAAAAGAAGGGGGACTGACATTCGGCTTGAGAGAACTGCACACAGCCCTGACTGTTGGATGATCGATCTGTAGGCGCCCAGTCGATCAGGGCCGCCGACTGCTGCGCCTTGAGCGTGCCGGCAGAGATCGACACCGCGCAGAGCAGCAACGGTTTACACAACCAGCACGGGAAAACTCGGATTGCTTTCATCTGTGAATCTTGGGAAAGTTAAGCTGTGTGAATCGATTCAGGCTGTGTGATCGGACTGATTAGGATGAGCGGATAATAAAGCATTAGCTACATGAGGTCAGGTGATTTATGCGCGACCGGCGGGAGCATCTCCAGAATTGGGTCAGGCAGAGGCTGGCCGAAAAGGGTATGCAGGAGTACGACGACGCGGCTCTGTTGCAGGTCTCTGGGGACGCCAGTTTCCGCCATTATTACCGAGCGCGGGCCGGGAGTTCGAGCTACATTGCTGTGGATGCGCCGCCGCAACAGGAGGACAGTCGCCCCTTTGTATCGATGGCACGATTGCTGTTACGGCATGGTCTCAACGCACCCGTGGTTTACGATGTCGATTATGATCTAGGCTTTATGTTGTTGTCAGATCTAGGTGATGACCTATATTCGGCGGCGCTCGTAGATGAAGCAGAGGCGGATCGGCTGTACGGCCAGGCTTTTCAGAGTTTGCTCAGGATTCAGCAGATCGATCCCGCCGCCGCAACTGTTCCGAGCTATGACAGGGCGGCTCTGCTGGGAGAGATGGCGCTTTTCCCGGAATGGTTTGTAACGCAGCAATTGGGTTTGGATCTGACTGAATCAGAACGGATTCTTCTCGAGGGAATCTTCGAGTTGCTGATAACGAATTCTCTGAGTCAGCCTCAGGTGCTGGTACACAGGGATTATCACTCCAGAAATCTGCTCATTACTCCTACTAACAGCCCAGGTATGGTAGATTTTCAGGATGCTGTGATCGGTGCGGTTACCTATGATTTGGTATCGCTGCTGCGGGATTGTTACATCTCATGGGAACCTGACAAGGTCACTGAGTGGGCGCTTCAGTACGCAGAAATGGCCCTTGAAGCGGGTATTCTAAAGGATCTTTCGGAACAGGAGTTTATCGGTTGGTTTGATCTTATGGGCGTACAACGACACCTCAAAGTGGCGGGAATTTTCTCAAGACTGCACCTGAGGGACGGTAAACCCATCTATCTGAAGGACATCCCGCTGGTGATGCGCTATATCACACAAGTCTGTAGCAAATATGCAGCGCTGTCCGAGTTCCTCGACTGGATCAAGCGACGCATACTGCCCGCCATGCAGGAAAAAGTGGAACTCTTCGGGCCGCTGAGATGAAAGCGATGATCCTGGCGGCAGGGGAGGGGAGGCGATTGGAGCCGCTGTCTCTAAAAACTCCCAAGCCACTCCTTAGAGTTGCTGGAAAACCTCTGATTCAGTATCACATCGAAGCGCTGGTTAAAGCCAATATCGAGGAGCTGGTGATCAACCTCAGCCATCTTGGTGAGCAGATTGAAAGCCAGTTGTCTAACGGTTCAATGTGGGGTGCCAGTATTCACTACTCTCACGAAGACGAACTGTTGGAGACCGGTGGCGGCATACTGAACGCGCTGCATCTGCTCGGAGATGAGCCCTTTGTGGTCGTTAACGGGGATATCTTTACCGACTATGACTTTTCGAAATTGCCGGGCGGCTTGCCGGAAGACGTTCTTGGTCACCTGGTGATGGTCGACAATCCGATCCAACACGCTGAGGGTGACTATGGGTTCACAGGTGATACAGTTGGTGAGTTTGCGTTATTGAGTTCCGCGCCGAGCAGGCGACTCACCTACAGCGGCATTGGCATGTTGCGTCCTGAACTGTTGCTGCAGCATCGGCCGGGAATGTTTCCTCTGCGGGAGGTGTTCGCTGCGGCAATCGAGTCGCGAAAACTGAGCGGTGAGTACTATGGGGGAGTGTGGACCGATGTCGGTACGGTGGATCGGCTGGAAGCGCTGCGGCAGAGCCTGCAGTGATCTGGCCCATAATAGCGCACGACAGTTCCGCTAACGATTTGCCTTCTCGATTTCCATCCCCTCTGCATACTTGGCCAGCCAGCCTCTCACCCTTCTAATCACACGGTTGTTACGCGAATACGACTGTCGTGAAACCGGTGGAATTCGCACCTGGGTATAGCTGGTCAGGTGGTATCGTGACGCCTGGTCGAGTCGTATTTTGGCATTTGCGATGTTGCCGGCTGAATTGTCGTGGTAGAGATCCAAGATGGGCATATAGAGATTCGCCAGCAGATCCGGCAGGCTGACCGCACTGGGGTTGGCTGTGTTTGGGGTTGAGGCATCCCGCACGGCACCCCCCGGCTGCAGACTCTGGTTGGCATTGACCAGTACCATTCCCTGGATTGCAGTCGCCTTTCCGGCTGCCGCCTGGGACTGCGCGTAACGAGCGAGTAAGTGTGCACCGCTCCCGACGCCGAGGAAGACCAGGTTGTACTGGCCTTTGGATGCCTGCATGTATTGGATGCTGGCGTTTATTCTCCCCACCAGGTCGTCGAAGAGGCCGTCGAGCGGATCAGCGGGAGCTTCGGATAGGTCAACGGGCTGGTTGTCATCCTTCTGTCTGCCCGCGTTCAGAACATGCGTAGTTTCCTTTACCGGTCTGTCTGCATCCGCTGTCGGGCCCCCGGGTGTCGGTTCTGCTTCCGATCCGGGGTGGTCTGATTCCTCGTCCTTCTGTTCGATAGACGGGTCGGTGACCGGAGCTTCGTGGGGCTGGTTCCGGCGAACGAAGCCGGACCTAGTTCTCGGGGGCAATCCAACCTGCTTCAGATCGGGTACGGAGATGGCCAGCGTGCTCCATCCGAAATTCGGCAGTGAGGTCCTGATCCCTTCGATTACACCGGGTTGAGCAACGTGTCCCCCATTCTCGTGGATCAGAATGATGCCCCCCTGCGGGTAACCGGTACTTTCAGGTCGAAACAGCGAGAAGAATCGCTGTTGATCCCCACCCAGCCAGACTGCTTCATCGGCGCCCGTTCCCAACTCAGCCGCCAGTGCGTTCATACGGTGGGCTTCGTCCGACATCACTGCCGCCCGTCTGTGGGATCTAGGCAACCTTGTTATGGGGATAACGGGTCGGTTCATCGGTGGCGCGTCATCTGCGCCTGGCTCTGCATCTGCTGTCGAGCCCGGCAGCGTTTCAGTCAGTTCTTCGCCCCCGGTGTCTTCAGTCTCAGCGCGAGCGCCGTCAGCCGACCACACCTGGAGCAGGACAATACAGAACAGCGCTGCTTTTACTAACCCGGATAGCATACTAAAGAGTATAGAACCGAATGAGTTCACGTGACCAAGTGTGCCAGCCAGGCCACGACGGGGCAGTCTCTCTCGGGCGGTCGTGCCCGACTGCCGCATCCCATCCAGCGCAACGTACGTTTTGGATGACATTTCAGTTAAGATACGCGCAAATTCCCGAGGGCGTTCATCATGGAATACATCATCGCGCCATCCATCCTATCGGCCGACTTCGCGCGCTTGGGTGAGGAGGTGGATGAGGTATTGGCAGCCGGTGGCGACATGGTGCACTTCGACGTGATGGATAACCACTACGTGCCCAATCTCAGCATCGGTCCAATGGTCTGCAGAGCCCTGCGCAAGCATGGCATCAAGGCGCCAATCGACGTCCACCTAATGGTCAAACCCGTGGATCGCATCATCGGTGACTTCATCGAGGCGGGCGCCACCTATATCACGTTTCATCCGGAAAGCTCAGAGCATATCGATCGCTCGTTGCAGCTGATCCGGGAAGGCGGCTGCAAGCCCGGTCTGGTCCTCAACCCCAGCACGAGTCTCAGTTGCCTGGACTATGAGCTCGCGCAGATCGATATGCTGCTGCTCATGTCCATCAACCCCGGTTTCGCCGGTCAGAGCTTTATCCCTGCTACCCTCGAAAAACTCAAGCAGGCTCGACAGATGATCGACGCGAGCGGCAGAGAGATCCTCCTGGAAATAGATGGCGGCGTAAAGGTCGACAACATCGCTGCAATCGCAGCGGCGGGTGCCGACGCCTTCGTTGCAGGTTCCGCCATCTTCGAAAGTCCGGATTACGCCGACACCATCGCAAAAATGCGACGACAGCTGGCCAGCGCAGACTGGCAGTAATCGGCGCAAACGGTGTGTCGACCATGCCGAAACGTATTTGATTCACGGGCCACGCTGCTATAACCTAGCCCGCTGCAACCATTCGTTTCGACGGTTGGTTAAACGTAGCGCAATCCTTCTGGAAACAGGCATGTCACAAAGTGTGATCAATGGAGCTTCGAGGGACGTCAATCGATCTGACTTCTCTGGCCTTTCCTGGCGATGGTGAAACTAGAATTGGTTTCGGCCCCGTGCCATCCCCTCTCCATTAAAACACCTAGAAGGAAACGCCATGATCCCAGACTATATTGCCGAACTCGTCGAGCAGGGATATAACCACATCCCGGTGACGCGAGAAGTACTCGCAGATCTGGATACTCCCCTATCCACCTATATGAAGGTTGCCGATGGCCCCTATTCCTATCTATTGGAGTCAGCCCAGGGAGGAGAGAAGTGGGGACGCTACTCCATCGTAGGATTACCCTGTCGCACCATCCTAAAAGTGTACGGCACTAACATCGTCGTGGAGGAGGATGGAGAGACCATCGAGTCGCTGCAAAGCGATGACCCGCTGCAATTCGTGGAGCAGTTTCAGCAGCGATACAGATCGCCACGGTTACCGGAGCTGCCGATCTATTCGGGCGGACTGGTGGGCTACTTCGGTTACGATACGGTCCGCTTTGTGGAGCATCGCGTGCGCGATTCGCAGCCGCCGGATACCATTGGCACGCCCGATATCCTGCTGATGGTCTCCAACGACATCATCGTATTCGACAGCTTGCGGGGCAAGTTACAACTGATCTCCCACATCGATCCGAACATCCATGGTGCCTACGAAGATGCACTGGCCAAACTCGACGGGCTGGTAGATCGTCTCGGTGAAGCGATCCCCCTCGACAAGCGTCAGCCGAAGCCGGGACCCCCCATCTACGAGGAGGACTTCAACTCCAGCTTCGGCGAACAGAACTTCATGCAGGCAGTGGATCGCATCAAAGAGTACATCCTGGCGGGCGATGTGATGCAGGTGGTGCTGTCGCAACGCATGTCGATCACGTTGGAATCGGAGCCCCTCGACGTGTACCGAGCGCTGCGCTCTCTCAATCCGTCCCCCTACATGTACTTCATGAATCTGCAGGATTTCCACATCGTCAGCTCCTCCCCGGAAATCCTGGCACGACTGAATGGAACGGAGGTCACGGTCAGACCCTTGGCCGGCACGAGGCGCCGTGGTCACGACGATAGGGAGGATCAGGCGCTGGAAAAGGAGTTGTTATCCGATCCCAAAGAGATCGCGGAGCACCTCATGTTGATCGACCTCGGCCGTAACGATATCGGTAGGGTATGCACGGTCGGCAGCGTCGAGGTCACCGAGATGATGGTGGTGGAGCGCTACTCCCATGTGATGCACATCGCCTCCCATGTGCGCGGCACTATAACGGAGGACAAGAACGCTCTCGACCTGCTGCGGGCGACCCTACCCGTCGGCACCCTCAGCGGTGCACCGAAAATCAGAGCGATGGAGATCATCGACGAGTTGGAAATTGAAAAGAGAGGGATCTTCGGTGGTGCAGTCGGCTACCTCGCCTGGAACGGCAATATGGATACCGCCATCGCCATTCGCACCGCCATAATCCAGGGCAACAAACTCTATATCCAGGCCGGCGCCGGCGTGGTGGCTGATTCGATTCCGCGCCTGGAGTGGAAGGAAACCGTCAACAAGGCGCGCGCCCTCTTTACCGCCGCAGCCATGTCCGAACGCGGCTTGACCGATCGTACCGGCGTGCTGGAAAATCCGAGACGCTTCGATAAGAATGCTGAGAGGGGTATTGTCAGCGATTAGGTGCCGAGGGGGCAGGAACGTTCGCCGACCGTCTTAATTGAAACTGTCGGGCCACTTTCTTGAGGTGTGATATGCGCACAGGTAGTATTCCTCAACTGATCAAGATTGGAATAGCGCATCACCAAGCTGGTCGCTTAAACCAAGCAGAGTCCATCTATCAGTCGATTCTCAAAGAGCAACCAGGGCATCCCGATGCTCTGCATCTACTGGGTGTTATTGCTCACCAGGTAGGGAAAAGTGAAATTGCTGTTGATCTGATTGAAAAGGCAATAAGAAAAGATCCAGCTGTTCCGGACTTCTACAACAATTGTGGTGAGGCATATCGGGCACTACATGATATTGATTCGGCTATCACCCATTATGAACAGGCTCTTGCGATCAATCCTGATTATGCTGAGGCGCATTACAACTCCGGTATTGCTCTTGAAGAATTGGGTCGACACGAAGAAGCTGTCGGCCACTACGAACGAGCTCTTACCATCAAGCCTGACTATGCCGAAGCGCATAACAACTTTGGTGTTGTCCTCAAGGTACTGGGCCGCCACCAAGAAGCCATTGCCCATTTTGAACAGGCCCTCGCGATCAAGCCTGATTATGCCGATGCATATGGAAATCTGACTCTGATAAAGCCGAAGCGTGGGCAAGTATCTGTAATCGAGAAACTCTTGACAGGCACTTCAGTCTCCGAAAAGGATACGATGCTTTATCACTATGCCCTCGGAAACATTCTTGACGATACCAGATCCTACAGTAGAGCGTTTCAACACTACCTCAAGGCCAACGCTCTAAGACGCAGGACCAGCACGTTTGATTCACAGAGACATTCTTTGCTTGTGGACAGACTGATGGCAGTGTTTTCCAAAAGCTTCTTCCAGGGCAAGACGGCATATGGGTCTGACTCAGAACTACCCGTTTTCATTGTTGGCATGCCTCGCTCCGGCACAACCCTGGTTGAACAGATTGTCTCAAGTCATCCACAGGTTCACGGGGCCGGGGAACTTGCATCTCTTGGGCGGACTGAAAAAGCAATTACGAAACAGTTTGAAACGTCGGATCCTTATCCCGAATGCATGCCACTTTGCACCGATTCTGTTGCGCTCGAATACTCAATGGGCTATGTCGAAGAATTGGCAAATCACTCAAGGTCTGCGGATCGCATTACGGATAAGATGCCGAGCAATTTCCTCAGAATAGGTGTCATCAAGACACTCTTTCCCCGTGCACGAATCATTCATTGTCAGCGTAATGCCCTGGATATCTGTACGTCCATCTTCTTGAGTTATTTCGTCAGAGGTAATGAATACTCCTTCGACCTGACCGATATAGGGAGCTATTATTTGGACTATGAGAGATTGATGGCGCATTGGAGCAGTGTTTTTTCTTCACAGATATTCGATGTGCAGTATGAAGAGTTGGTAATGAACCAGGAAAGTATCAGCAGACAGCTGATTGAATACCTAGGATTAGAGTGGGATGAAAGATGCTTGGATTTCCACAAGAATAAACGGGCAGTCCAGACAGCAAGTAATCTACAAGTGCGTAAACCCATCTACGATAGTTCCATCGATCGGTGGAAGCATTATGAGAAACACCTGGACCCACTGATAGCAATTCTTTCAGGCGATGTCCCCTAACGCTCCTCACCTGATCAAGATTGGGGTAGTGCATCACCAAGCTGGTCGCTTACACCAAGCGGAATCCATCGATCAGTCGATTCTTAAAGAGCAACCAGAGCATCCCGATGCTTTGCACTTACTGATATCAACTATTGCGTTCGACTATCCTAATTGTCGCGATCAACATGAAGCCTAGAATCAGAATACTGCACCACCTGGCACGATCCGGTGGTACGCTAATCAGTAAGTGCCTTGGGTGTATGAAGCGTGTCATATTGTTAAGTGAGATTCATCCTCTGGGTACCGACCGTTTCAATCCCATTCAACAGGCGAGTCGATGGCATAGTCTCCTAACACCCGAAGATCTAACACTTCGGCTTAGTTTCATCGACGCGATCGCCCTAATCGACCGAAGATGTGAAGAACGTGATGCAGTTCTGCTGATTCGTGATTGGAGTCATCTTGACTTCACGGCGGTTCCGTTTCTGCAACAACCCAGTTACCGTTTGACGACAGCAGAGATGCTCAGCGACAGGTTCGAGATTATCCATACGGCCACCGTCCGTCACCCCATCGACCAGTGGCTGAGTTTAAGAGACCTAGTTGTCATGCAAAACGTCATCGACCTAAATACCTTCCTCAGGGGATACCGTCGCTTTGCAGAGACAAGTGCGCGCATCGGTTTCATCAGATATGAAGACTATACGACTAATCCGGACCAGGTCATGGCAGTGCTGTGTCAGAGGCTGGACGTGCCATTCGATCCGGAATTTATCCATCATTGGGCCGAATATAGTCTGGTCACGGGTGACCTGCAAAGAGCACGCTCAGACAGTGAAATAGCATCCCAGCCGCGTCGTCCAATGGAAGATGGGTTGCTCAGCGCATTCGAAACAAACCAGGACTACCAGGAGGCCATTTCTATTTTGGGTTACGATACTCGTTAGGTCGATGTGACTTTCTCAAGTAGCCTCGATTGCCGTTTCGTCGTGCCCCCCCAGACGGCTCAACGGACAGGAGGTCGTGACAAACCTGCCCGTAGCATGCAACAGAGCATTGGAGACCGCCTCCCCATTTGCCTCGCTTGCTTAAGAGCCATCCCGATATCGTTGTGCGTTCGAGCGAAGCCGGACCTTTGTGCGACCGCACGGCACTGAAGAGCTATTGACAGGGATTCGCCTCCAGCACAGTAGAGTGGCTTATGTTGGAGCTTTAGGCCAAAATTGCGAGTTTCAACTTTCTGGTACTTGGACTGGATTTGATAGAGCCAAAGGATAATTGCACTATGCTGTTCATGATCGATAACTACGACTCCTTCACCTACAATGTGGTCCAGTATCTGGGCGAATTGGGCTCGAGCGTGCAGGTCTACCGTAACGACGAGATTGCGGTCGACGAGATTGCGGAGCTGGCTCCGGAAAAGATCGTGATCTCTCCAGGTCCCTGTACCCCCAATGAAGCGGGCATCTCCATGGATGTAATCCGGCGTTACGAGGGTAAATTGCCCATCCTCGGGATCTGCCTTGGTCATCAGTGTATCGGGCAGGTCTACGGCGGCAACATCGTGCGGGCAAAAAAGGTGATGCACGGCAAAACATCTATGATCCATCACAACGGCGTGGGCGTTCTCAAAGGCCTCAGCAATCCGTTTGAAGCGACCCGTTACCATTCACTGGTCATCGATCAGGAGTCGTTGCCCGACTGCCTTGAAGTCACAGCCTGGACTGAGGACGGTGATGGCGAGGTAGATGAGATCATGGCGGTCAAGCATGCTGAGTACATGCTGGAGGGTGTACAGTTTCATCCTGAGTCCATTCTCACCGAACAGGGACATGACCTGTTGCACAATTTTCTGCTGCAGAAATAGGTACGTATCGAACTGACAATCGTAAAAGGGGGTCACCAAAGTGGACATGCCAACTGCAATTGCGTCGGTCATCGGCAAACAGGATCTGGCTACCAACGACATGATCGAGGTGATGCGGCTCATCATGACCGGCGAGGCCACTGACGCACAGATAGGTGGCTTTCTGGTTGGACTGCGCATGAAGGGAGAGACGGTTGCAGAGATCGTCGCGGCTGCAACGGTAATGCGAGAATTGGCGACGCCCGTCAAGACTACCGCAGAGAATCTGGTGGATACCTGCGGAACAGGCGGCAGTGGCAGCGGCAAGTTCAACGTGTCTACCGCCAGTGCCATGGTTGCTGCGGCGGCAGGCGCGAGGGTCGCCAAACACGGCAATCGCAGGGCATCCAGTACGAGTGGCAGTGCCGATGTGCTGGAAGCTGCCGGGGTAAGGTTGGATATAACGCCAGAGCAGGTGGCGCGCTGTATCGAGAATGTTGGCGTGGGTTTTCTGTTTGCACTGAACCATCACAGTGCCATGAAACATGCCATTGGGCCACGCCGGGAGATGATTACTCGAACCATCTTCAATCTCCTCGGGCCACTGACCAATCCGGCCGCCGCAAAAAACCAGCTCATCGGGGTATACGATCGTGCCTGGCTGCGTCCTATCGCTGACGTGCTGCAAGAACTGGGCAGCGATCACGTCATGGTGGTCCATTCCGCAGACAATCTGGACGAGATCAGTGTTTCTGCAGAGACATTTGTAGCGGAACTCAAAGGTGGCGAGATCAGCGAATACAGCATCACACCCGAGCAGTTTAACTTGAGCCGAGCGGACCTCGCGGATCTGAAAGTGGCAGATCCCGAAGAGAGCCTGGCAATGGTCAGGCAGGCGATCGCAGGTGAAGGCGAAGCTTGCTCCGGTATCGTGGAGCTGAACGCTGGTGCTGCCATCTACGTAGCGGGGCTATGTGATACGTTGTCAGCAGGCGTCGAGATGGCACGCGATGCAATTGGTGGTGGCCTCGCGGCAGAGAAATTGAAGGAGTTGGCTGCCTTCACCAATCATCTGATCGAGGAGTGATGAGCACCCCCACCGTTCTGAAGAAGATCCTGCAGCGCAAGCGCGAGGAGGTCGACGAGCGGCGCGAGCGCGTAAGCCTGGCATCGCTGCAATCCGAGATCAAAGCGCTGCCTGCCTGCAGAGGATTCACCAGCGCCATCGAATCCCGGGTTCGGTCGCGTCAGTGCGCGGTGATCGCCGAGATCAAAAGGGCTTCTCCCAGTAAAGGTGTCATCCGCCAAGGGTTCGATCCGGAAGAGATTGCGAAGGATTACGAAAGGGGTGGCGCCACCTGTCTGTCTGTGCTGACGGATGTGGACTTCTTTCAGGGATGTGACGATTATCTGCGGGTGGCCAGAGCGGCCTGCTCCTTGCCGGTATTGCGCAAGGATTTCATCATCGACCCATACCAACTGTTCGAGTCGCGGGCGATCGGCGCTGACTGCATACTACTTATAGTGTCGGTCCTGGACGATTCGCAGTTACAGGAGTTCCATGGCCTGGCACGGGAACTGGGCTTGGATGTATTGATCGAAGTGCACGATCGCGAGGAACTGGCCAGGGCGCTTCCCTTAAGTCCAGGACTGCTGGGTATAAACAATCGAGACCTGCATACTTTTCGGACCAGTCTCGCCACCACCTACTCGCTACTCGAGGAGATCGAAGGGGGATCCCTCGGGGAACCCCTCGTTGTCACGGAGAGCGGCATTCACAGCAGAGAGGATGTGGATGCGATGCGCAACCATGACGTTTACGCCTTTCTTGTTGGGGAGGCGTTCATGAAGGCCGAATCGCCCGGAGACAAGCTGCGCGAGCTCTTTTTCTGACTTCGGCTTCTCAGCGGGTACCGAAGACCACCATGGTCTTGCCTTTGACCGACACGAGGCCCTGATCCTCCAGGGTCTTCAATACTCGACCGACCATCTCCCGTGAACAGCCGACTATACGGCCAATCTCCTGGCGCGTTATCTTGATCTGCATGCCATCCGGGTGGGTCAATGCATCCGGCTCTTCACATAGATCGAGCAGCGTGCGCGCGACCCGGCCGGTTACATCCAGGAACGCCAGGTCGCCGACCTTGCGGGTAGTCCGTTCCAGGCGGTCCGCCATCTGGCTGGTGAGGGCGTAGAGCATTCCGGCATCCTGCTCGCTCAATTCTGCAAACTTGGCGTAACTCACCTCGGCCACTTCGCAATCGGTCTTCGCCCTGACCCAGGCGGTTCTGTGCTGCCGGAACAGACCCATCTCCCCGAAAAAGTCCCCTTCGTTCAGATAGGCAACGATAATCTCCCGCCCGGAGTCATCCTCGATAAGGACTGTTACTGAGCCTTTCGTGATGTAATAGAGGGAATTACTGTCCTCACCGGCCAGAATGATGGTGCTATTACGCTTGAAAGTGCGGCGATGGGAGACGGCAAGAAACCCCTTGATGTGCTCAATCAGGGGCGCGTTGAGTGAAAGACTAACCATAGGTCGATCCAGAACTCTTGAAGAATGCGTCACCGTTAACCGAGTAGGGTACGACCTGCCGAATTCTATGGCAACCCAAAACACTCAATCGGTCAAAAAAAGCACTCTGTCGGTAATGGTCTCTGCCGACCGGTATGGATCGATTCCTGACCGGTAATGATCTTTGCCTGACCGATAACCCTCTACCTGACCGGTATCAATGCCCAGGCTGGCATGCCCGCGCCAGTGCGCTGGTATGGATGCCAGCCGCCCTTTATCATAACCGTTCCCCATTGCCGCAGGCCAGCGAGGAGATCCGGTCATGAACGCCACCATCAAGTGGGTCGATAACGCCATGTTTTTGGGCGTATCCGGCAGCGGTCACAGTGTAGTGCTAGATGGGCCACCGGAGGAGGGGGGGCGTAATCAGGGCATCAGACCGATGGAAATGCTGCTTCTGGGGATGGGTGGATGTACTTCTTTCGATGTGGTCAGTATCCTTAAGAAAGGCCGCCAGAATGTAGATGACTGCACGGTTGACGTGTCGGCTGAGCGATCCGGCGACGTACCCAAGGTGTTTACCAAAATCCACGTGCATTTCACAGTCAAGGGAAAGGAACTCAAACGAACCCAGGTGGAGCGGGCCATAGACCTGTCAGTGCAGAAATATTGTTCGGCCTCCATTATGCTGGAGAGAGGTGGCGTCGAAATCTCCCATGATTACGAATTGAAATCGACCCAAGCGTAACTGGAGGTCAGATCAAGTTGCCCCTCTCCAACAATCTAACAAAGTCTCTCGGGTTCAACGCCTATCAGCTCTTCCACATGGAAACGGAAGACGCGAAGCAGAATTGTATGCAGGAGCTGAACCGTCGTTACAGCGCCGATTTTCTGATTGGCCTCCTTGAGAATTCTGCTGAACTCATTGAGGCTCAGGTCTTGAATGTATCAACTGAGCTCTATAAACCTCACGGCACCAGCGTCACCATGCTGGTGGCTGAACAACGCAACACGATCCTCGGACATCTTGACAAGAGCCATCTGACCGTACACACCTACACCGACCTGCAAGCGGATCACCCCATCTGCTCATTCAGGCTGGATTTTGATCTCGCTTCCTGTGGGTCTGTTACGCCGCTGACCACGTTACCACTGCTGTTCGATCAAATCGTATGCCATCTGGCCACCATCGATTACAGGGTTCGTGGCTACAGCACAGAAGGCGACCGTCTGATCTTCAATGACCAACCGATCGGGTCAATTTTGGATTTCATCCCGGGCGAACAGCTGTCGCGATACGAATGCTGCAACTCTGATTTACCAGAACACAATCTGTATCACTCCAAGCTTGTGCTGAAAGAGATGAAGCGGGAGAACCACTTTGCAGAATCGAAGCAGCTAGGCTCAGTCGGTGAACCTCAGGAGGTTGAACTAAATCGAGTGCAGGAACAGATGAAGCAGCTGTTTGATGGTCTCTAGTAAATCGGGAGACCCCCCAGCTCTGCTGGGGAGGCACCC
>CEQE01119480.1_pt1 | contig 17652 bp, 17 predicted proteins | sample 356201 | NCBI WGS metagenome assembly CEQE01 (sample SAMEA2619970, study PRJEB7988) | marine metagenome | biome: marine biome (ENVO:00000447); feature: mesopelagic zone (ENVO:00000213) & marine oxygen minimum zone (ENVO:01000065); material: "saline water (ENVO:00002010), including plankton...
ACCACGAACGGTGTTGTTAACGCCGATTGTCGCAAGCAAGTACTAGTGGGATCGCGCGGTTCAAGCCGTGACCTTGGCGCGCACTGGGAGCAGCTTGGCTACTCGCGCGACCAGGTCTCTGGAATCGCCCGTCTTGTCGGCGTAGTCGTCGATGAGTGGTCTTGATTCGATCGTCAAGTTCGAACGGTTGGGGTTCGCGCTCCACATGACAATCGGGATGCTCGATGTGATTCGAACAGATCTGCTGAACTCGACGCCGTTCATCCGGGGCATGTCCATGTCCGTGACAATCAAGTCGGGCGCCGACTCGGCGAAGCGTCTGAGGCCCTCGACGCCGTCGGATGCCAGAACGACTTCGTAGCCTTCGAGTTCCAACCACAGGCGGGCGAGGGTCCGCAGCGACGACTGATCTTCAACTATCAGAATCTTGTGGTTTGAATCCATCGGCGCCTCTCAAGAGATTGCTGTGGGCCTGATGACCGTTGCAGGTTTGCGTTCGAAACCAGATGTTCCAATTTCATCCTCAGTCATCTTGCACACGCGGATTGGGTTATGCCGTGGCGTGCGCAGATTGATTGAGGCGTCGGACCTCCATCCTCTTCAAGATGGTCTCCGATATTCGGACAAATACTAACTTTCTCCAAATTGAGGCGCCAAGAGGAAACTGGTACTCAACCCGGCGAATATCGCCACGACTCGGATGGCTCAGGAGTCGTGGCGATACGTGACGACGAGGTAGGTGAAGGTGACCGAGGAGTAGGGCCGCAACTAGATAAGCGTCCGCCTGGAGGTCCTGCAGGAGGCGCAACCAGCGTGGTCAGGTGGCGGCGTCGATGCCCAAAATGGCGTGTGCGGGGAACTCATGGGCAGCCGTGGGGCTCACGACAAGTCTGCAGCGTCGAAACTGACACGGCATGTCAACTCGCGAACGCCGCTACTTCGTCGAGCTCGGGGCGCAATGAATGAAGGTCACCGGTGCTCGGCGACGGTCGATTGGCGCGCTGCGGATCGCCGATGTTGAGAACTGCGAAACTGAGATGCGTCGCAAAACCCTACCGGCGGCGCCCCTGGATTCATTGGCCCCCGGACTCACGGTGTTGCATCACCCAGAACGACCCGTGTACGTGTCGACCTTTCGGTCTCACGGCCTTGAAGGCACTCAATACGTCAATCTTAGGTTGATCAGGGTCTGCTTCGATCTGGAACCGCTTCGTGCACCCGGGGTTGGGGCAACCGCCTTCCCACAACCGCGCCGAGGTGCCCAGGGGTCTACTTATGTCTAGGACAGGCATTTCCAGTTCTCCTTGGTAGACGACTACCCGGTTGACCTCCTCCCATCCAGTTGCAGCTCTATGTCCGTCTGCGTCCGCGCGTGACGGTGCTGTCAGTTTCCCGTTGATCGAGTTACGGCGTCCCGAAGCACCTGCGTCAAGTGACGGGGTTCGGCGTCGGTAAAGTCTTCGATCTGGTGGCGGCAGGATATGCCCATGACCACAACTTCAGCCCCGTTTCTCCCACGCACCGCTGGAAACAGACCCCGCTCGCCAGCGGCTCTTGATGCCTCGTAGTGCTCTTTCTCGTATCCGAAGGAACCGGCCATCCCGCAGCATGCCGCGTTGACCAATTCAGCCTGATAGCCCGCCATGTTCAGCAACTGCATGCTCTTGGCGGGGTCAGCCAGCGCTTTCTGCTGGCAGTGGGCGTGAAAGATGGCCGACCGGCCGTTGGTCTGAGCCTGGTCGAAATCTAATTCCAATTCCCCCTTGTCGCTCAGCATGGCCAAAAACTCGTCGATCAGGACGGCCTGTCGTCCCACGGCCAACGCCTGCTCCTTCATCTCGGGCTCAACCAGATCGGGATACTCGTCCCTCAACGTGAGAAGACAGGAAGGCTCGCATCCCACGATGAACGCCCCCTCTCGGGTTTGCTCGTAGAGGTGTTCCACGTTTGCTCGGGCCTGAACCGCGGCCTGGTCGTAGAAGCCTTTGGAGATCATGGCGCGGCCGCAGCACACTTTCTTCGCCAACTCAACCCGAAAACCCGCCATTTCCAGGAGCTCCGTCGCCGCGATGCCCACCTGTGGCAGGTTGTAGTCCATGAAGGTGTCGTTGAACAACAAGACCTTGCCGCGATGTCCATCGCCCAAAGGTGTGTGGTTCCGATGCCAGGAGGGAAAGGTGCGCCGGGCAAAGGGAGGCAGGGAGCGGTTCTTGTGAATGCCCAAGAATTGGTGGGCCGCCAGATTGGAGCCGGGGAGCTTGAGCAGCGTGTTGCTGATGGGCGCCATGGCGCCGCTCCCTATCTTGGAGAGCCCATCGATTTTGCCAAACACGCGAGACCGCAATCCCTTGCCGTGATCGGTGTCTATGGTCCTCAGCGCCCTCATGATCCGGACCGGGTCCACGCCCTTGGGACAGGCAGCCACGCACGTGTAACAACTGGCGCACTGCCAGAGGGTATCGTGGGCAAGAGCTTTCTCCACTTGCCCCAATTGGAGGAATCGCACGACCTGCTGAGGGCCGAATGAGAAAGGACAGTCGGCGGTGCACTTGCCGCACTGATAGCAGGCGTAGAGGTTCTGACCGCTCAACTCAGCGACCTTCTCCAGCAGTCCGTTGTCGGTCCCAAAGGAAAGCGTCGAACTCATGCGCCTCCCCCTGACCGGATTTCGGCGAGCAATTTGAGCGCGTGCTCGTAGCCCGCTTCGACGGCGCTCAGGTTCAATTTCTCAGTTCCCGGAGGAACCGAAGCCAGCACGGCCTCTCGCATGATGTCCATGTCTACCACGTTCGTGGCCCCGCACACGAACCCCAACATCACGATGTTGGCGATGATGCGGCGACCGAGCTCTTCGGCCATCCGGGTAGATGGGGTCTTCAGCACCAGTCGGCCCGCTTCCCGTTCCTCGTCGACCTCGACAAGGTCTTGGTCCACGATCAGGATGGACTCGGCGGATCGCCCCGCGGCGTACTTCCCGTAGGCTTCCTGGGACATCATCACGATCAGGTCTGGCTCGAGGACCCGTGGGTAGGCGATCTCGCCATCTGCAATGACCACCTCGGCCATGCAGGCGCCGCCTCGAGACTCGGGTCCATAGCTCTGAGACATCACCGCGTTGCGCCCCGCGTGGACGGTCACGGCTCGCCCCAAGATCATGCCGCTCAGGATGATGCCCTGGCCCCCAAAGCCGCCGAACCTCGCTTCAACGTGTTCTCTGCCTTGGAGGTCGGATGAGATATCTTGTGCCGTCGCCATTTACGATCACCTCTTCCGACGTTGTTAGCTTGGCCGATTCAGGCTACCCCCGTGCGGCCGCTTCTTGCGCTCTCTCGACAACCCGTCCTTGCAACAAATCGATCAGGGTCGGTCGATCCTTGTCCACGAATTTCCCAACCACTATCTGTCCGCTGAGGATGAGATCGAGGTCTTCAAGGTCCGCGGAATTGCGAACTATCGTGTTCTCCCGGTAATAACGGAGCTCGTCCACGGCCTCCCCAAGTCGGTTTCGCCGGCCGTAATAGACCGGGCATGGAGAGACGATCTCGACGAACGAGAACCCTCTGTGCTCCAGGGCTTCGACCATCGATCGGCGAAGCCGTCCCAGGTCCAACACGGTCCAGCGAGCCACATACGTGGCGCCTGACGCCGCCATCAGCAGCGGCAGGTTGAACGGCTGCTCGACGGCTCGGTAGGGTGTCGTGGTGGTCCGCGCCCCTTCCTGAGTTGTGGGACCGCCCTGTCCTCCCGTCATGCCGTACGTGAAGTTATTGACGCAGAAAACGGTCATGTCCGCGTTGCGACGGGCGGCGTGGATCAGGTGATTGCCGCCGATGGCCACGAGGTCTCCGTCGCCGCTGAATACGACCACCTCGAGATCGGGGTTGCCGGCGTGAAGGCCCATGGCGAAGGGAACAGCACGACCGTGAGTCGTGTGGAAGCTGTCACACTTCATGTATCCTGCGACTCTGCCGGTGCAGCCGATGCCCGATACAACCGAGAGCTTGTCGAGGTTTATCTCGGCTTCCTTCAACGCCTCGACGAAGCAGGCGACGGCGGTCCCGATGCCGCACCCGGGACACCAGATATGGGGGAGGCGGTCTACCCTGAGCCCCCACTCAATCGGATGTTCGACGGCCTCTTCCAACATCTCGGCCGTCCAATGCTCCTCATCGTCGAAGGGTTCTTCGTAATCCCGATTCATCTGCATGTCGCCATCAACTCCCATCCAAAATCCCGACTCAACGCTTTCGCTCCGCTCGTGTCTGTGCGCCAACCGCGGCGGCGCCTGTCGCTGGAGTCACATCGCTCGAAGACTTCCAGCGCGGTCCTCACAACTCCGCGGGCAGGTCCTTTAGCTGGGCTGCGGTGACCACCGGTCCGTCCCGGCAAACCAACAACCGCCCCACGTTGCAACGGCCGCAATGGCCGATGCCGCATTTCATCTTGTTCTCAAGGGTTGTGATCACTTGCTCCGGCGGAAAGCCCAGTTTGTCCAGCGTGATCATCATGAAGTGGATCATGATCGGCGGCCCGCAGGTGACGACGATGTTTCCGTTTGGCTTCGGATCGAGTTGCTCGAAGACATTCGGAATGAGACCGACCTCTCTCGTCCATTCAGATGTCTCGCCGCCCGGATCGACAGTCTGCACCACCTTCACCCGATCCATCTCCTGCCACTCGTTCATCTCGTCGCCGTACACGATGTCGGCGACAGTGCGAGCGCCGTTTAGCACCAGTATTTCGCCGTAATCGTCCCTATGGTCGAGGACGAATTGCAGCGGGGCGTGAAGCGCGGCCATGCCGATGCCCCCGCCGACGAACAAGATGTCTTTCCCTTGCCATCCTTCCATGTCGAACCAGTTGCCGTACGGCCCGCGAAAGCCCACCGTCTGACCGACGGAGCGGCTCCTGAGGGCGTTGGTCGCCTTGCCGACGTCTCGGAAAGTGCATTCGATGTGGTCGCCGCGGTTGGGCGGGTTCGTTATGGTGAACACGCACTCGCCCGTGCCGAAGATCGAAAACTGCCCGAACTGGCCAGCCTGCCACTCCATCTCCGACGCGGCTTCGGGATCGATGAACTCCAACCGCAACGTTCTCACGTCGAGGGTCTCATCTCGTGACTCCGCTATCCGCATCAGGTGCGGCATGAACGGGTTTGCTGTCGAATCGTTCATGAGCTTCCTTCTCCGGACGCTCCGGCCGATACGGCCGTCCGGACGGACTGATGGATGTCGATGCCCACCGGACACAGCGCCACGCACCGTCCACAACCCACGCACATCGAGCGATCGTCGTGCTCCAACGGGAAGTACGCGAACTTGTGCATGACGCGCTGGCGATAACGGGCCGGCTGGTCAGGACGAGGGTTGTGGCCGGAGGCGTGCAGCGTGAACTGAGCGAACGTACAGCTATCCCAGGAGCGGCACCGAGTCCCGCAATAAGCGTTGCCCTGGTCGGTGACGTCGAAGCAGGAGCAAGACGGGCAAACATAGGCGCAGATTCCGCACCCCAGACAGCGCTCGCCCACCGCCTCCCACAGGGGATGGTCGAATGTGCCCTCGAGCGCCGCTGACCACTCTGGCGCCAGGGGAGCATGTTCGATCTGTTGCTCGACAGCGACCCGCAGGTCCTCGGATTTGGCAAGATCCTCGGGACCTGCGGGCTTCCAGGAATCGGAATGACCCGCGACCAGCTCGTCGCCCTTGGGCGTCATCGTCCGCAGCAGCGAGACCTCTTCACCCGGCAGAGGGACCAACTGGATGTCGCTCCCTTCCGTGCCTCCTGGCGAACCGCCAACAGCCGTGCAGAAGCATTCAGGTCGGGATTTGTCGCAGGCCATCGAGATCGTGGTCGTAGCCTCTTTTCGGCGAGCGTAGAACGGGTCCGTCTGGTCGCCCAGGAAGATGTCGTCCAGGCGCGTAAGTCCCGCGGCATCGCACGGCCGCACACCGAAGAGCACCTGCTCTTGGTCGTCTGGCGGTGTGTCCTCCAACAGGACGTCGTCGCCCTGGAAGCTGTACGAGAAGAGCGCCTCGGTATTCGGAAACTGGTGCTCTTTAGGCGACCACCGCGCGTTGCCGTAGTCTTCCAGCGAAGCTTCGGCAGCGGTGGACACCGCTCGGAACAACGTCAGTCCCTCGTCGTCCACGGGCGCGATCAGACGCTTGCCGTCACGCAGCAGAGCGTCCAACCACTCCTGGCGTTCATCCTTGGTTAGAAGCCATCCATCCCCATTCACGAATAGTGCTCCTTACATGAACTCATCGGGGTCGTCGGGGCGGAACGTGGTCAGCGGCGGAGGAATGTCCGCGCTGTCGTCCGCTCGGTAGTCGAACTGGGTCTCGATCTCCTGTGACAGGTGTCGGTTCAGCAGGTCGAGCCGAATGTCCGCCGGACAGACCCGGGTGCATTCGTCACATCCGGTGCACCGACCGGCCAGGTGCATCGCTCTGGCAATGTTCCACGAGGTGTTCCCCGGCCCGTCGAACGACTTCGGGATCCACTGAGGACGATGCTTGTCCGCGATACACGTTTCGCAGTAGCACAGCGGGCAAACCGCCCTGCACGCGTAGCATCGGATGCAGCGGGCAAATTGGTTCTGCCAGTAAGCCCACCGTGTCTCCGGCGTCACCGCCTCCAAGGCAGCGATCTGTATGTCGCGAGGATCGGGAGCGGTGGCTTGCTGCTCTTCGGTTGTGGCCGCCCCCTCTTGCGCCCCCTCCGCGGTGATGGTCCAGTCCGACAGGTCAGTTGCCTCGCCGTCGCAGCCGTAGCATTTGGATGCCAGCTTGCCGTCTTGCCAGAGTCCTGCGCACGGGATTCCCAGCACCGAGACCTGTTCGCGATTGAGTTGGTTCTCGCGCATGAGTCCGATGAGCGCCTTGGCATCGCACTTTTTGACGACCAAACCAACCTTTCCGTCGGTCTGCTTCTTGACCACTTCAGGGATGTACATGCTGAGGTTGTTGCCGCACCCGTCGCTCCATGCCAGGGTGGGAGCCTCGTCCGGACTGGTCACGAAAGCAGGGACCATCTGGCCAGGCAGAGTGCCAGGGGTATAGCCAATTACCATCGACACGCCGCCCTCCTCCTCAGTCAGGAGGTCGGCCGCGGTCTGCCGGAGATTCACGGAGATCCGTTCGTAAACCTCGGGCGGCGGGGCAATGCGGGGCGCCTCGCCGGGATCGGGGAGGCGCAAGCTGTCGGAGGCGCCGGGCTTGCCCCAATTCAGCAGCGGGCCAGCCTCGCGAACGGACTCGGTCACTTCACCGACGACCTTGGCCCACTTGACGCCCTCGGACGCCGACACCCAGGCGTAGTGAAGCCTCCGCCGGTCCAAGCCGAGGAAGTCCATCAGCGCCGCGTGAATCGTGTGGCGGCGTCGCGTCAACATGTTGCCTTGCACGTAGTGACAGTCGCCCGGATGGCAGCCGGAGATCAGAACGCCGTCCGCTCCTTGCTCGAACGCCTTAACGATGAACATCGGGTCGATGCGCCCCGTGCACAGGAAGCGAACCGTGCGAATGTTGGGCGGGTAAGTCATGCGGGCGGTCCCGGCCATGTCAGCGCCGGCATATGTGCACCAGTTGCACACCATCGCCGCGATGCGCGGCTCCCACCCGGTTCCGTCTGAACCCGGCACGGTTGGCGTGATGCTCTCAGCGAGTCTTACCATGAAGTTAGCTCCCTAACCAACAGCGATTGGGACGTGTACCTCGGCTCCAACACCACCGGGGGCGGGCGCCAGAGCCGATAATTGAGCGAAAACCTGCTCGTCGTTGAAGCCGAACACATCGACGCTGCGCACTCGGCACGCCGACGTGCACAGGCCGCAACCTTCGCACATTGCCTCGTTGACCTGCGCGACCATCCGCACCAGGGCGCCCTGCCGATCTCTGATCTCCTTGCGCTCGATGGCGAGGTACGGGCAGACTTGCTCGCAGTCAAAACAGCCGATGCAAGTCGCCTCGTTCACCTGGGCCACAGTCGGCTCCCGGTCCAAGACGGGCTTGGAAAGCATCTCCAGCGCCTTGCTCGCGGCGGCGGAGGCTTGGGAGACGGAATCCGGAATGTCCTTGGGCGCTTGGGCAGAGCCCGCCAGGAATACGCCGGCCGTCAAGGTCTCCGCCGGCCGCAGCTTGGGATGCGCTTCCTGGAGAAATCCGTAGGCGTCAGTGGGTACACGGAGCTGGCGCGCCAGATCGCTGCCGCTTGGAGGGACCACCGCCGTCGCCAAAACGACCAGATCCGCCATGACTTGGACCGGTTGCCCCGAGAGGGTGTCGACGCCGTAGACGCGGAGCTGTCCGTCCTCCTGCACCACGCGGCTCACTCGGCCGCGTACGTAAGGGACCTGCTCCTCCTCCATCACACGGTTCACGAACTCCTCGTAGCCTTTGCCCGCGGCACGGATGTCCATGTAGAACACCGAGGCGGAGCCGTCCGGCACCTTGTGCTTGTAGAGGAGGGCATGTTTGGCGGTGTACATGCAACAGATTCGCGAGCAGTAAGGCAGTCCGTGCTCAGGATCGCGGGAGCCGACGCACTGGATGAACACGACGGATTTGGGCTCTTTCCCGTCGGACGGTCGCCGAATCTCGCCCAGAGTCGGGCCTGACGCGGACAGGAGCCGTTCGAATTCCAGCCCGTTCAAGACGTCGGGATATGTGCCGTAGCCGTACTGTTTCGTGGCGTCGGAACCGACCAACTCGAATCCGCTGGCCACGACTACCACCCCGACATCCCTCTCGATGATCTCAGGGCGCTGGTCGAAATCTATGGCGTCCGGTCCGCAAGCCAATGCGCATGCCTCGCATGCCAAGACGCGGTAGTCGCCGCTTTCGGACTCGAGGTTCGAGTTGATGCAGTTCTCCGCGTCAAGTGTGTAGATGGCGGGGACGGCTTGGGCGAAGGGGATGTGGATCGCCTTTCGCCACGCCAGGTTCATGTCGAACTCATTGGGCAGTGTGACCGGGCAGACCGGCACACAGTCGTCACAACCGGTGCACAGGTCCTCGATGATGTACCGTGGCTTCTTCTTGATGCGGATCTTGAAGTTGCCCACGTATCCGCTCACTTCCTCGACCTCGGAGTAGGTGAGCAGCTCGATATTGGGATGGCGCGACACCTGCACCATCAGGGGTGTCAGGATGCATTGGGAGCAGTCCAGCGTCGGAAACGTCTCGGACAGGCGAGCCATGTTTCCGCCGATGCTCGACTGTTTCTCTACAAGGGTGACGGGATAGCCGGCGTTTGCAATGTCCAGGGCGGCCCTGATTCCGGCGACACCGGCCCCGACAACCAATGCCCCCCTCTGGACAGGGACCTCGATGGGTTCGAGAGGTTGGTTGCGTTTGACCTTCTCCACCATCGTGGCCACGATGTCGCAGGCTTTGTCCGTGGCAAGGACGCCATTGGAGTGGACCCAGGAGCACTGCTCTCTGATGTTTGCCATCTCGCAGAGGTAGGGGTTGAGTCCAGCCTCAGCCGAGGCGCCTCGGAACGTGGGTTCGTGCAGGTGGGGAGAACATGCCGCGACGACGACTCCGGTGAGCCCTTTCTCTTTGATAGCCTCTTCGACCATCCTCTGGCCGGGAGCCGAACACAGGTAAGGGTAGTCTTCCGAGAGAACCACCCCGGGCAGATCGTTCGCAAACTCTTTCACCCGCTCCACGTCCACAGTGCGCCGGATGTTCGCTCCGCAATGACAAACGAATACGCCTAATCGAGCCATTCCATCACCCTCTCCGGATTGGTTGTTCTACTCGCCTGACGCCACCAGTTCGGCACGCGTGGGCGCTTTGCCCTCGTGGGCCTTAACGATGGCCTCCAGGATCTGCTCAGGATCATGTATCTCTCCTCCGGCGTGAGGCACCGACACAACACCGCACGAATCCAGGGAGCATCTTTGGACTTCCAGAACCATCTGGCCCAGGTTGATCTCCGGAACGACGAAACCTTTGATCCGGTTGGAGAGCTCCCTGATCCTCTCTTCCGGAAACGGCCACACGGTCTTGAGTCGCAGCGAACCCACCTTGATGCCACGCTCCCGGGCGAGGGCAATGGCCCGCACGGAGATTCTTGCCGAGATTCCGTAGGAGACAACCACCACGTCGGCCCCATCCACGTCTTGTTCTTCGTAGTCGTAAATGTCGAACCGGTGCATGCGGATCTTCTCGACCAGGCGCCCCACCAACTGTTGATGGGCTTCGGCCGTGGTTTCGGGATAGCCGCGCTCATCGTGTGTGAGGCTCTCGCAGAAGACGCGGTAGCCCTCTCCGGCCGAAGCCATGGGGGGGATAAGATCGTCACCGACTTCGAAAGACTTGTACTGATCTTTTGGCCCCGTGGGTCGTTTGCGGTCCCAGATCTCTATATCGGCCGCATCTGGGATCTCCAACCTCTCGATGAGGTGCCCCACTTCGGCGTCGGCCATGATCAGCACCGGCGTCCGATAGCGCTCCGCCAAATTGAACGCCCTGATGGTGATGTCAAAGCACTCTTGCACGGACCATGGGACGACGGCGATTATCTCGTAATGGCCGTGGGAGCCCCACCGGGCTTGCATCATGTCGCCCTGCGCCACGAGGGTGGGGAGACCTGTGGATGGGGCGGCTCTCTGCACGTTGCAGATGACCGTCGGCGTTTCGGTGATGATCCCCAGTCCAAGGTTTTCCGCCATGAGCGAGAATCCCGGCCCTGAAGTGGCCGTCATCGTCTTGTGGCCAGCCCACGCGGCCCCGAGTATGACCGCCATCGAGCCTAGCTCGTCCTCCATCTGCATGAATGTCCCGCCCACCTGAGGGAGACGGGTTGCCATTCTCTCGGCGGTCTCCGTGGACGGAGTGATGGGATAGCCTCCGAAGAAGCGGCACCCGGCAGCAATCGCGCCTTCGGCTATGGCGGCGTCGCCCAACATGAAGTGTTTTCCGGTCAAGGCAGCAGATGAAGTCATGAGTTCTCCGGATCTCAGGCCGGCGCGCCGACCGCTGGTGACGTTTGCGTCGATTTGATGGGTGTCGCAAAGATGGCGAATTCGGGGCAGATTACGAAGCAGGACTGGCAAGTTATGCAGTCTTCATTGGTGGTTTCGGGGTAATGGTAGCCTTTGACGTTGTACTCGGCGGCCATTACCAGCACATCGACCGGGCAATAGTCGATGCACAGTTCGCAGCCCTTGCATCGCTCGATGTCGATGTGGACCTCACCGAGCGTTGGCTGCGGCTCAGGAAGAATCGGCGACCGCTTCATCATGCTTGTCCGCCCTTCGGGTGCTCTTACTTGAAGTGATGAGTCCGATTGATATGTTGCGGCAGATGATTATTCATGTGACCCGTGCTTGAACGCGCGGGCCATGGGTTGACCGGAGCGCTATTTGCGCGATTTGTGCGCATCATCGAGTTTGTGCAGTTTGTGACGTCTAGTGTCTTATCTTCGCCATAGGGAATGCAAGAGACTCAGTGCCTACAGTGTGAGGATTATGTGAAGATTAGCCTGAAGGAGCATTTTTCAAATTCTCGTCGGACGAATCTCTTCGGGGGTTGCCCACGCCGCAACGGAGGCAGTCCAGCTTGAGAGGATGGCCGCGGTTTCGTGGGCGTAGTTGTGGCGCCAACCCAATCGAGGAGCGCTGGATGGAACATCGTGGCGAGCCGGATGCCAACCGGGCAGCGACAGAGTCCGGACGCCATGGATATCGATCTGCCAGCCTCGTGTTTTTGGAATCGGCGAGGAGAGCGACGTGTGTACAGGCTCCGCTTGAGCCGCCAGCTCTCTCGGTTCTTCCGGATGCTCTGGACTCAGTGGGCGCAAACCCGAGGCAGCCAGATCGCCGCCCACGGCCAACGATCTCGGTCCAATCATCCGCCGCGTGCCCATCAAGATTGGACGGCGCCCTTTGCGGTAGATGAGAAATCGGTCGAATCGATCCGACCGAATCCGGCGTTCCGCCTGGTGCTGGAGAGCGCTACCACCACGGAGGGCCCCGATGATGTGCTCATACGCAGCGACGACACCGGCCAAGGCGGCGGTGTCGAGCTTGGGACGCCAAATCAGCTTCCGCCCGGAGGGCAAGAGGCTGACGTTCCGCGTTCGTGGTGGAGACGGGGGAGGGTCGAACTCCCCGTCCAGAAGACTCCTCGATCGAGATATACTACAAGCTTAGCCAGTATTTTGTTCTCGCTCCGGCGCGCCCTTACCGGCGTGGGGATGCACTGGAGCCAGCCGATGGTCTTAGGCCACGCTCATCGGCATCGGCGTGACAGCACTCCGATTTATGTCGCCCATTCGCCCCCCTCGGAGATAGGCGGCGGTGGACGTAACCGCCTTAAGCGGCTAGTGCTAGCTGGTTATCGCCAGTTAATTGTTTGCCACCTTTTTACGAGGTAGATGGCGCCTCGGCCTGCAATCCCGCAAAGACATCCCCTGTCGAACCCACGCGTCCCCACATCGTTTCCATTATAGCACCGGTGGCCGAATTTCCGCCTAGGCTGACTGAGGGAGATCAGCACACGGTCCACCGAAGTCGGAAGCGATCCGAAAACCGGATGTGAGGTCGGTAAAGCCGTTGATCCTGCAACGACTGTAGGCAGCGCCGATCGTTGGCTCTGCTTCCGGCTAACCTCGTTTCGGAATATAATCCGCTGCGACACATCCCTGTAATGGCCGGAACGGATCGTGGAGGAATTGCAATGAAGATCAAAGAAATCCGAGCCGCGACGTTGCGACTGCCCAAGACGATGCCTCCCACCCAGGCGCGCAGACCCGCCTGGACGAACGGCGCCGAAGTGGCCAACCCAGCGTCGAGATACCCTAAATACAGAGTGCTCAGGAGCGAAGGAGCTCCGCCGTGGGAACAAGTCGGTTGCGTAGTCGTCGCAGACGACGGCACGTGGGGGTTCGGGATGACCGACAACGGCGCGCCGGTCGCGTCGATTATCAACGACCATCTGGGCCCGGTCTTGGTCGGCGAGAATTGTATGGCGACCGAGAAACTTTGGGACATAATGTTTCGACTCACGGCGCCGTACAGCTCCGCCGGATTGGCCAGCTACGCGATCAGCGCCGTCGACTTGGCTTTGTGGGATCTTAAAGGAAAGCTGCTCGGGCGACCCGTTTACGAACTGTTGGGCGGTCCCGCGAGAGACAGGGTGACGTGTTACGCCACCGGAAACGACACCGACTGGAATATGGACTTGGTTTCGAGGCAACCAAGCTCTCCTGCCCATACGGACCGGCGGACGGCCTCAGGGGACTGGAAGGAAACGAAGAACTCGTGGCCAAGACGCGAGAACTGATCGGCCCGCACGTGGAGTTGATGCTTGATTGCTGGATGTCGTTGGACCTGAAATTCGCGGTCAGGTTGACCGAGCGGTTGCGCCCGTACAGCCTGAAATGGCTGGAAGACTGCCTTGTGCCTGAAGACTTCCAAGGATTCGCCGAGATGCGGAAACGAGTTCCATGGCAGACTTTGGCCACCGGCGAGCACTGGTACACGCCGTTGCCGTTCCTTTCCGCCGTTAGCGGCAGGGTCGTTGACTATCTTCAGCCAGACATCCAATTTGTTGGGGGTCTCACCGCAATGGTAAAGATCTGCCACATCGCCGAGGCGGCCGGCATTGGCGTACTCCCTCATTGTGGCGTGAACGACGCCTACGGACAGCATACGTGCATCGCAATGCCCAACGTGCCGATGGGCGAATTCTTTGTCAACACGGCACCTGGTATTCCGCTCAATGAAGGTTACAGATGGACTCCGGGCATGGCTGTGCCCGAGGACGGCTTCCTTGTGCCCAACGACGCTCCCGGATTCGGCATAGAGCTTACCCTAGACGACATCGAGCGAGCAGTTTCATGAACGGATTGACAGGAACCGGATACGGCGTTAGTATTACTTTGTGGTTGTGAAACAAGTCATTAGCATTCAGGCGTGTACGTGTTGTTGTATGCCCTCAAGGGGGGATGCGCTCATTGTGGCGTCGTGCGCGTGCTGAGGCGCCCACGTGTGACACGCTAGTGTGAAATACGGATTCGTGAACCCCCGATTGCTTGAAGCGTCGGGGGTTTTTTATTGCGAAATTTAGACCCAGAGGACGAGTAGATGACCGAACTGTTGACAGCGGCGAAGGTGGATGTGGAGAACGCGAGGTCCCAGGCCGAGGGCTGGACCGCACAGCAAGTGATCGAATGGACGGCAAACTCATTCGGAAGCCAGGTGGCGTTGAGCACCAGCTTCCAGGCCGACGGAATGGTCATTCTCGATATGGCGCAGCGCATGGGCGTCGATCTCAGGGTCGCGACTATCGACACCGGCCGCATGCCGCCCGAGACCTACAATTTGATCGACGAGATTCGCGAGCGATACGATATCCCAATCGAGACCTATTTGCCGGACCACAACGAGGTCTCCGATTTCTTGACGCAGTTCGGCGCAAACGCTTTCTACAACAGCGTTTCGCTCAGGCTCTTATGTTGCCAGATCCGCAAGACCCACCCGATGGAAAAACTTCTTGAAGGGTTGGATGCCTGGATCGCGGGCGTCCGACGGTCGCACTCCGCTACTCGTCGGGATGTCGGCAAGATCGAGATCGACGATGCGCATGGCGGAATCGTCAAAGTAAATCCTCTGGCCGACTGGACCGACGAAGAGGTGTGGGCGTACATCAAAGCCAACGACGTGCCTTACAACAAACTGTACGACATGGGCTACACCAGCATCGGATGCGCTCCTTGCACGCGACCGATCTCTTCCGGAGAGGACGCCCGCGCCGGACGATGGTGGTGGGAGGATGAAAGCGTGCCGAAAGAATGCGGCATTCACATGAGCCAAGGGTGGGCTGAAGAAGTCAAAGCCACGTCTTAACCGGCATCAAGGATTGCCTGATAGGTTATCAAAGTTACCGAGGCCAAGGCCCGGAAGAATAGAGAGGAAATCGCAAAGGTGTTGGAATCCACGGAAACCTCATTGGTGGCCCCGTACGGGGGCGCGCTCATCGATCTCATGGCGCCTGCAAACCAGGCGGAGGATCTCAGGTCTGAAGCGAATAAGCTGCCCTCGATCCAAATCTCGGAGCGGGTGGCATGTGATCTTGAGTTGATGGCCGTCGGAGGGTTTTCGCCTCTCGACCGGTTCATGTCCAAAGACGATTATCAAAGCGTGCTGGACAGCATGCGACTTACCGAAGGCGCCCTGTTCCCGATCCCCATTACGTTGCCGGTGGGCGACGACGCCGAAGTGTCGCTGGACCAGCGCATCGCGTTGCGCGACTCCAGGAACAACATCCTCGCGGTCATGGATGTCGAAGAGATCTTTGATTGGGACCTCAACGAAACTTCCCTCAAAGTCTTCGGCACGACGGACGTGAGGCACCCCCTGGTGGCGGAGATGCACCGATGGGGCGCCCGCAACATCTCCGGAGCGATCACAGTCCTCCAACTTCCCGGGCATCCCGATTACCGTGAGATCCGGCACACCCCAGCCCAAACCCGAGCGGCCTTGGCGCGAACCGGCAGGGCGAACGTCGTAGCCTTCCAGACACGAAACCCGCTGCATCGCGTCCACGAAGAGTTGACGAAGCGAGCGGCCGACCAGGTGGACGGCGTCTTGCTTCTGCACCCGGTCGTCGGGCTCACCAGGCCGGGCGACGTGGACCACTTCACCCGTGTCCGCACATACCAGGCTCTGACAGAGCGATACTACGACGCCGATCGCGTCCTCCTGTCGCTTCTGCCGCTGGCGATGCGAATGGGCGGTCCGAGGGAAGCTTTGTGGCATGCGATCATCCGCCGCAACTTCGGCGCCAACCACCTCATCATCGGCCGGGACCACGCCGGACCCGGAGTCGACTCCAAGGGCGAGCCGTTCTACGGCCCCTACGATGCTCAGGAGGCTATGGAGAAGCACGCCGACGAGTTGGGCGTGGGCATGGTCCCGTTCACAGAGCTTGTCTACCTGCCGGACGAAGACCGCTACGAACAGGTTTCCGACCTCAAGGAAGGCGCGAACACCGCCTCGATCTCTGGCACTCAGGTAAGGGAACAGTTCCTCAACGCCGGCAAGCCGTTGCCGTCATGGTTCACGCGGCCCGAGGTTGCAGAGATACTTGCCGAGACCTACCCGCCAAAGACCCGACAGGGGGCATGCATCTGGTTCACGGGCCTGAGCGGCTCGGGCAAGTCCACCACGGCCGAGATGCTGGTCGTGCAACTGATGGAGCAAGGCAGGCAGGTAACGGTGTTGGACGGCGACGTCGTTCGAACGCACCTATCCAAAGGCCTGGGCTTCTCCCCTGAAGACCGCGACACCAACATCCGCCGGATCGGATACGTGGCCGCGGAAATCGTGCGGCACGGCGGGATCGTCATCTGCGCGGCGATTAGTCCGTATCGTGCCACGAGAGACGATGTTCGGAACATGGTCGGACCCGAGCAATTCATCGAAGTTTTCATGGACACGCCGCTAGAAGTCTGTGAGTCCAGGGACTCCAAAGGCATGTACGCCAAGGCCCGACGCGGCGAGATCACCGGGTTCACGGGCATCGACGACCCATACGAGGAACCGCTGAATCCCGAAATCGCATTGGACACCGTCGCCAACACCGCCGAGGCAAATGCCGGGACCATCGTGGAGCATCTAGCGGGCTTGGGCTTTGTCCGATCCTATCGCTCCAACGGAGATGGCCCGAAAGCTTCCTGAACCCACTCCCCGATTCAGAGCGCTTTACAGAGCCGGCCAAGTTGGCCGGCTCTGTTGTTTTCAGATCTCCAGTCGGCGCATGAGCCGCACCCACGTCCTTAAGGCGATTGCCGACCTGCCGGTTCGCGCTCGTCGGGCGTGCGCCCACACCTCTTCGCTGACGCCCTCCGGAGCGGCTGGTTTCTCCCTCGTCTCCTCCCAGTGAGCGGGACCATGGTATCCGGTGAGAAGCACGATCTCCAGAGGTGTGGTTCCGGCGACAGGCGTCCACAATCCGAGGATGCACGCCCCCTGGGCCTCGATTCGCGGCCAGATGCCGTTCTGCGAATGCTCCACGAACTCGTCGACGTCCGCTGGCGAGATGAAGAAGCGGCGGTGCCCGTAGAATGGCCGGAGGTCTTCGGGCGCGATGACGGACTTCGGGCGCGACGACACCGACCTCAATAGCCGCACGTCCTCGGAGTCCACGAGTGTCATTCGAGACTCGTCGTAAGCCCGCTGGGCTTGCTCCCAGTGCTCGAAGTCCGGATACCGCGAAACCTGAAGCAGTTCCTCGGTCGGGTCGCCTATGACGGCCGTGAGCGTGCAGAGGACTTCGCCGCCGCTTTCAGCCAGGACCGGTTTGACGATTCCCGTCAAGTGTTCGGAGAATGCGTCGAGTCGACCGCGTTTCAGAGATATCCGTCGTTCTTCGTAGATCATGGCTTTTCTCCTCCGATCAGCTTGGAGGATCAGTGTATCGTATGGCGTTGCGGGAAGATGGCAACCGCGGAAAATTCCTTGATAACCAACCCTTGAAGACCCGATTCGATTGCCATTCAGATTCCACGGATTGGCGGCCCTGGGAGCACTAATGCTGCATAAGATCGAACGAATTTGCTGATAGCGCCTAACTTTCGTATATGATGATTATGGTGTTGGCTGTCAGCCTAAATGGGACGGAAAGTTAATGGAGACTT
>CEQE01148460.1_pt1 | contig 17649 bp, 18 predicted proteins | sample 356201 | NCBI WGS metagenome assembly CEQE01 (sample SAMEA2619970, study PRJEB7988) | marine metagenome | biome: marine biome (ENVO:00000447); feature: mesopelagic zone (ENVO:00000213) & marine oxygen minimum zone (ENVO:01000065); material: "saline water (ENVO:00002010), including plankton...
AACAGCTGACGCCCGAGCAATATTACGTCACCCGCCAGAAAGGCACCGAGCGCCCGTTCACCGGTGAATACAATGACTGCAAAATCCCGGGTACATTTGAATGCAGCTGCTGTGGCGTGGCGCTGTTTACCTCCGATCACAAATTTGATTCCGGTTCCGGCTGGCCGAGTTATTGGCAGCCGATCAGCGAAGACGCTATTATTTCAGAAACCGATAACAGCCTCGGCATGGCGCGTACCGAAGTCATGTGCGCCAAATGCGACAGCCATCTCGGCCATGTTTTCCCGGATGGCCCGGAGCCGACCGGGCTGCGTTATTGCATTAATTCTTTGTCACTAAAGCTCAACGAGAAAGACTAGAGCGCCGCCCCTGATGTCCAGAAATATTCGTGCTATCCTTCTCATGACCCTGTCTGTCGGCATGCTGGCCGCCCTCGACGGCATCGTGAAGATCGTCAACAACCTCGGCATGCACCCGTTCGAGATCGCCTTTTTCCGCAATGTTTTTGGCCTGATCGCTTTGATCCCTTTTTTCATGCGGATCGGTTTTAACGAGCTCAAAACACGGCGTTTAAAAATGCATCTTGGACGCGGCTGTATCCATTCTGCCTCAATGATCACCTGGTTTTGGGCCTTGACGGTGATCCCGCTGGCCGATGCGACGGCGCTTAGTTTTATGGTGCCGGTGTTCGCTTCGATCGGCGCGATCTTTATCATGCGTGAGCCTTCGCAGATGACCCGCTGGATATCCATCGTCATTGGCTTTATCGGCATGATCGTCATCTTACGTCCAGGGTTTGCCGATATCAGCTTTGGCACCTGGCTGGTATTGGGCGGCACGATTTTTGTCGCGACGTCCAAGCTGATGACCAAATCACTGTCCCGCACCGAAAGCCCGTCGACCATCGTCGCCTATATGAGCTTCACTTTGACCATCGTCTCCTTCGCGTTTGCGGTCTTCGTCTGGACTTGGCCGACGCTTGAGATGTGGCTGTGGTTTATTGCCCTCGGCGGCATGGGCAGCGTCGCCCATGTCATCCAGGCGCAGGCTTATAAAGACGGCGATGTCACCTTGGTGGAGCCGGCAACATTTTTGCGCCTGGTCTGGGCAGCACTGGTTGGCTTTGTTGTGTTTGGTGAAGTGCCGCAAATTTGGAGCTGGATCGGCGGCGGCATTATCATGGTCGGCGTTTTAATGCTGATCCGGAGCGAAGCTAAATCGAGGGTGGCCGCAAACACCGATTAAGCAAGCACCGCATTAATATCGTGCTCGGCATAGGCGATGCATTTTTCACACGCCGTGCCGGTGACATCGAGATCAAGATTGGCCTGGCGGAGCTTTTGAAACGGCACTGAATGCCAGGCTTCCATAAAGTCCGTTGTTGTCAGATCACCCATATTGAAACGGCCATCATGATCAAAACAGCAGGCGGCCAAATGACCATCATAGGTGACGTGGCCTTCGGTAAAGATCGACCAGCAGGGTAACGGGTCCCGCATATTATCAGCCCGCCCGATATTACCGGCGACCGGCATGGTGCCACGCTCACCGGCGGTTAGCCCGGCCTGACCGTAGAGCGGCAGCCAATAATGCAGATCAACAAAGGGCTCAATTTCGGCGATGGCGGCTTTCATGCGCTGCAGCTGCTCGCCGTCATAATGGATGGACGAGGCATAGATACCGCAATGATGCCCGGTTCGCGTCTCGACCTCATCGCGGATCGCCTTTACCGCCTGAATATTGCTGACCACTGTATCGAAGGCATCAACCCGGGTGATGTCTTTGCATTGCGCCGGGTCGGCATAATTGAAGGAAAACTTGAGACTGTCGAGACCGGCTTCGATGCACGCCCCGACTCGTTCCGGTGACGCCATACGGCCATTGCTGGTCAGAAAGACATACGGGTAGCCGGCAACATTTTTGGCGTAGTCGATAGCTTCGGGCAGCTTTTTATAGAGAAAACTTTCGCCGAGATAGAACACACCCAACTCTTCGACGCCGGCATCGCGCATTTCCTGGACAATCCGGCAATAGAAATCCCAATCGATCTCACCTTTGTCACGCAGCCGGGAACCGGTGGCGCAATAAAAACATTTGAAGTCACAATTGGCCGTCAGCTCGATCTTGACGCTCTTCGGCGCCGGCGGCAGCGCGGACCGGTAGTCATCAGGAATGCGTGTAATATTATCAACGCGGTCGGTAATCATTTTTGCATCTGAGCACAGGGCACAGGATCTCGCGTTGATTTTCGTCAATTCAAGCTATTCGAGCTAATAAACAACTTTCAAGCTGATCCAGCTGTTGCCATCGCCGACTTTAAAAGCGGCGGCCTCGAATGACGGCGGTCCGAAGAACACCCGGGCGTTATTGGAAAAGCCGTAGCCTTCCAAGGGCAGGCCGAAAAAATTGGTATCCATTGATTTATTGGTGTTTTCATCATGATGGATCGCCAGCGCATATTCTCCCGGCTTTAGGTCTTTGAAAATGACACGGATTTCACCCGGTTTTGCCGCAATATCATGGTCGCGGATGTCTTGGCCGCGTGGAAACTCCGACGCTTGGTCAAACAGCGCCAGCCGCATCATACCGTCGCCGTTACGCAGGCCTTGAATGGTGACTTCGAGATCACCGGCATCGGCTGAAGTAATGTAAAGCAGAGCGGCAATGAACAGGATCAGCCGCATAACTATCTAAAGCACGCCCGCGTCGTGAACGACTTTGCCGTCGACCACAGTTAGCACCGATGTTAGTTTGCGAATATCCTGGTCCGGCACTGCTTGTTCATCAAAGAAGTCGTCGCTAAGTATGACAAAATCGCCATATTTACCGACTTCAATCGGGCCCATTTTTTTCTCTTCCTTGCAGAACCAGCCTTGCGGTTGAGTCCAAATGCGGACGATTTCCTGGCGGCTGATCGATTGGCCGGGATTAATCTGCTCGCCCGCGTGATTATTACCGGTAACGGCGAAATACAACATGTTCCATGGGTTCATGGTCGAAATCCGGGCTCCATCAGAGCCGCCGCCAACTTGCAGATCGCTATCTAAGATCATCCGGAAGGGCGGCGCGCCCGGCGACTGCACCATGCCTTCGAGATAGCGTGCCGAGTGGGAACTTATGCCGACACCAAGATCAATAGCGCGGTCAATGGTTTCCTGATCGATACCGTAGCAATGATCCATCGACCAATGCAGATCAGCGAGTGGAATGTCTTTATTCACTTTTTCCCACACATCGAGATGCGCTTTTTGCTCTTCCAGCGCGACCATATGCTGTTTGTAGATCCAGCCGCGTTCAGCGACCGCGCGCACTGATTCCGTATAGAAATCCGGCAGCGGTTGCTGGCGTTGCAGCTTGTTCGGGATCAGCCATTCACCAACACCAACGACACGGACGATATCATTGCCGAACTCCTTGAAGGTGTAGTCGAGCCGGGCGGTCAGATCGGGTAATTTCGCATCAGTATCCAATACCGGCAGAAACACCCGCACCCGCATCGGTACTTTATCGTCCCGCATCAATTCCAGGATCGGATTGTAGCCGGTGGCCGGATCGAGCCAGCCGCCAGCCGGAATAGTGCCGCCCATATCAAACACATTGGTAAGGCCTTTCGAGAGCGCGAAGTCCATCTGGTTCTGGGTCTGGCGCATGGTGTCTTGGTAAGAGTGACGCGCCGCCAAAGCATTCCAGGCATCGACGGTCTCTTTGCCTTGCGCGACAATACCATCTTCGCCAACCGGCACGCCAAGTCCCTCAATGAGTTCTTTGCCGAGCGCATTGGTCGCCCCTGGGCCCCAATTCGAGATCGACAGATAGACCGGATGATCCGGCGCGGCATCGTTCATCTCGGCCAATGTCGGGTAGCGTTTTTCATCGAACTGGTCAGGATGAATGCCGCCAAGCGCACTTAAGAGCTCCCCTTTGGGTGCTGTTTTCGCCCGCGCCTGAATGACGCTAAGTGCCTCTTCAATGGTGAACGCCGTCTCCATCTCCCGCATGTCATGGCCCGGAATAAGACCGGTGCGCAGAAAATGGATGTGGTTATCGATCAGGCCCGGAATGACGGTCCGGCCCTGCAAATCGATCACTTTGGCATCGGGATCGAAAGCTGTATTGCCTTCATCAATTGAAGCGATCAAGCCGGCGCGAATGGTAACAGATGACGCCACCGTATCGGCTTCATCCATGGTATGGATTTTACCGTTCAGCAGGACCAGCTCATACGACATAAATCAGTCCATTAGCTTTCTGAGCGCGAATTGCCGGTTCGACGTATGGGGGCGGACTTCACCCGGCCAGCGCCCGGCGTCAACGGCGACGCCCCATTCTTCGCTTTCCAGAACCGCCGGGCTTTCGATTTCATAGATCGCCGTATAGGTTGGCTCGTTTGACTGATCCATTTCATTCACCGTGCCACTAAAATTCATTTTGGCCGGCGTGACCTTGTAGCGTTCGACGCTCAGGACGCCCGGCACTTTTAATATTCCCGGAATATGTTCGGTGTCGTAAATCTCGTTGAACAAATCTTCTTTTTCAGGCGTAACATCCATGCTGGCGACCAGCAGGTATTTCTCTTTTTGCGACATCATTAATCCTTTGGTTAAATTTGCCGGGCAGCGCGCTCTTGCTTTTCAGGCAAGCCCCCTCGCTTGACCCAATCGTAGCGATCTCTTAGCGCCTCCGACAATATCCGGTATTTCATGCTTCACGCTGGTATCCTATTGGCCCCCATTAATCGACGAAGTTAATCTTCGTCCTCTCCGCCAATAACATTTACTTCATCAGCAAACGGATTTACATCCTCGTGAGGATAATCTGCCGGATTAAACCAGCGGAAAAAATATGGCACCGCCCGTTGCCGCGCATCATCAGATGTTCCCTGTCCGGCCAAAAACGACTTGGCGATAGATGGCTTGAATAGTTCTTTGTAAGTGTGGAAGCACCATAACACCAACAGCTCGCCTAAATGGGGCGGCAGATTTGGCACCATTTTATAAATCCAGTCCCGGGTGGCACCCTCGCGTCCTTCGCGATCCATCTCTTCGTCTTCGACACCCATTTCCTGCTCAAGCAGTTGACGGACGGCGTCTTTGTTTTCGTCAATTATTTCCTGGAAATAATCCATCAGCACGGCAAAGATCGCAATATCCTCAACTTTTGGCGCATCATATTCACCAGCTTTTACGCCCTCCTGGAGAACGGCCCAAAAACCGTCCGCCTTTTCATTTGAACCGGCAACGGTCTTGGCCGTTTTGGTGGCAGTTTTTTCTTTTTTCTTCTTTAGCCCGCCAAGTAAGCCACCTTTTTTCTTTTCAGGTTTAGCTTTTTTTCCCTCTTTACCCGGCTCACTGTCACGCAATGTTGAAGCGAAATCATCCATGATGCTGTTCCAAATCAAGCGAACAACATTTTCCTCCACCGGTTTGCTAAACTCGCCGAAAAATTGAGCCTGGTGAAACTTTTTCTGGGCTACGCTATCAGACATATTGCGAATCCGCCGGTTGGCCATCATGCCCGGCAACACAAACTCGCGAACAGCTTTGACAAATCTATCGGCAAAGGCCGGCTTTAAAATAAAGGCCGGCGATGGATCATTTTGACCCACATGAAATTCCTGCAGCCGGCTATAGATGTAATCACAAAAATAATCGGCGAATGCTTCCTCAAAAACATCATGACGCACTTCCAAACTAAGATCGGCAGGTTCCGGTTCAGCTTCCGGTCTTTTACCCGACGTCAAAACTGCCAGCAGTTCCCTCGCCCGATTGGCAATATGGTCACGAAAATCCTTATCATCGGTTTCGGCGCAGGCTTCCAAAAACTGCATGGTTGTGGCGGCGGTTTTGGCCAGATCAGCTGACGGCGCTTTCGGATCTTCTTCCGCCAGCAAGGCAACGATGATGGCTTCAATCGACCGGTCAATAGTTGAGATTAACGTGTCGCGATCTGCATCAGGACCAATTGAGGCAATATTTACCAGAACATTCTGGAGATCAATCTCTTTACCCATTTCCGGGTCTGCAGTTGTATCCGAATCCACGCTTTGATCGCCCTGTAGAAGCTTTAGTATATTGGATGGCAAATACTAGTGAAATCTGTCGTAACTTGCCAACAAATAGATAAAAAAAAGAGCCGGAATTAATCCGGCTCTCTTTATATTGAAATTTTTCAAAGTTGATTAAAGCGCCTTTACGTCATCAACAGTCTTTTGCGGCTCGGGACGAACCGTATGATTTGGATCGGTATCAGTCGCCCGAACAATGCCATCCGGCGTCACGACCAGGCGTGTCGGCATCGGCAGCGTCCAGCTGTCTTCGCCGTTCGAGGCAGGTAAACTAATGCCAAAACCGTCATAGATATCTTTGATTTCCGGCGCAACTGTGAAAACCAAACCCAGTTGAGCGGTGTAGGCATTGCCTTCATCACGCAACAGATCAAAGTTGAGTTTGTGCTTATCGACCAGTTCTTTATTTTTATCCTGAATTTGCGGCGAGATCGCCACCATGGTCGTGTTCAATTCAGCTAAATCGTCAACAATGTCACGCAAAGCATACAGCTCTGCATTACAATAAGGTCACCAATGGCCACGATAAATGGTGACAACCAGGTTTCCTTTGGCCAGCAGGTCAGCCGAACTGACTATTGTGCCGTCAGAGTTTGGCAAACTAAAAGATGGCAAGGTATCGCCAACTTTAATCACGCCGTCCATAATGCCTGAATCCCGAATGGCTTGCGTTGCCGCACCCATTTTCATCCGAATTTCTTCGGGTATACGTTCGGCACTGGCTTCACGGAGCTTGGCGAGGCTTTCTTCTAAGCTCATATAGCTCTCCCCTAAATTAGAAAGTTAAAAAGTATGAATTGAAAGTCATACAGGATGCGTTCTTGGGAGACAATCAAGCTCTCTTCGATAACGTATTTTTGATAATGGTTTCCTATTGGTACGTGGTCGCCACTCACTTTCTGAATTCCCGTGACAAAGCCGGTTTGATGATTAAAGTCCCCTCAATATAAATTTTGACAAGAAAATTGACGACTTAATTAAAAGGATCAGAGAACGTGCCGACAGATACGCCGCTAAAAAACGAACCGCCCCAGGTAGATGCCTTTCAACCACCGGATCGATTGTTGATGGGTGCCGGCCCGTCACCTGTCCATGAGGATGTTCTAAAGGCGATGGGGCAGACCACGATTGGCCATCTAGATCCGACGATGGTCGGCATGATGGACGAGTTGAAAGACATGCTGCGCTATGTGTTCCAAACGCAAAATGCCATGACTTTTCCAGTATCCGGACCGGGCTCCCTTGGCATGGAAGCCTGCGTCAATAATATTATCGAGCCGGGTGATAAAGTTATCGTCGCAATTAATGGCGTCTTTGGCACCCGTATGGCGGAAGTTGCCCAGCGCGCTGGCGCGGACGTTATCATCACCGAGGATGAGTGGGGCACAGCGGTTGATCCGGGTAAAGTCGAAGCAGCGCTCAAAGCCAACCCAGGCGTCAAAGCTGTCGGTTTTGTCCATGCTGAAACCTCGACGGGTGCCCTTTCAGATGCAACGGCACTTTGCCGCCTTGCCAAAGATCATGGTGCTCTGAGCATTGTCGATACCGTAACGTCTTTGGGTGGCGTGCCAGTCAATATAGATGTCTGGGGCGCCGATGCGGTTTATTCCGGCACCCAGAAATGTCTCTCCTGCCCGCCCGGTCTGTCGCCGGTTACTTTCAGCGACCGCGCGGTGCAAGTGACCCTTGATCGCGAAACCCCGGTACAAAGCTGGCTCTTGGATTTATCACTGGTTGCCATCTATTGGCACGGTGATGAAAAAACCGGTGCACGGACGTATCACCACACCGCACCGGTAAATGCCCTTATGGGTCTCCATGAGGCACTGCGCCGCATCGTTCAGGAAGGCCTCGAAAATGTCTGGGCACGCCACCGGGAAACGTCAGCTATCATTGTCGCCGGAATGGAAGAGATGGGCTTTTCGATGCTGGTCGATGCCGATGTCCGCCTGCCGGAATTGCTGACAATCAAGTTACCGGATGGCATTGACGATGGTGCCGTGCGCGGCAAATTGATCAATGATTACGGCATTGAAATCAGCGCCGGACTTGGTCCGTTCGCCGGCAAGTTGTGGCGGATCGGTGTTATGGGTGAAGGGGCGCGGCCGGAAAACGCCGAACGCGTCTTGAGCGCCATCAAGGAATGTATTGGTTAAAACTGCTTAAAAACTGATTTGATTGCCAGTTATCCAGCGGCGATCCGGTTTTTGGCGAGGCGCCACTTAGCCAGCTCAATTCGGTCCTGACCAAAGAATGGCTCGCCATCGACCACAATTGTTGGCGACCCCCAATGGCCTATATCGTGACGGGTCGCATGGTTTTGTTCGATAATGTTGATATAGAGATCTGGATCATCCCCTATCGCTTGATCCATCTTATTAAGGTCGAGACCGGCACGGTCGACCGCTTCCGCTAAATAATCTCCGTCAGTCCATTTTTCGACAACTCCACTCCAAATCAAAGTTGCGACCTCAAGCGTAAATTCCAGTGAACGCGCCTTTCTTCCAGCCTCAACGCCGAGACGCGTGAGGCGATGAATATAAGGTTGCTCGGTGGGAATATGCACAGGGTCAAATTCCATCACGATCGGATCAGGGTTTGGCCACTTAAAGGGGATATTATGAAAATCTGCATTGCGTTCCACGTCATTAAATACATAGGGCACCATCAGTGGATTGGCGTCCAAAAAATATTTTGGATTTAGAACAGCAAGCGGCAATACCGGACGAATTTCAAGATCGATGCCATCGTTTTGAGCCCAATCGAATAAACGTTGGATGGCCAAATAGCTATAGGGACTACGATAAGAGAAATAAACATCAACATGTGGAGGCGTGTTATTCATTCTTTGAGTTTCCTAAATCAATCTGCGGCTGGAAGACACTATAAACTGGACTGCGATTTTGGCTACAGAAGTAATTAGCTGAGGTTCGAAAAATCTTGCTCCATTCACCTTGAGCCGCTCAAACATGGCCTTATAGTTACTCCCCTATAAAACGGGAGAATTTATTATGCCTTCAATATCCGAAAATATTCCGGCACCGGCGATCAGCGAAACCATACTAAAGACCGGTCGTTTCGATGTGATGAAAGACTGGTATACCACTGCGCTTGATATCGAGCCGTTTTTTGTCCGCCCGCGCCCGGACCCGGACAAAGTCTCCTGGACCAAATCTCAGCAAATAGCGTTTTTTAGGCTGCGCGGCACTTATCCTTACGCCCAAATGTTCGGCGTGTTTGAAATTGACGGTACGATTGATCGAGTCGGCACTGATCCCGGCCTGCATCATTTCCAGCTTGCCCATGGCAGCTTTGACGAACTGTTTGACCGCTATGACAAATTAAAAGCCGCCGGCATTTTGCCGATCCAAAAATGGAACCATGGCGTCATGACCAGCTTTTATTATGAAGACCCGGATGGCAATCAAGCCGAAATGACATGCGTAAATTTTGCTGAAGAGGCCGACTTCATCGCCTATTTCGAAACCGAGGCCTATAAAAAGAATATCTCCGGTATTGAGATTGACCCGGATGACTACATCGCCCGCTACCGCGCCGGCACACTTCAGGAAGAGCTGGTTAAGATACCGGATTAATTTTTTTGTAATATATTTTGTGGTATTGAAATCGCGACACCAAAGCTATTTTCGATTGTGTGTTAATTTCAGTTTTTCTGAAGATATTATCGCCCTTATGAACAACTATTCTAAAAATCGCGAGCATCTGAAAAAAAGGAATTGAAAAATGGCCGAAGAAGACGAAGAAGACAATGCAATTGTTGCGTCCGAACTGGATGAAATGTCTCATCGGGAAATTGGCTTGATTTACGAGGATTCGGTTCGCACCATTCTTTTTGCCAAGAGTATTCAATGGAAAACGGTGGCTTCAACTCTGGTAGTTTTCGTCGTTATTGTTGGATTGTTAAAGTATATTTCGCACGCCGAAACCTTCGTTTTAACATTGCGGCTTGCTGTTCTGTTTACTGGCCTGGCAGCGGTCACCTTGGTATTAATTTTTCAGTTTTGGCAACATACTGAATCACGAAAGATCCTGGCGATTGAAAAACTTTACTCAAGTGCCTTCCGGGAAATTAGAAATTTAAAATCTAAATTCGAGGCTAACGCTCATCGTTATATTATTCTTTTCTTTATGATCGGCGCGATTGTCTTGGGTGGTTTTGTTGCCATTCAGAGCATCGATAATTTTAAACCGGTGGTTTCAAACCAGTTCCAATACAAGCCTTAGGCACTTATAGTACAGCCAGTTGAAAAACCTGGGAGACTATCGACATGGATGGCGTTCAAAAACCTGCGTCCTATATTCGCCCGGCGCTGCACGATGCGCCCAAAAAGGTCGACCCGCCGACCGATGGTGCACTGCGCCATAAAGGACTGGATACCTCAAAAATCCGCAGCATGGGGCTGAATGAAAGCTGCTATCCACCGTCACCCAAAGTCATCCAGGCGATGCAGGAGAATCTGAGCTCGGTCAATCTCTACCCGGATGCACAATGCCCGCGTCTTAGCGATATCATTTCAGAGCGCACCGGCGTCGCACTGGATTGCATCGTCTGGGGTAATGGTAGTGAGGAATTGCTCAAAGGCGCCATTGATCTCTCATTGTCACCGGGTCAAGGCCTGGTTTTACCGGTACCTACTTTCTGGGGCTATAAATCCCTGGTCGCCGCCTTTGAAGCCGATGTGGCCGAAGTTGAAAACCTGCCGGATGGTCATACCGATATCGATGGTATTCTTGCCGCCATCGGTAACAACACCAGGATCGTTTTCCTGATCACGCCCAATAATCCATCCGGACGCATGGTCGATCAGGCCGGTTTGGAAAAAATTGTCGCCGGGGTGCCTGAAAATGTCCTGCTATGTGTTGACGAGGCTTATTACGATTTCGGCCTTCATGCCGGTGGCCCCAATGTGCTGGAAACATTAAAGACGCGCAACGGCCCGTGGATCACCGTTTTCACCTTTTCTAAAGCTTATGCCATGGCTGGTATGCGGATCGGTTATGCGCTTTGCAGCGATGCTGAGCTGGCCCAGGCTTTGCAAAAAACCACCTGCGTTTTTAATGTACCGATCCTCGCCCAATTCGCCGGTGAAGCTGCCCTCAAAGACCTCGACTATCTCGATTTTATTTTGACAAATGTCGCCGCCGGCAGGGATCAGCTTTTCGACGGACTTTCTGAGCTTGGCCTGGACCCCATTCCCTCGGTTACCAATTTTGTCTCAAGCCCCGTGCCAATGAACGCGCGTGAGTGCATGACCGCCATGCTCGATAAAGGCGTGCAGATTAACGCCTGGGCCGATGCCGGTTATGAAAACTACATCCGCATCACCGTCGGCACGGCAGAAGACAACGCGGCGTGTCTGGCTGCTCTAAAAGAAGTGCTGGGTTAATTTACAAAATGCCAATTACATTGAGCTTTGGCAGCTGACCCCTATAGTGGAGCACCATCAAGGGGATTTCATTTCATGCGGGATTTTGCTCCGCTCATTGCTTTCAAAGTTCGGAGCTACCGTTTTCAGTGGCCAGCTGATTTGTGCTCGACCTGGGCCTTTGAGATGGAAAATCTCATTTTGGGCTGGTACATCCTGGTTGAGACCGGCTCGGTTCTTCTCCTCACTTTATTTGCCGCGCTGCAGTTTATGGGCACACTCCTCGCCCCCTGGCTTGGTGTGTTGGGCGATCGCGTTGGCCGTAAAATAGTTTTTTGCACCATGCGGGTTATTTTCGCCTTGCTAGCCTTTACGATAATGACCTTGGCTTTTTTGGATCTGCTCAACCCAATTATTGTCTTAGTGCTGGCTTTTCTAAGCGGTCTGTTACGCCCCTCTGATATGGTGATGCGGCAAGCCTTAATCGGCGATACAGTACCGCCGGAAAGCCTGCCCAACGCCTTGGGATTGACCCGGACCTCAATGGATTCGGCACGCGTCTTCGGCGCTCTGGTCGGCGCCGGTATATTTGCCGTTCTCGGTATCGGCTATGCCTATGTCCTGGTAACAGCCGTTTATGTCGTCAGTTTTATGCTGACCCTCGGTGTCACCAATGCACACCCAGCGGAGATAACCGCAGAAAAAGAGCAAACGTCGCAATGGAAAGATTTCAAAGAAGGCCTCGCTTATATCTGGAATACGCCAATGGTGCTGGCGATCATGTGGCTCGCTTTCCTGGTCAATCTAACCGCCTTTCCGATCATCCGCGGCTTGTTGCCTTATGTTGCCAAAGACGTGTATCTGGTCGATGAAATAGGCCTCGGTCATTTGATCGCAGGATTTGGCGCCGGCGCCATGATCGGCGCGCTGGTCGTTGCCGCGGCCGGCAGCCGTACCCATTCGACGAAATTCATGCTGATAAATGTGTTGCTGTGGTATGTCATGCTGGCGGTCTTTGCTGCGATGGAAACCAAACTTACAGGCTTTGTCTCGCTGTTTATCATGGGTATCGTGCACGCCATGGGCATGGTCTCGATGTCGGTTATTTTGGTCGGCCAGCTCGAACAATACATCCGCGGGCGCGTCATCGGGGTCAGGATTTTGGCCATCTACGGCGTACCGCTTGGACTTTTAGGCACCGGTATGTTGATCGATGTCATCGGCTTTCAGGCGACCGTCAATCTCTACGTCACCATTGGTGTCACCCTAACCGCACTGATTTGGTTTAAATGGCGGCGCGTGCTTTAGAATAAAACACCTCGTCACTCCGGACTTGATCCGGAATCCAGGCTGCGTCGAAAACTGGATTCTGGCTTTCGCCAGAATGACGGAATTTTAATAAAAAGGCTGCACATTAGTGCAGCCTTCTTTAAATTTTATGGCACCAGAACTAAAAGCTAGGTCGCGTTACCACCGGTAGTAAATACCAACTCATATCAAAATATCACCGTTAATCATCCCAATCTCTGGTGACTCGGAATCCTAGATTATTGTTCCGCGACATTTTGTTGAACCATATCCGATCAGCCGATTCGATATTATACAACGTCGAATCCCATGACCCGCCACGCACAACCCGAGAGTCACATCGCGATTGCAACCCCGATTTCTTGTCAAATATCCGAGGCTTTTCATTATTTGGAGATAAAGTACGCTTAAATTTTATCGACTCGAATGGCGAATAATCTCTAGGATGACCGACCATTTTCGAAATTTCATAGCTATGTCCACAATCTTCAACCCATTCGGCAACATTTCCATGAACATCATGAATGCCAAACGCATTGGATTTAAAAGAGCCTACTGAAACAGTTCTTTTTTGTCGGCTATCATAATCAAATTGCGCATCACTCTGCCCTATGCCATCGCCAAAGTGATATCTGGTGGTAGTATTTGCTCTCGCCATATATTCCCATTCGGCTTCACTTAACAGGCGATATTTTTTGTTTGTTTTACGGCTTAGCCATTCGGTATAAGACTTCGCATCACTCCAATCTACATTAATTACCGGTCGACGCCCCCGGCCCCATCCTTCGTCCGCTGGAAAATACTTTTTGCACCCGCCCTCTAATGCACATACATCCCATTGCCCAAACGTAACTTCAAATTTTCCAACAGCAAATGTCTGACCAATTTTTACTTCATGTTGATAGTCAAAAATATTGTTGTAGGTATCTTTCCAGCGCTTATTCGTACCGGCTGGATGCCCCATCAAATAGGTGCCTGGTTTCACCACCACCATTTCTGGGCAATTTTCACAATCCTTAAACGTAAACACTTGGCTTCGTAGTGATTCTTCCGTGGATGTTTGGCATGAGCTAAGAATTAATGCCATCAAACAGGCCAGAACAAATTTCCACATAAATCAATCCAAATTATTTTGGTTGTTATATTTAAAATAATTTCTTCTTTAGAGTGTACAAAATGAAAATAAGCGAAATCCGCAATTTTTTCAAGATGGAGAGGAATAATAAATTTAAACTTTAATGCTGTGCGGCAGAACCTCCGGCGGCGCGGACCATTTCCTCAGCGATGCGGAGTTCTTTTTCGGCCGCCTCTTTGGCGTCTTCATCGGCGCTTGCAAGCGCTTCACGGGCCGCGGTTAACCGCGCTTCAGCATCCGCGGCGGAAAGTTCACTAACGTCCGTTGCGCTTTCGGCCAAGACAGTGCAGCGTTCGGGATTGGCTTCGGCGAAGCCGCCCTCGACAAACAACGACTTGGTGATGGCACCGCCGGTATACATATTAATCACACCCGGGCGAACCGTCGTCAAAATCGGCGTATGGCCGGCAAGCACACCGAAATCACCTTCGCTGCCCGGGACGACGACCATGTCGACGTCCTCGGAAATTGCGAGGGCAGTTGGTGTCACCAACTCGAACGCCACTTTGTTTGTCGCTGCATCAGCCATTAATCAGTTCCTTAAGCTGCTTCTTGCGCCATTTTTTGTGCTTTTTCGACGGCTTCTTCGATGGTGCCGACCATGTAGAAAGCAGCTTCCGGCAGGTGATCATATTCACCGGCGCAGATGCCTTTAAAGCCATTGATGGTGTCCTCGAGGTTGACAAACACGCCCGGTGAGCCAGTGAAAACTTCGGCAACATGGAAGGGCTGGCTCAGGAAGCGCTGAATTTTACGCGCCCGCGCCACGGTTTGTTTATCTTCTTCGGACAATTCATCCATGCCCAGAATAGCGATAATGTCCTGCAGGTTTTTATAAGTCTGCAGAATACGCTGAACTTCGCGGGCAATGGTGTAATGTTCTTCGCCAACGATTGAGGCATCCAAAATACGGGATGTTGAATCGAGCGGATCAACCGCCGGATAAATACCTAGCTCAGCAATTTGACGTGACAACACGGTGGTTGCGTCCAAATGAGCAAACGAGGTTGCCGGTGCCGGATCGGTCAAATCATCGGCCGGCACATAAATCGCCTGCACCGAGGTGATCGAACCTTTGTGGGTCGAGGTAATACGCTCCTGCATAGAGCCCATATCGGTCGCCAATGTCGGCTGATAGCCCACCGCAGATGGGATCCGACCCAACAGCGCCGACACTTCGGAACCGGCTTGGGTAAAGCGGAAAATGTTATCAATAAAGAACAGCACGTCCTGGCCTTCCTGATCGCGGAAGTATTCAGCCAAGGTCAGACCGGATAGCGCAACCCGGGAGCGGGCGCCGGGAGGCTCGTTCATCTGACCATAAACCAGGGCGGCTTTGGAGCCCGCACCATCGATTTGGATAACGCCTGAATCCATCATTTCGTGATACAGGTCATTGCCTTCGCGGGTCCGTTCACCAACACCGGCAAAGACGGAATAGCCGCCGTGACCTTTGGCAATGTTGTTGATCAGTTCCATGATGATCACGGTTTTACCAACCCCGGCACCGCCGAACAGACCAATCTTACCACCTTTCGGATAAGGTTCGATCAGATCGACAACCTTAATACCGGTGACGAGAATTTCCGTTTCGGTCGACTGGTCGATAAATTCAGGCGCTGAACGATGGATCGGCAATTTATCCTTGGTCTCGACCGGGCCGCGTTCATCAACCGGCTCACCGATTACGTTGAGGATACGTCCAAGCGTTTCCGGGCCGACCGGCATGAGAATTGGGTTGCCGGTATCGACGGCTTCGGCGCCCCGGACCAAACCGTCCGTGGTATCCATGGCAATGGTGCGAACTTGAGATTCGCCCAAATGCTGCGCCACTTCAAGAACCAGGCGGTTGCCATGGTTATCAACCTCAAGGGCGTTGAGAATTTCCGGCAAGTCGTCTGGAAATTTCACATCGACCACTGCGCCCATGATCTGGGAAATTGTGCCAATATTGTTTTCGGCCATTGTAATCAACTCCTATTGAGCTAGAGCGCTTCGGCGCCCGATATAATTTCGATTAATTCACTAGTGATTTTCGCCTGACGTGTCCGGTTATAGATCATCGACAGATCGTCAATCATTTCACCGGCATTGCGTGTTGCATTATCCATTGCCGACATCCGGGCGCCATGTTCTGAGGCACTGCTTTCGAGGAGAGCGCGAAACACCTGGACATTTAAATTGGCGGGCAACAACTCTGCCAAAATTTCTTCTTCCGACGGTTCAAATTCATAGATCGCGGAGGGGCCTGTTGGTGCCGCCGTTTCAGCTTCATCTTCTGCTTCGGCCAGCTGAACAGGAATAATTTGCCGGGGAGTCACTTCCTGGGTAATAGCAGAGACAAACTTATTGTAAATGATGGTGCAGACATCGAATTCACCGGCCTCAAACATTTCAATAATTTTTGCCGCCACACCCTGCGCTTCATCAAATTGAACGCCGGCTTTACCGATGCCTTCATAGGTATCAATAATTGCGTCGCCAAATTCTGTTTTGAGCTGATCGCGGCCTTTGCGGCCGACACAAAGGATTTTGACATTTTTGCTGTCGCCATGGAGCTCCCGAATTCGAATTCGGGATTCACGGGAAATACTGGAGTTAAAACCACCGCACAATCCGCGATCCGACGTCACCACGACAATCAGATGGGTGTCATCTGAGCCCGTGCCGCTAAGCAATGCGCCGGCGCCTTCGAGCGCACCGGGATTATCCAGGATCGACGCCATCATGCGTTCCATCCGCTCGGCATAGGGCCGGCCAGCTTCGGCTGCTTCCTGCGCACGTTTCAACCTCGACGCCGCCACCATTTTCATGGCAGAGGTGATCTTCTGCGTCGATTTAACGCTCGAGATGCGGGTTTTCAGTTCTTTAAGAGTGGCCATCTTTTATTGCCGAGTTCCTCAAGTTAAACGCAGGCTTTAAGCAAACGACTTAGTGAAATCGCCGATGAAAGTTTTAAGCTTCTCGTCGGTTTCTTCAGAGATCTCCTCCTCGCTACGGATCGCATCGAGAATGTCGGCGCCTTTTTCGCGGATGCTGTCGAGCAGCGCCTGCTCGTAGCGCACAACATCTTTAACTTCGATACCATCAAGAAAGCCGTTGACGCCGGAGAACAGCGAAACAACTTGTTCTTCCATCGAATAGGGCGTGAATTGCCCTTGTTTCAGAACTTCGGTCAGGCGTGCCCCACGGGCCAGCAATTGCTGGGTCGAAGCGTCCAGATCGGAGGCAAACTGAGCAAAGGCTTCCATTTCCCGGTACTGCGCAAGCTCAAGCTTAATCGAGCCGGCAACCTGTTTCATCGCTTTCACTTGGGCTGCGGAACCCACACGGGAAACCGACAGGCCAACGTTCACAGCGGGACGAATACCTTTATAGAACAGATCCGTCTCAAGGAAGATCTGACCATCGGTAATCGAAATAACATTGGTCGGAATATAAGCCGCAACGTCATTTGCCTGAGTTTCAATAACCGGCAGCGCGGTCAAAGAACCCGCGCCATTGTCGTCGTTCATCTTCGCCGCACGTTCCAGAAGGCGTGAATGCAGATAGAAAACGTCACCCGGATAGGCTTCACGTCCAGGTGGGCGGCGCAACAACAGGGACATCTGACGGTAGGACACCGCTTGTTTGGTCAAATCATCATAGAAAATAACCGCATGCATGCCGTTATCACGGAAATACTCACCCATGGTGCAGCCGGTATAAGGCGCCAGGAACTGCATCGGCGCCGGTTCGGACGCGGTCGCGGCAAC
>CEQE01136973.1_pt1 | contig 17633 bp, 13 predicted proteins | sample 356201 | NCBI WGS metagenome assembly CEQE01 (sample SAMEA2619970, study PRJEB7988) | marine metagenome | biome: marine biome (ENVO:00000447); feature: mesopelagic zone (ENVO:00000213) & marine oxygen minimum zone (ENVO:01000065); material: "saline water (ENVO:00002010), including plankton...
GAAAATCGACTGGACGCCGTTCTTCCTGACGTGGGAACTCCGAGGCGCCTACCCCGCTATACTCGAGGACACCAAGTACGGTCGCGAAGCTGTGAGCCTGTTCCGGGACGCTGAGCACATGCTCCGGCGGATCGTCGACGAAAGGCTGCTCAAAGCCAGGGCCGTCGTCGGGCTGTTCCCCGCGAACGCCGTCGGCGACGACATCGAGCTGTACGCGGACGAGTCCCGAGACGCAACGCTCGCCACCCTGCGGTTTCTACGTCAGCAGACCGACAAGTCCGGAGGAAGGCCAAGTCTGCCGAAGGCGAACTTCTGCCTAGCGGATTTCGTCGCGCCGCGCGGCGCCGGGGTTGAAGATCATGTCGGCGCCTTCGCGGTCACCGCGGGTTTGGGCGCCGACGAGATCGCGGGAGCGATGGCCGAGGCCCACGACGACTACGGGTCGATCATGATCAAGGCTTTGGCCGACCGGCTGGCCGAGGCGTTCGCCGAGCGGATGCACGAGCTCGTCCGCACGAAGCTCTGGGGTTACGCGCCGAATGAGTCGCTTTCCGACCAAGACATCGTCAAAGAACGGTACCAGGGCATCCGACCAGCTCCGGGATACCCGGCCAGCCCCGATCACACCGAAAAGGCGACCATATGGCGGCTGCTCGAGGTTGAGCGCAATACAGGCGCCAAGTTGACAGAGAGCATGGCGATGTGGCCCGCGGCTTCGGTCAGCGGACTGTACTTCGCTCATCCGGATTCCCATTACTTCGGGGTCGGAAAGCTTCGCCGCGATCAGGTCACGGAGTACGCAATACGCAAGGGGATGGCGACCGAAGACGTCGAGCGCTGGTTGTCGCCCAACCTGGCGTACGAACCCTAGCTCGAACGTTCGTCCAGCAGCGCGTCTCGCAGGCGCTCGGGCAGCGTTGCATCACCGCCGTGGGACTGCAAATAGCCTTCCATGGAGCCGAACTCTCGACGTACGAAGGCCAGGATATGCTGCATCGACTCCGGTGGGGCTGCGGATACCCAATCCGGCCAGTTCGGCTTCGAGTCCACCGTTTCGTTCTTTGCCCGAAGCTCTGCCTGTCTTTGCGCCGCCTGTGCACTCATCGCGTAGTCTGTCGCGACGTCGCCGTCCGAAACGCCCAGGACGGCGAGGAGCGACGCTGCCAGCACGCCCACGCGATCTTTGCCCAGAGAGCAATGAAACAGCGCCGGACGGTTCTCCTCGTGGGACAGAAGCTCCAGCGCGAAAGTCAGATTCCGGCCGAAGGCGACATCTTCCAGGCTTTGCTGGTACATCGCTCCCACGCTTCCGACGGATTGCGTCTGCCGGACAACCGACTCTAGGTTATGCGCCTGCACCAGTCGAATATGGACGTGCCGAACCGGCGGCTTGATGAGCGGGCTGACTCCAACGTCTTCGAGCTCGTCGGGTCGTCTTAGGTCGAGGATGGTTCGGACGCCCAGGTCGCCGGTGAGCTTGGCATAGTCGGATTCGGTCATGTGCCTTGGGTCGCCGCTTCGGAAGACGTGGCCTCCCCGGATGACGCCGCCGTCACGTGTGCGGAGGCCGCCCAGGTCGCGGAAGTTGTCGATTGCCTCAAATGCGATGTTGCGGTCGGCGTGCGGACCGGACATGTTAACCCGTCTCCGATCCTACGAAATCAATGAATACCGAGCGCATGGACGTTGAAGGTTCGGTTTCGCAACGTTGGGCCGTTTTCAGACGGAAGTCTCTGATGGCGCTCAACGAACCAGTCGCGAGGCGGATTGCCAGCAGGTAACGCACAGAGAGTCAGGGCTGGCCGATTACCCCCCTCAGGTATTCGACTATGTCCCAACGTTCCTGCTCTGTGAGCAAGCGTTTGAACTCAGGCATCGGGGATTGGGAAGCACGTCCGGCCATGCGGAAGGACAAGCCCATCCTGCCCCCGGCAGTCACATAGGCGAAGAGTTCGTTGTCAGTCGACTGTCTGGTGAGATCGGCTCTCAAGTCCACAGGCAACGACCCTGTGTAGGTGTAGGTCATTATCGGCCCGTTGCCGTCAAGCGCCGCACCGTGGCACACCAGGCAGTTGATCGCGTACAGACCTTGGCCTGCGACTGCATCGCCAGCCATGGTTGGGGCAGCGTTGTAATCATCGAGCGACGTGTACACGATCTCCGCTCCGGTGATTGGGACCGAGCCCTCCGGCGGGAGGAGCCTGGGCTCCTCTTGGGAGCGATATGAGGGCTGATAGTGCATCTCGGTGAACATTTGTACGGCATTCGAGCCGGTTTCAGGGAACGCAGGCAGCTTGAATTCGACAGCGTCAGTCACGCTGGCGTCGCCGGTGGCTGTGTCGTAGCAGCCGACGGCAGAGACGACGAGCACAAGTCCCAATACGACAGGCGCCCACAGCCTGGCGCCAGAATTGAACGGGCGCCTGATCATCGAAGCTATGTGCATATCAGTTAGAAACATGGGTTCAGTTGTGCTCCCAGCCGCGCTTGATGTCCTCTGCTCCTGAGGCTCTCAACACGTCTTCGGCACTGCCGACACGTTCTTCCGACGTGGTGACCGTGACGCCGATGTACCCTTCGGTGATGCGTTCGTCGTACGCCCCCATGAAAAGCCGGGGCAGGCGTGACTCAATGATGATCCCGATCACCGTAAATATGATCGCCCCGAGCATCGTCCCTTCGTAAATGATGATGGACATCGCCGGGATGGCTAGCACCGGCTTGCCGCCTGTCACGAGGGGGTATGCCAACTGGGTGCCCGATGTGAGCACGAGACCAATGATGAAGCCGCACGCGGCGCCCATCAGGGGCCACCGGTACAGTGTGGTTTTGGGTTCATCTTCTCCAAACGTGCCCTCCGGATACGGAGTGCCCGTCAGGATCTCGAACTCGGACGATGTGTAACCTGCGGTCCGCAACGAATCCAACGCATCAGCGGCGGTGTTTTCGTCTGTGTAGAGGCCAAGTACGCTTTTCTTAGCTAACATGTCGGTGTCCTTATTCTTGAATTACCGCCGGAACGACCCGTCTGCCGACTTTGATTTCGTCTCTGAGCACCATGCCTTCTTTGATGTCGAAGAGCGGTATCAGTGGGAGGAACTTGGAGAACAGCAACATCCCAAGTGCCACGAATGCAAACGTTTCCGCAACAATCAATATCTCGACAATGCTCGGGCTGTACGCCCCCCAGTCAAAAGACATGGGTTGGCGGCGAATCATTCCAGGAATGATTATCAGGAAACGTTCCAACCACATCCCAATGTTGACCAGGATCGTCGTGAAGAACATAAGTTTCACGCTGCGCCTGACTCTCTTGAACAGCCACATAGGCACGGGGATTATGAAGGCCGCAAACAAGAACACGATGAAGAGCGGCGCGTAAGGCCATTCAGTAATCTGCGTTTCCCGGAGCACTATCTCTGGGCTTTCCAGCGTGTAGAGGGCGAAAACCCACTCCAGGAAGAAGAAGAAGAACCACGTTGTCGCCACCACGATGAGCAGTCTACCTATCGCGTCGAAGTGGTCCGGACGCAGGTACTTTTCGTATCCCCAGAGCCACACGGCCAACGCCATCAGCATGGCGACCGCCGAGACTCCTGAGTGGATCGCTCCGATGATAAAGTAGGGCGCGAAAATCGTCGAATGCCATCCTTCAACGCCGATAACCACAGCGAAGTCCCACGACACAATGGAGTGCACGGAGACGAACACCGGCAGCACCAGTGCCGACAGCAATATCCCGGCCAAAGCCTGGAGCTTCCACTGCCGGGGCGTGCCTCTCCAGCCAAGACACAAGACACCGTAAATTCTTTTGGAAATCTTGCCTTTGACCCGATCGCGGAGAACGGCCATGTCCGGAAGCAGAGCAACGAAGACGAACAACGAACTCCCGATCAGGTACGTGCCCACCGCGCTGGGGTCCCAGACGAACGGAGAGCGGACGTTGGGCCAAACACCTCGAGCGAAGTCGTAAGGGAACACCCAGAGCTCACGCCAGGGCCGACCCACGTGCACAAGCGGTGTGTGGAGGGCGGCCATCAGCGAGAACACCGTCATGACTTCGGCCGCGCGCGTCACCGGCCGACGCCATTCGGCCTTCGTGAGCCGGAGGATGGCGGAGATCATGATCCCAGCGTGGCTAATGCCGATCCAGAACACGAAGTTGACGAGGAAGAACCCCCACATCACCGGCCTGTTCAGCCCTGTGACGCCTAGACCCTTATTCATCATGTACCCGAAGGAACCGAGACCCGCGAAAACAACGATCGTCAAGAATATGACCGCAGGGAGCCACCATTTGGGCATGCCCAGCACGCCAGCGAGGAGGTCCTCGTTGATCTCTTTGTCGGTCCTACGGATAAATTGCTGCATTTTGGCTTTCTCTTCAGGTCCCTATTTCCGATAGCCCGTCTGTCTTCATGCGTCCGTCAGGCCTTGACCAAGGTCCGGACGGACGGGACGATCATTCGGGTTTGCCCAACACCATGACTTTGGTTCGATGGAAGGGCCTGTGCACTTTGTACAACAGCAGCTCTTTCTGCTCCCAGAAGTTCATGACCGGCACTAATCTCGTGGCCATAAGGAAGATGAACACCATCCCGCCGACGGCGCCCACCATGATGAATATATCGGCTAACTCCGGTCTGACGGCTTCCGGTATGTGTTCGAGCTCTAGTGCGTGCTTGTCGATGCTGGAGTTGCCGATGCCGGGCACCGAATAAGCGGCCACGTACAGGCGCACGCGATCTAGGAACGTGCCTGCCAGGACTGAAACCGAGATTATGGCCGGGCCCCAGGTGCTCCGCCGCAGTGGGTTCCAGATCATCGTCCACAACGGAACGAGGAAGTTCAAAACGAACACGGCCATGAACACGGGCAGGTAAGGGCCGGTCATCATCAGGTTGATCACGGCCTGTTCGTTCGGCTTCTTCCCGTACCACATGACGTTGAAGCTGGAGAACCAGAACCAGAACCAGAGCAACGACAGCGCAAACATCATCTTGCCAAGACCCCAAATCTGGTCTTTGCCGATGTAGTCCTCGTATCCGCCGAATTTTCGCAGGCACCAGATCGTCAGGACCACCGTGGCGCACGCAGCCTGGAGTGCGTTGGCTGCATGGGTAACCGGGAAGAGCGCGTCGATCCAACCGGGAACCAGCGTCATCAGGAAGTCGACGCTGACGAGGAAGTGCACGAACACCAACATCATGAAATAGAACGCGCCCAGGATGCCCATGCGGTGGTACTGCATGTTCCACTGGGCCGACGTGCCCTGCCAATCGCGAGCCAGTCTATGGGCCCAACGTTTTTTCCAGCCGTCCGGGGCGTTGTCTCGCACAGCGGCGAAGTCGGGCAGCGCCGACAACCACAGCAGCATCACCCCGATAACCACCAAGGCCAGCATGGCGGCTGACGCCCAGATGTGAGGAGAGTAGTTCGGAACTTTGCCCGCCTCGTAGAACCAGAGCGATCTCCGACCGTCGCTCAACGGAGGCAAGATCCAGAGCATCGGGATGAACAGCAGTAGGTTGAACAACCCGACCGCGCTCCACAGTTCGGCGACGCGGGATATTGGGCGCCGCCAGTGTGCCTTGGCGAGTCTGGGTGCGATTGCGACCATCGGCGCAGCCTGGGCGGTCGTCAAGATGAACGCGAACACCGCCGCGTAGTATCCCCACACGGCCTTGTCGCCCACTCCGCTCGACAACCGCATCACGAAGCCGACGATCCCGAGGATCAAAAGGATGCCGAACACCGAGGCAACTCGCCAGAACGTGTCGCTGTTCCGATGGTGTTTGCCCACCAGCTCTTTGCTCATCGCCTGATGTGCAGCCATGCCGGCATGGCCGTTGGAATGGCCGTTTTCAGCCACGGCGCCGTTAGCCATGCACTTCTTCCTTGACATGTTCGTCTACTTTTCGCAGGTAAACCACCGACGGATGGACTCCAAGCTCTTCAAGCATGAAGTACCCTCGGCCTTCCTCGGCCCCGGGTTCCGGCAATTCTTTCTTCATCTTCTCGCCGAGATTGCTGATCGGCTCTCTGGGCAATCGGTCCTTTTCCTTCACGGCCGTGAGCACGTCCACCACGTCTCCGTATTCGAGCGCCTGGGTTGGACAAGAGTTCACGCACGCTGGGTTCAGAGACCGGGCCAACGCTTCGTCTGCAACCGTGGTATTTGCCTGCGCCGCCTTTCGTCCGGTTCGCCGAATGCGCTGTACGCAGAACGTGCACTTCTCCATGATTCCGCGGCTTCGGACGGTGACGTCCGGGTTGAGCTGGTTCGTCAGGCTCTCAGGCCATTCTGGTTCCCAGAAGTTGAAATACCTGGCGTGGTATGGGCAGCCGTTGGCGCAGAAGCGCGTTCCGATGCAGCGGTTGTACACCTGAACGTTGAGCCCTTCGTTGTTGTGGTATGTGGCGTACACCGGACAAACAGGCTCGCAAGGTGCATCTGCGCAGTGTTGGCAGAATACCGGCATGAACCTCGCTTTGACGTCAGGGAATTCGCCTTCCCAGTAGCGCTCGATCCGCATCCACTCGATCGCCCTGCGCGATTTGAAGCTGTTTTCGTCGTTGATGGGGATGTTGTTTTCGGCCTGGCATGCAACTACGCAGGCTTGACAGCCTGTGCATTTGTCCAGGTCCACGATCATTCCCCAGCTTACTGCCATGTAACTGTGCTCCTACTGGCCGAAGGTTGGACGGCCAAACGAAATGCCATCCTGCTAGCTGTCAGTTCGGGTTATCTGCAATACGTGCCCTTCTTCGTCTTCCGGTCGCTCCGGAACGGCGTTTTCGAACTTGGGCAGCCGGACCCACTTGTCCAGTTTTTCGATATCGACTTTGGTCGCGGCCCAGGCTAACGCGCCCGTGGTTTCGTCGGTGATCGGCTCCAGAATCTCCATCACGTTCGCGCCCCTACCCTCGGCATAGCGCCCCGAGGCGTGGTGGCCTTGCCCCATGGGTATGGCGACCACTTCGGGAGCGATCCCCGGATGCGGATAGGCGATCGCTTCGATCGATCCACGGGTGGAGGTGATGCTGACAAGGTCGCCTTCGCGCAGGTCCATCTCTTCAGCCACGCCCAGGTTGATTTCGACCCAAGTGCGCCAAGTCGCGGTAGTCACGGGATCTGGAGTAGCCTGCAGCCACGGCAGATGCGCTCCTTGACCTTCGGAGATGCCCGTGGACGAGAAAGGAACCAGGTGGAACTCGGCCGAACCCCCGAATGAAGGGTTAACTGCCTCCGGCAATCTCGCAGGCGCCGGCGCAGCGTCGGTCGATCCAGCGTTTGTGTCCCACCAGCCGCCGCGCTGTAGCACGCCGTTCCAGAAGGACGGGAAATCGCTCGCTTGGACGGAGCCTCTGTTCAGGTCAAACAGCTTGCGCGCTCCATCCTGCAATATCTCTTTGTATGTCGCTCCAGGCAAGCCCATGTCCAGGCCCAAGCCTTGAGCGACCGCCAGAAGTGCATCGGCGAAGCCGCGAGTGCCTAGCTCGGATCCACGATTCTCAAAGAATGGCCTCACGACTGGCTGCTGGAACCCAACGAGCTCGTAGCCAGGTCCCGGGTCGGGAGAGTCAGAGCCCCAATCCTCGAGATAGCTATGCTCAGGCAGGATGAGATCCGCCATCGCCGTGGTGTCGTCCATGTAGTTGGAGAAGCTGACAATGCTGGGCACGACAAACGAAACCGGCCTGAATTGCAACGCTCCCGGCAATCCGTAATAAGGATCGGCGCCGCGGACGATCAACGTGCTGATCTTGCCTTCGCTCATGTCGGTGACAAGGTCTGACCACTTATCAAATGAGGCCACTGCCGGCGTGCCAGGGATGTCGTCCAACGGCGAGGCGGGATTGAAGATTACTCCGCCTTCCTGTCCGACGCTGCCGACCAGGTAGTTGAGGGAGTATATCGCAACGAGATTGAACAACCCGTTGGTATGGGCCGCGGCGGAGCCTCCGCCCAGCGCCAGCGCCGGGCCGTGGCTACCGAAGTCGTGGGCGATGTCGTGGATTTTTCCCGCGGGTACGCCCACCTTGCCAGCTATTGCCTCGGGAGCGAAATCCTCAAGACCGCCGCTGCCTGTCAACGCCTCGGCAGCCGCCGGATCGGCGAGCCCATCTTCGATCAGCACATGGGCGATGCTGAGAGCGAGTATGCCCTCCATGCCAGGTTTGACATACACCCAGTTGTCGGCGTTGGCGCCCGTCATCGAGAATCGCGAATCGACGTGCGTCAGTTTGCCTCGTTCACGGTCGCCCTGTCGGAACTCGCCATAGCCTCGGCTGTAGCGCACCGGAGAAACCCAAGTGTTCAGGAAGTCGGCGCCGAAAGACAAGACGTAACCCGATCGTTCGATATCGAAGTCGGGCATCCGGTCTTGGCCGAAGACCTGCTTGATTGCCTTCTTTAGGTTGGTGCGCTCGACGGGTTCATAGGGCATGAACCTGGCGCCGTAGCGGTCAGCGAACCGTTCGACGACCATCCCCAGGTGGCCGCCAACAGGGTTAGTGACGAGAGCCGTGGAGCGGGGGCTCCCTTGGTTCTGCCGAAGAATTCCCGTCAGCCTTTCCAAAGCGTCGGACCAGGTGATTTCCTCGAACTGGCCGGAGCCTCGAACGCCTGCTCGAACCAACGGGCCGGATATCCGATCCGGGTGGTAGAGGGCTTGAAGACCCGCTTCGCACCGGGCGCTGTGCTTCCCCTGGTTCACAGGGTAGTCGATGTTCCCTTCGACCTTCTTCGCCCTGCCCTCCATGACGCGAACTACAATGCCCTCGCTGGTCGCGCACTGGCGACACAGTGTGGCGTACCAGTTGTCGAGCCCCGTCACCAGGTCTTCCGGCATCTCCAGAGGGGACTGAACAATCAGTTCCCGCTGAGGCACGCCACAGGCCTGGAACAGTATCGCGGCGGCCGCGGAGCCGCCTGTCAGGGTCAACAACTGTCGTCGTGTAAGAGCCATAGTTTAGATTGGGCCTCTAGTAATGACAGGTAGTGCAGTCGGTAGGCGCGCCGTTGTCGCGGTGGCAGTCGACGCATTGGGACATTTTGAGCGGCTCGACCTGCTTCACGACATCCATGGCGCCCACGTCGCCGTGGCAGGTGGAGCACACTCCGGACGGCGCCACCCCGTCCTGTTCGGAGAAGAACGATATGTGGGCTTCGTGAACGAATCGAACGTGGTCCGGCTGTCTGTGAACGCGCACCCAGTCGATGGGATCGCCCGCTTCAAACGTCGTGCGCAGTTTTTCAACCTCAGCCAGTCCGTCGCCGACGGCCATGTGACAGGTCATGCACAAACCGACCGCAGGGATGGTCGCAGCGGCGCCTTGGGTGACGTGCCGGTGGCAGAAAGTGCAGTCGAGTCCCAGGTCCTGAACGTGCCTGGGGTGCGGGAAGGCAATCGGTTGGCTCGGCCCTTGATCGTTGCCGAAGATGACGGGCTGACCAATCCAAGCGGATATGACGAACGTACCGATCAATATGGTCGCGACGAAACCGATCAGTCCACCAAGGCCGAGAAGCGAAAACAGTGCCAGTTTTTTGCCGGAAGGCCGAGTGTACTGAAAATCTCCAGGTATCAAATTCTGCTCATCCTGGTATTAATTGACGTCTAATTCCGGATTGCGCCAGTTGCCTTGCTAGATCCAATAATCCGGCCAAAAATCTCGGAGGACGCTAGCGGAGTCGATCGCCCTTGAGACGAAGAAGAATGCCAGGCCGATGCTGACGATTGCTCCCAAATACAAAACGGGCCGGATTTTTTGCCAGCCCGCGGGTACGTGACCGGAGGCGATGAACGACGGCAACATATTGTGCCCGATTATCATGTTGGAGGCGAACAGCACCACGAACAGCACCACCAGCCAGAGGCTCCTCAAAAGGCTGCCTAGCTCGCTCCAACTTTCCGGGCCGATAGCTCCCGGGTCCAGGAAAACTTGCTCCATGCGCTGCCGCTCTACGTCCCAATTTACGGTCAAAATACCCTTAGCGGGCTAACCGGAGAAGATTATCACACCGCCCCAAACAGGGTGTCAAGGTCAGATAACGGCATCACCGGTCAATGAACGCTGTGAAAAATATCACGCGCGTTGAAGCGATGTCAAGCGAAACCGGTTGAGTATCGGCCATCAGTCGCCTACAATTGACTCGTCTGGATTCCGGTATTCAGGGCGGACATGCGAGTCAACAACGTCGTCTCCAAGATGGGCGGTCGCGAAAAAGCCTACGGCATCAACCTGTCCTTCCCATCGACGACTATAGTCGAACTGGCGGGGCGGGCCGGATTCGACTTCGTCACATTCGACAGCGAGCACGGACCGTTCACCGTGGACCTGTTGGACGACTTGTGCCGCGTCGCCGATATGGCGGGGCTCACGCCGATGGCACGCGTGCCGGAGATCGACCACGCAACGATCCTCCGATTCCTCGACAGGGGCATCATGGGGATCACGGGACCGCACATCGTCAACGCAGAGCGGGCGCAACAGCTTGCCGACGCATGTCGATACACCCCCCGAGGCAGCCGCAGTTTCGGTTCCGGGCGTGGGGCGTACTTCGGCGACTTCGAGTCCGGGCCCGCCTACATGAAGCACGCCAACGACAACGTCCTCGTCATCGCCCAGCTCGAAGACGTCGCGGTCCTCGACAATCTCGAAGAGATCCTGGCGGTCGACGGGATCGATCTGTTTGCCTCGGGCGCTCAGGATATCGCCCAATCCATGGGGCTGCCGGGTCAACCAAACCACCCAAAGGTAAAGAGCTTCGAAGCCCAAATCAGGAACAAGATTCACGCCCGTGGACGAAAGATGGCCGACGACGTGATGGCCAGCGCCAGGGCCACTAACCTGTTCCTGGACGGCGCGTTCCGATTCCTCAAGAATTGGAAGGTCTGACACTCCCGCAAATCCAGAAGCTCAAGCATGCCCCTGCTGCGACGGGTGAACTTGACTCGCACAGCAGCCGAATGTTGTGAATGTGTCCCGTAACAAACCTCGACCGGGCCGCTCTGGGATTCGGACAACTGCGCGGCTACATCCTTGCTCGAGTCGTCAACCTCAGCCAATCTCACCGTGCTTCAAAACTGCAACGACACCAGGAGCGATCACGATGGACACACAGGTACGTCTGAACATATCCACGCGTGAGGCATTTGCCGAAGGCTTGGCCTTCGACGACGTCGGCCCTTACGAACGGCTGGCCGGGGAGGTCGCGTTCGCCGTCGATCCCGAATCGCCTCACCACGCGATGGTGGTTGACATAGAAAACGCGCCTCGAAACGCGGACGGCCTGGTGGAGTTTGCGACTGACTTCACCATCCTCAAGCCGGTTGAGCTTTCGAGGGGAAACCGGCGCATCTTCTATGACGTCAACAACCGGGGCAATCTGCGCGCGCTCCAGTTCTTCAACGACGCCGTCCATTCCAACGAGCCTAGCGCCACAGAGCACGCCGGCAACGGGTTCCTGATGCGAAGGGGTTACAGCGTTGTCTGGTCCGGCTGGCAGGGCGACCTGATTCCGGGCGACGGCAGGCAAACCATGAGAGTCCCGACCGCGACCGATAACGGCCGCGATATAACGGGCGTCACACGCTCCGAATTCATCGTCGACGCGCCTGGCGTCACGAGCTTGCCGCTCAGTTCCAACGACTACACGGTCTCGTACGAAGCCGCGACCGTCGATTCGAGTCAGGCTACGTTCACTGTCCGGGAGTACGAACGCGACGAGCGCCGGGTCATCGCTCCAGACGCTTGGCGGTTCGCCAACCTAGTCGACGGAGCGCCTGTCGAATCGGCCGCGCACTGCTATCTACCCGAGGGATTCAGACCGGGCTGGATCTACGAGCTCGTCTACGAGGCCAAGAACCCACTGGTACTTGGCCTGGGATTCACCGGCCTGCGCGACCTGATATCGTTCCTGCGCCACGACGAGCGCGATGCCGACGGCACGCCGAATCCCCTTCGCGACAACGGAAACGGCGTGGATCGCGCTTACGCGTGGGGTCGGTCACAGAGCGGCCGATACCTTCGGGAGTTTGTCTACCAGGGTTACAATGCCGACTCGAAAGGCCGCCGCGTCTTCGAAGGCATATCGCCGCACGTGTCCGGCGGCGGTCGCGTCATCGTGAATTTCCGGTTCGGGCAGCCTGGCCGTCACTCTCGGGAGCATACCGATCACCTTTACCCCGGCGATCAGTTCCCCTTCGCTTACAGCACGACCACCGACGCATTGACCGGCAAGACGGACGGTCTGCTTAAACGGCCTGACACCGATCCGTTGGTCATCCACACCCACACGTCGGCGGAGTACTGGGAACGCCGAGCGTCGTTGGTTCACACCGACTCCCTCGGCGCCGACATCCCCGACCACGAACGCGCCCGAGTCTTCTTCTTCACCGGCTCCCAGCACAACGCCGACCCGCTGGCAGGTCCGAAAATCGGCGCCGCCCGGCACCCCTCGAATCCGCTCAACACCACTCCTCTGCTGCGGGCGCTGCTGGACGTGCTCGACGCCTGGGCGACCGACGGAACCGCGCCGCCAGACAGCCGAGCGCCGCGTCGCGACGATGAGACCGCGGTCGATGCATCGGTAGCGTCCAACGTCTTCCCGAAGATACCAGGCGTCGATCATCCACAGCATCCCAACCGGGTGTTCGTCCAGGATCACGGACCGGATTACGACGCCGGGCTCATGGCGATAGAACCTCCCGGGGAGGACCATTCCCGCGAGTACGCCGTGCTTCTCCCACAGGTGGATTCGGACGGCAACGAGGTCGCGGGGTTGAAGACACCTCAGGTCGAAGTTCCGTTGGCGACCTATACGGGCTGGAACTACCGGGTCACCGAGGGCGCCAACAACGCCCTCGCCGGCCTGACCGGCAGCCACCTGCCGTTCCCGGCAACCGACGCCGAACGCGTTTCGAGCGGCGACCCTCGCAGGTCCATCGACGAGCGCTACGGATCGACGGCGAGGTACGTCAGGCTAATCGCGCTCGCCGCCCAACGCCTGGTAGAGCAGCGGCTTCTGCTGGAGGAAGACGCCGACCGGTACGTCGAACTCGCGATGCAACAGCGTATCCGAGCTTGACGCACCGCTCTGATCGGCCTTTCTCAGTTCGATGGTAAGGACCTCAAGCTCGTGAACCAGATCGTCGAATCGGTCACGTCTTCATCGATTGACCGCTCCAGCGTTTGGAACTGCGCATCGAGCGGTTCGCTGTACAGACGGAAGATGTCGTGGCTTTGCGGGGGAAGCGCGAAGTCTCCGACCGCCATCACGGGCACGAGGCCGGACCAGGGATGCTATTGGGCCCGGAATTCCCGTATGCGCTCATCGGGTCCGATGGTCGGCCTTGCGCTCTCACACGCCCAAGGCGGTCAAGGCTCTCTCATACTCGTCTGGCCTGACGTAGAGGACGTACCCGAATCCCCCTCGTCCATCGTTAACGCCGCTGGAAGCGTATACGTCGACCTCAGCTCTCAATAAGCTCGCATGGATGTCCGCGATGGCGCCAATCTGTCGTCGCCCTGGACGAGCAAAGCCGGATGAGGTCCGTCCAACACGAGTCCAGCCATCTTGGATTCGTTGGCCATCTTCGGCACGTCTTCCGGAAAGATCGTCAATTGCATGTGCATTGGTCCCACGGGAATTGCCGTGAAAGCCAGCAAGTTCACCCCCACGCCCGCGAGTTGGGAGAGCATGTTGTACGCTCCTCCGGGCTCATCCATCACCGTGGTCAAGAAATAGTCGGCTCTTCGAACGCTAAACGGCATGGCTCCCTCCCCAACACCGACACACGTATGCTGCCCGATCATCAATACCGGTCCCGCTGCCCCATGATACGACATCGGCGGATGGGGACGATCACATGTTGGTCATTCCAGTGGAGAACGTCAGTCGTCGGATTTCGCCCTACTCCGCCGTCCTCGGCACGATAGCGGGGACCTCTAGCTCGTGGACCAGGGTGTCGAACTGGGCCACGTCTTCGTCGATCACCTGCTCCAACGCCTGGAACTGCGCGTCCAGCCGTTCGCCGAACACTCGGAAAACCTCGTACGTTTGCTGGGGCGGCGCGAAGTCGCCGACCGCGACGACGGGTATGAGGCCCGCCAGCTTGCCGTTCAGCGTGACCGGGAGCGTCAGCCTATCTCGGGCGCCCTTGTAATCGGTCTGAATCAGGACCGCCTCGATGTCGGACAGCTTCTTGTTCAGCGCCTCGGCGGATTGCGATACAGTGTCGGACGTAGTGGCGCCCGCGGCTCGCTTCGACCACTCGGTCACCTGGTCTCTCACGCTGCGGAGCCGGTTGACGTTGTCGTGGGTCTCGGAAAGCTTGTCCCGCAGGGTCATCAGCATGTCGAACTGGGCGTCAAGGTCCTCTTGAGTCGCCTCCACAAGCGGGTGCTTCACCAACTCGAACTCCTCGGTCTGCGATTGGTCGCCGACTGTGAGTCGGACCGAATAGGTCCCAGGAGGGGCTTTGGGACCGGTCAAGGCGCCTGTCGTTGTCTTGTCGCCGGGCACTTTGTGAGCATCCGCATAACGGATGTTCCAATCGAACCGATTCAAGCCCGCCGTTTTGGTCAGATGTGCTTCGGGGGGGCCGTCATCGGACTCGGATTCGGGTTCGGCGGAGGTGAACGCCTTGATCTCGGCGCCGTCCTTGTCCAGGAACGATAGTGTTATGTCGCCGTCCGGTTGTTCGGCCAACCAGTAATGGATGCGCACTCCGCCTGGTGGGTTTTGACCTGAATCGAGGAGCTTGCGGACGGTTTGGCCCGTGACGTCACTGGACTCCGTATACGTGGCGACAGCTCCCAAACCGAGCTGATAGTTCTTGTACGTGCTGGGTTTGCCGCGGCCCGAAGTCGGCGCCAGCCGGTACGCCGGCCCAGGCTTCAGGAGCCGCACGCTCTGGCTTGCAACGTCGCCGGTCAGTTGGCGGAGTTGTGTCAGATCGTCCATGATCCAGAACGAGCGCCCGTGCGTTGCCGCGACCAGGTCGTCGTCCTTGACGATGATGTCGTAGACGGGCGCGACCGGCAGGTTCACGCGCAACGACCGCCACGAGCCCCCGTCGTCGGACGAGACGTAGATTCCCGTCTCCGTTCCGGCGAAGAGCAGGCCGCGCTGGCCCGGGTCTTCGCGTATGCAGCGGGTGAAGTCGCTCTCTGGCAGGTCGCCGGATATCTCGTTCCAGGACGCGCCATAGTCGTTGGTCTTGTAGAGCATGGGCCGGTTGTCGTCGAGTTTGTACCGCGTAGCGGCGATGTACGCGGTCGCTGGATCGTGCGGCGACGCCTCGATCATGCTAATCAAGGTCCATGGCTCGACGCCCGGAGGCGTTACCTCGGTCCACGTTTCGCCGCCGTCACGGGAGATGTGTACCAGGCCGTCGTCGGAGCCCGCCCAGAAGACGCCCTTCTCGTGAATCGACTCCACGAACGCGAATATCGTGCAGTACGTCTCCGCGCCCGACGTGTCAAGCGTCACGGGCCCGCCCGACGGCTGTAGCTTCGTCGGGTCGTTTCGGGTCAGGTCCGGACTGATCGCCTCCCACGAGCTGCCCTGGTCTCGCGATCTGAAGACGACGTTCCCGGTCACGTACAGGTCGTTCGGATCGTGGGGCGAGAACATGATCGGATACGTCCACTGGAATCGATACTTCATTTCGACGGCGCCGTAGCCGACGTTCAGTTCCGGCCACACGGTGATGATGCGAATCTGGCCCGTCTTGTGGTCGTAACGCAGCATGTTTCCGCCGCCGCCGGGAGATGAGCCGACCGCGCCCGAGATCACGATGTTGGGGTCGTCCGGATGCACGGCGATGTAGCCGCTCTCGGAGCTGCCCACGGTATAGCAGTCGGCGTAAGGTATCGCGCCTTTGTGCGAGCGTGACGGGACGCTGATCGCCGAGTTGTCCTGTTGTGTTCCGTACAGGCGATAAGGGAACTGGTTGTCGGCAGTGACGTGGTAGAACTGGGCCGTGGGTTGATTGTAGATCGTCGACCACGTGTCGCCGCCGTTGAAGCTGACGCACGCGCCGCCGTCGTTGCCCTCGACCATTCGTTGCGGGTTGTTCGGGTCGATCCACAGGTCGTGGTTGTCGCCGTGAGGCGTAGAGACCTGTGTGAATGTCTTGCCCCCGTCCACCGACTTCCAAGTCTGGTAGTTCAGAATCCAGACGGTGTTTTCGTCCTGGGGGTCGGCGAAGACGTGCTGGTAATACCACGGCCTGCCCTGGAGGTCGCGGTCGTCGCTGACCACTTCCCAGGTGTCGCCGCCGTCGTCGGACCGGTACAGCCCGCAATCCTTCGCTTCCACGGTCGCCCACACCCTGCCCGACTTCGCGGGAGACACGGCCACGCCGATGCGTCCCATCGGACCTTTGGGCAACCCAGGATTGCCCGAGATGTCCTCCCAGGTGTTGCCGCCGTCAGTCGAACGCCATAGGCCGCTGTCCGGGCCGCCGCTGGAGAGGTTCCAGAAGTTGCGTCGCGTCTGCCATATCGATGCGAACATCAAGCGAGGGTTGTTGGGGTCGATGGACAGGTCCGCGGCGCCGGCGTCCTGGCTCTTGAACAGGACGTGCTCCCAGTTCTCGCCGCCGTCTTTCGAGCGGAATATGCCTCGTTGCTGGTTCGGTCCGAACGCATGGCCCAGGGCTGCAACGAAGACGACGTCTGGGTCCCGCGGATCGATGCGGACCCGAGAGATGTGTCGTGTATCTTTGAGCCCCATGTTCCGCCAGGTCTTGCCGGCGTCGGTCGACCGGTAGACGCCGTCGCCGTGCGTCACGTCCAGACGGATGCACGCTTCGCCCATGCCGGCATAGACGACGTTGGCGTCCGAATCGGCCACCGCGATCGCGCCGACGGAGGCGGTGTCGAAGAAGCCGTCTGACACGTTTTCCCAGTAGGTTCCGGCGTCGTACGTCTTCCAGACGCCGCCCGCGCATGCGCCGAAATAGGCGACAGCCGGGTTCACGGGGTCTCCGGCGACGGCGACGACGCGACCTCCCCTGTGCGGTCCGATGCAGCGCCACTCCAGCGCATCGAAAAGCTTGGCCTCAGCGTCGTCGGTCGATCTTGCAGCCTGCGTCACGAAAACACCTCGCGGATACTGGATTGGTGGCGCCCATTATATCTGCCGGCATGTCATCCGTCACTCCGCGACCCTTGTGATATACTCATCCGCACTGCCTGAGAATCAACTTTTGGAGGTGACCCCCGATGACTGACCAGGGCTACGCGCGTCCCGAGCTGCTAGCCGACACCGATTGGCTGGCCGACCACATCGACGACCCCAACCTCCGGGTGGTCGATTGCGACAACTTTGACGAATACCGACGCGCCCACATCCAAAATGCCGTGGGCATCAGAGTCCACCACTACATCAAGCATCCTGAATACACTTCGTCGCCTGCCGAGCACCCGTGGGTAGCCGAACCGGACGTGATGAAGGAGCTCATGGAGAGCATGGGCATCGGCGACGACACGCTGGTTGTCGCGTACGACACCAACGGCAGCCTGAACGCCGCGCGATTCTGGTGGGTGCTCAACTACTACGGCCACACCAACGTGAAGGTGCTCAACGGCGGGTGGCGGAAATGGTTCGACGAAGG
>CEQE01148612.1_pt1 | contig 17624 bp, 12 predicted proteins | sample 356201 | NCBI WGS metagenome assembly CEQE01 (sample SAMEA2619970, study PRJEB7988) | marine metagenome | biome: marine biome (ENVO:00000447); feature: mesopelagic zone (ENVO:00000213) & marine oxygen minimum zone (ENVO:01000065); material: "saline water (ENVO:00002010), including plankton...
GGCGCAGACCGCAGAGTTCGTCGATAGCGCCCTGAGCCGTCTGGCAACGGAGGGCATCGAAAACCTGATAGCCCTGCGCGGCGACCCGCCAAAGGGCAAATCGAAATTCACCGCGGTCGAAGGCGGGTACACGCACGCCTCGGACCTGATCAGTCATGTCAAGCGTAAGTTTCAATTCGGCGTGGCGGCCGCTGGATACCCGGAGGGGCATCCCGAATCGATCGACCTCGAGTCTGACATGAAGTTCACGCGACTCAAGATAGACCTTGGCGCCGAGTTTCTCATCACGCAGCTCTTTTACGACAATGACGACTATTATGCGTTCGTCGATAGAGCCCAAAAAGCGGGCGTGAACGTGCCGATTATCCCCGGGTTGATGCCAGTGCTCAGCGCATCCCAAATCCGGCGTATCACAGGCATGTGCGGCGCGTCGATCCCGAAAGAGTTGGACGAGCTTTTGGACAGGCACGGCGACGACAACAGGGCGGTGCGTCAGATAGGCATCGAACATACGACTCGCCAGGCGTCCGATCTTCTGGACAGCGGCGTTCCGGGCGTCCACTTCTACGTGCTCAATCGCCGGTTTTCGATGACTCGTATACTCGAAAACCTGCGTGAATCCGGTCACACGACGGCGTTTTCATAGCCTCCCAGCTTGCTTGACACTGCCTCGCTGCCCGCTATAACATGAGTTCATAAGTGGGGCGTCGCCGAGACGCCTCAAAATATATCTTTGAGGAAGGTAAGTAGCGTGGACAACTTATACGTAGTTGCGCCGCTCGCCGTCCTTGGTGGCCTGGTAATAGGGGTAATAGCCGGCTTTTGGGGCCGGCGTGTGGTTAGTGCAAAGCACATAGGAGAGGCCGAGTCCGAGTCCAAACGGCTCGTGGATGTGGCAAGAGAGGAAAGCCGGGGACTCGTCGTCGAGGCCCGGGAAGAAGCTCTTACCCTCAGAACGGAGGGTGAGACGGAGATCCGCGAACGAAGAGCGGAACTCAATCGGAGCGAGAGTAGGCTCTCAAACCGCGAGGAAAACCTGGACCGACGTTCCAGCAACATGGAGAAACGGGAACGATCGCTAACCCAGAAGGAAAACCGCGCGGAGGAGACGCAAGAAGAGATCGAAGCCCTGAAATCCGAAGCGACGGCCAAAGTCGAAGAGGCCGCTGAGCTCTCGATGGACGAGGCTAAAGACATCCTGATGCGTCGAGCTGAAGACGAGATCCAGCACGAGATCTCACTCCGATATCGAGACATGGAGCAGGAAGCTGAAGAGCGGGCCCACGAGATGAGCGCCCGCGTGATAGCCACGTCAATTCAGCGGATGGCCGCTGACGTCGTCTCAGAGATCACACTTACCACAGTGCCCCTACCCTCCGACGACATGAAAGGTCGTCTGATCGGCCGCGAAGGACGGAACATCCGAGCGATCGAGAAAAACACTGGCGTTGACCTGATTATCGATGACACACCGGAAGCGGTGACCTTGTCATGCTTCGATCCTGTCCGCCGCGAGGTGGCCAGGGTGGCCGTGACGAAACTCATCGCGGACGGGCGGATCCACCCAGCGCGAATCGAAGAGATGGTCAATCGGTCCGAAAAAGAAGTCGAAGACTCAATCTGGAAAAGCGGACAAGAGGCGGTGTTTGACGCCGGAGTCCGCGGTCTGAACCCTGAAGTGGTCAAGCTGCTGGGGCGGTTGAAGTACCGATACAGCTTCGGTGAGAACGTGCTTCAACATTCCCTGGAGGTCTGCCATATCGCGGGCATGATCGCCTCGGAGATCGGGGCAAACGTCAAGCTCGCCAAAGCTGGCGGGTTGCTGCACGACCTAGGCAAAGCCCTCACCCACGAAGTCGAAGGACCGCACGCGGAGATCGGCGCCGAGGTCGCAGCCAGGCACAACGTAGCCGCGAACGTGTGCGCTTGCATATCGGAGCACCACGACGACGTGATGAGCAGCACCGAAGGCTTCATCGTGGCTGCAGCCGACGCCATAAGCGCGGCACGCCCTGGCGCTCGAAAAGACACGGTCGAAAACTACATGAAACGCCTCGAGGCCCTCGAACAGGTGGCCCGAGACTTCGACGGCGTGGAGCGGTGCTTCGCAATCCAGGCTGGCCGCGAGGTCCGAGTGATGGTCCAACCCGAAGCGATCGACGATGCCTCTGCCTCCAAAATGGCTCGCGACATCGTCAAGAAGATCGAGGCAAACCTGCAGTATCCGGGACAGATAAAAGTCATGGTCATACGAGAGAGCCGATCGGTGGAATACGCTCGCTGATGACTGTGCCAAGGGCGACCTGACATGAATGCCGCCCTCCCGCCACTACCGCTCCATCCCGACTGGAGGATAACCTTCAGTCGGCCGTAGCCGGTATGGCAGGAGAGGCGGCATCTCTGTTCCGGACGCCGGGCGAGCGCCGGCCTGTCGGTGACCGCGATTGGCGGCGGAATCGCATACGCTCCACTTCAGGCGCAGCACGACGGCATGCAGGCGTCGATGCCTGGCATGCACGGGCCCACCTCCTACAAGACACCAATTCATGCCAGCCACGCCCAACGCGTAGAAAGAACGAATCAAACCTAATATGTTCGAAGTCGATCTTCATCTTCATACGACGTTCTCCGACGGCAGGCTCACGCCGAGTCAGCTTGTCGATCTGTGTGCGTCCCGGGGCCTCAAACACATTGCCGTCAGCGACCACGACTCCATGGAAGGGTTGGCCGAGGCGTTGGAGGCCGCGGAATCGCATCCGGATCTCACGATCATTCCAGCCATCGAGCTCAGCACGGACATCCCCGGGTCCGAGATTCACATGTTAGGATATTTCATCGATCCCACGGACGACGATTTGCAGGCGACTCTCACCCGGTTCCGTGACGGCCGCTTCAATCGCGGGAGGTTGATGGTGGAACGCCTCCAGGAGGCCGGGATCGAAGTCTCGTGGGAACGCGTGCAAGAGCTTTCAGGCGGAGGCGCCATAGGCCGCCCTCACGTCGCACAGGCGATGGTTGAAGCGGGTTACATCCAGTATCCCAAAGAGGCGTTCGACCGTTATATCGGCAGAGACGGCATTGCCTACGTTGAGCGGCCCAAGCTGACGCCCGAAGGCGCGGTTGACATGATTGTCAGAAACGGGGCGTTGCCCGTGATGGCCCATCCGACCTACTCGGAAGTAAAGTCAGCCCGCGGAGCGGTCAAGAACCTTCGCGACACCCTCACGGAACTCAAAGCGGCAGGCTTGGTCGGCATGGAGGTTTTCTATGGCGACTATACTGAGGAGCAAGTGATTTACCTGAAAGGTTTGGCAGACGATTTCGACCTCGTGCCCTGCGGCGGCAGCGACTATCACGCCTCAGGCAACCCCGGCGAACCCGAGCCCGGCAGTGTGGGCCCTCCAGTATCGACCGTTGAGAGGCTGGCCGGCTTGAAACGAGATTTGGCAGGTCAGGCGCATTGACGATTGTGACTCCAGACGACGCGAACCGCTCGCATGCAAGGCCCATTGACTGTCGGGACAACTCCGGCCTGGGCTTCCGGAAAGTTCCCTTGACATCGATTGATGACGCCTTTGATTGAGCCCATACTGTTGATCGCAGGGTCGTTCCTTCTCGGGTCGGCGCCTTCGGCCTATCTTGTCACACGCTACCTGACAGGCATGGACATACGCAGACACGGCTCGGGGAACGCGGGAGCGACCAATGTCATGGAACAGGTTGGCATGCCGGTCGGCATAGCCCTTGGCACGTTCGACTGCATCGGCAAGGGCGCCCTGCCCGTCGTGATCGCAAAGCTCATGGACCAACCCTTGAGCGTACAGGCGGCGGTCGGCTTGGTGGCGGTGGTGGGTCACAACTGGTCACCGTTCATGAAGTTCACCGGCGGTCGAGGCGTCGCCACCACTATTGGGGTGGTTTTCGGATTCGCGCTGTGGCAAGAGGCGTTGATCTTGGGAGTTGCCATAGGCGTAATCGGCAGATTGCTTTACAGGGACACTGGCATCTGGACGCTGGTGGCCATGGTGGCGTTGCCAATCCTGACGTTGGCATTTGACCGACCGATGGAGATCGTTGCGATGGCCGTGAGCATCGGGATGATTCTGATCGCCAAACGTTTGATCGCAAATTGGGAACCGCCGTCCGCCGGCCAGCCGCTCCCGCAAGTGCTGACGTATCGTTTATTATGGGACCGTGACGTCCCGCAAAGGACCAGTTGGACGCGCCGGGCGCCCGAAGGCTGATCAACGCTGGGTCGACGTTCAATATCCGCAAGTTCATCCGAACCGGTCGATCGACATCTGGAGACAGCCACTCAGGATCGCCTGAGCCGTCCGAGGACCGCACTGAATGGCCAACAACAACGAAACATATTGCGTCAGGCACCCCACCACAGCAACGAATCTCTCCTGCGGTAGATGCGGTGAGATGATTTGCCCCCGGTGTCTGGTTCATGCACCGGTGGGATTGAGGTGCCCAGATTGCGCTCAGGTCAAACCGATTCCAACCTACGATGTCTCGGGCGCCTATCTGGCCAGAGCCATCGGCGTTGGCGTCGCGCTCGCCATTGTGGGCGGAGCCGTTGTCGTTTTCCTCACGTACCTGTTTTCGAGCGCGCTCGTCTACATGGCTCTCATTGTCCTTTTGGGCTACGTTACCGGCGAAGCCATCAGTTTCGCGACTAATCGGAAACGCGGAGGCAGACTCAAGATCGTCGCGGGCGGCACGATGTTCGTCGCAATCACGGTTGCGACCCTGTTCACAGGCGTCACCTTCTCCACGATGCCTCTGTTGGCGTCGGGCGTGGGGTTCTACATGTCGGTCAGCCGCTTCTGATCCGTAGGCGGCGCGGCTCGGCTCAATTCAAGAAATGCGACATATCGCGTTCTGGACACGGCCGTCGCCCAGGTTTTGCTACGACATCAAAGTTGTCCGGCAGCCCGTTGGCGCCTTCGACCTGATTCAGTTGGGTTTCGTGATTCGAACCTAGCATCCCGAGCATTTCGCCATTTCAACCACACCGACGCAACTCGGATATCTTCAGGGAACGGCGAGGAGTTCTTGTGCCCGCTAACAGCATGTCCCGCCGTCTCCCGCGTTACAGTCACCGACAAGTACCGCATTGACACTCTTCGTGGCGACTTGTAACATCCCATGCGGGATGGCTTATCCCCTAAGGGAGACTGATGGACGCACTGGATGCCCGGATCATATCCATCCTTCAGCGTGATGGAAGAGCAACCAATGCCGGCATCGCCAGAGCGGCAGGCGTTAGCGAAGGCACCGTGCGACGCCGCCTCAGGCAGTTGATCGACGACGGGCTCATCAAGGTTGTCGTCGACGCCAGACGCGCGGGCTACAGCGCCGAAGCTCTCATCGGAATTCAGGCCGAACCACACATGATCGACGAAGTCGCAAATGCGATAACCCAACTAGACGAGGTATCCTGGGTTGTCGTGACCACGGGCGCGTACGACATCTTTGCGTGGGCAGCCGTGCCAACATCCGAAGATCTGGGGGTATTGCTCAGCGGAAGGTTGGGCACGATATCCGGTGTCAGCCGAAGCGAAGCGTTCGTGAATCTGGCAATCAAAAAGAGCACACTCGGATTGCCACGATAACGCGTCAGTCCAGCCGCATCCTCACGCCGACGAGCATCGGGCCGCAGAACGCCGCCGAAAGTCCTCGAACATAACCCGAAGCTTCCTCACCTGCCCCACAGCCGGCGACGCCTATGCCAGGCAATCTCGTTGCAAGGCGCTTGCCATCCCATCTATCATGTAGCCAATCGTACGGACTGCGTATCCACTCGTGTCGCTGGCAATAACATCGGAGGACTCAGGGCATTGTTGAAGACCATTAGTTGCGGAGAATTAGGCCCAGAGCAAGTCGGCGAAACGGTCACGCTTGCGGGATGGGTGCATCGCCGGCGAAACCACGGTGCTCTGATCTTCATTGACTTGAGAGACCGCCAAGGCGTTGCCCAAGTGGTCTTCAATCCGGAAACGGCTCCGCAGGCACACGAAACGGCCGGCCTTTTCCGAGGCGAATGGGTGGTTCAGATACAGGGCCGGGTTGAGCTCAGGCCGGAAGGCACAGAAAACCCAAACATCCCCACGGGGGCGATTGAGGTCGTGGCCACGGGCGCCTCGGTGTTGAACGAGTCACGCACACCGCCCTTCTACGTCAACGAGGAGTCCGAGGTAGACGAGCTTGTCAGGCTCCAGTACCGATACGTCGACCTGAGACGCGTCAACATGCGCGACACGCTCATCCTGCGACACCGGGTCGTCAAGTTCATACGCGACTTTCTCGACGAACGCGGCTTCCTCGAGATCGAAACGCCGATCCTCATCAAGAGCACTCCGGAGGGAGCTCGGGACTACCTGGTGCCCAGCCGCCTGTATCCAGGCCAATTCTACGCCTTGCCTCAGTCGCCCCAGCAGCTCAAGCAGCTCCTGATGGTTTCCGGCGTGGAAAAGTACTTCCAGATCGCGCGCTGCTTCCGAGACGAGGACCCGCGCGGCGACCGGCAACCGGAGCACACGCAGCTAGACCTCGAGATGAGCTTTGTCGAAGAAGACGACGTGTTGGCGCTGATCGAAGAGCTATACTCGGACCTCGTCGAAGCGGTCATGCCGCACAAGCGTGTGCCCAAGCCGTTTCCGCGAATGACGTACGAAGAGTCGATGCGGCGTTTCGCGACGGACAAGCCGGATCTGAGGTTCGGCATGGAGATGGCAGACCTCAGCGATTTGGCCAGTCAGACTGAGTTCCGCGTCTTCCAGGGCGCCGTGAGCGGCGGAGGCGTCGTCAAGGGCTTCTCCGCCCCGGGATGCGCCTCGTACACGCGCCGCCAGGTGGACGAGCTGATCGATTTCGCGAAGTCACGCGGCGCGATGGGCCTCATCACGATCTCGCTAAACGGCGAGCCCGGTCCAATCAGCGACCTGACCATGGACCAGGTCCGCTCTGCCGCGGCACGATTCTTGACGTTGGAACAGGTTCAGGAGATCGCAAACAGCACTGGCGCCGGCGTCGGCGACATGATCTTGATCGTGGCCGGTCCCGCGAAATCCACCAACATCGCGTTGAGCGCTCTTCGAAACGAGATGGGCGCCAGGCTTGAGTTGACGGACCCGGACGAGCTGTCGCTGGCCTTCGTGGTCGACTTCCCGCTCTTCGAGTACAACGACGACGAAGAGCGATGGGACGCCATGCACCACGCGTTCACGTCGCCCAAAGAGGGTTACCATCAGTACATCGAGAGCGACCCCGGCCGCGTGATCGCTCATTGCTACGACTTGGTCGGAAACGGGGTCGAGTTGGGCAGCGGCAGCATCAGAATTCATGATCGGGCGTTGCAAGAGCGAGTATTCAAGGTGTTGGGCTATACAGCCGATGACGTGCAGGAGCGCTTCGGGCAGCTCCTCACCGCATTCGAGTACGGGGCTCCGCCACACGGCGGCATGGCGCCGGGCATCGATCGACTGATGATGGTGCTCACGGGCCGAGACAACATCCGCGACGTAATCGCGTTCCCCAAAACCCAGAGCGCGGTCGATCCGCTGTTCGGCGCGCCGGGCCCGGTCGAGCAATCGCAGCTCGACGAATTGCACCTTGCGGTCGTGGGCGTCGAGGACCCGGCGTCGGGGGATCCGGCCAGCGAGTAGCGTTCGGGCAACGCGCCGGTGTCCCAACACCGCCGACGAGATCGGGAACCCGATGTGTCGGGACTCAGGACGAGCGGACAGAGTTGCGCCTAGCGGAACGGTCCGTCTCTGGCGTCCAGGAACATCTGCAGGCCGAATTCTTGGCGGATTTCGTTGAGCGCTTCTTTTTCGGGGACGTCCGGCGCCATCTGCTCGATCATCCGCAGCGTCAGGTGATGTTCAAACGCATCGGCAAACCCCATCTTGTCGTAGACGCCCTTGATGCTCCGTTTCATCATCTGCGTCGCGTAGGCCGGAACGTCGGCGATTCGCGACGCGGCCGCCATCGCATCGTCCATGAGCGTCTCAGCCGGGACGACGCGATTGACCATGTTCCACTTTTCAGCCGTAAGGGCGTCTATGGTGTCGCCGGTATAGTAGAGCCAGTGAAGGTGCCTGAACGGAATCATGAACGGCAACAACACCGCAGGCGACGGGGCGACGTGTCTGATTTCCGGTTCTCCGAACGTGGCGCTTTCCGAGGCGATCACAATGTCTGCCGTCATGGCAAGGACGTTGCCGGCCGCAAGCGCGTGACCGTTAACGGCGCTTATGGTGGGCTGACGCAAATTCCAGAGCTTCATGATGGCCCGCGGCGCTTTGTGCATCGCATCCCAGTTGGCGGTCGCCGGGCTGTATTCGCCGTGATCGGAAGTCGGCGTCAGGTCGAACCCCGCGGAGAACGCCCGCCCTGCCCCTGTTACGATTAGCACGTTGATGTCATGGTCGTCGTGGACGTCGTCCAATGCGACCGTGAACTCATCCAGGAGCTGTGCGCTCAGGGCGTTCATCTTTTCCGGGCGATCGAGAGTCAGGACGGCGACTCTGTCCTGCTTTTCCAGCTTGACTGTCGTGTACTGCATCTCGTCTCTTCCGGGCGTCCGAACCGTGGCAAGCGTGCACAGTCCCGGATGCCGCTTGCTACCCGGGCCGAATTCCATTGTGGCGGCTAGGGGCATATGATATCATTGTGACCGATTTCGCAGACCCACGAGGTATGCTCTTTTGCCCTCACTGAGCGACGATAACAGAACGCGGCTGGTCAAAGCCATTGCCAGTCAGCGTAGGCCTACAGTCACTGTCCTTTCGTCGTTGCTAGCCGCTCAAGACGAACTCGGATATTTGCCAGACGAAGCCATCAACGAGGTGGCAACGCTGATGGACACCACCATCAACGAAGTCTGGGGAGTGGCTTCCTTTTACACCAATTTCAGATTCACGCCGCCAGGAAAGCACGCGGTCGAGGTCTGTTGGGGTCCGACGTGTCACCTTCAGGGCGCCGCTTGGATCCTCCAGCGCGTGCTGGGAGAATTAGGCTTAGAAGGCGAAGGAGAAACCGCATCCGGCGGCGTTTCTTTCAAATTCAACACTTGCCTGGGCGCTTGCTCTCAAGCGCCTGTCATGAGTGTCGATCATCATCTAACAGGCAAGCTGACCCCTGATTCAGCCGTCGAAAAGATTCAGGAGGTTCAACAGCCGAGTTGATAGCAACATCTCACGCCTGCGTCGAGCAAACGCCGAAACCCTTCGCCGATAGTCGGAAACAACAATGGCAAGGGGAAATCCGGGATCTCACCGCAACCCTTTGAATCACAGATTTCATTCCGGCGCGAACCAAGCGCCAAGAGGCAGGATGCCAACCTACGAAGAGATCAAGAAGACCGCTGACGACAGATGGCAACGGCTGACGTCCGGTGAACGCCCCTGGATAAGGGTTGGAACTGCGCTGTGCGGACACGCGGCGGGCGCCTACCAGGTCATCGACGCGCTCAACGCTGAACTCCGCAGCCGCGACATTCCCGCGATCATCGACGAAGTCGGCTGCCTCGGCTTATGCTACGCCGAACCGCTGATCGACATCCAAAAACCGGGCGGCTCCCGACTGTTCTTCAACAACGTCTCAGCGGACGACGTGCCACAGATCATCGAGTCCTATCTCGTGGACGACGTCGTTCCGACCGACCGAGCGATGGCATACCTCGGCGACGCGCCGATCGAGGGCGTGCCCGACCTCAATGATTCGCCGCGGATGCGCCCTCAGCAGCGAATTGCCCTGCGTAACGCGGGCCACACGGCGCCGGGCGACATCTACCAGTACATCGCCCAAGGCGGTTACGCTGCCATCGACAAAGCGATCAGGGAGATGCAGCCGGACGAGGTCATCAAGCAGGTTACGGACTCAGGACTCCGAGGCCGAGGCGGCGCGGCATTCCCGGCAGGAGTCAAGTGGAGTTTCATGGTTCGCGCGCCCGGACCGCCAAAGTACATCCTCGCCAACTGCGAAGAGGGCGACCCCGGGGCATACAACGACAAAGGTATCCTGGAGAGCGATCCTCACACGCTCCTGGAGGGCTTGCTCATCGCCGGATACGCGGCGGGGGCATCCAACGGCATCGTTTTCATCCGACACGGCCACGACGGCCCCATAGACCGCACGGAGAAGGCCATCGAACAGGCCTACGAACTCGGATTGATCGGCGAGAACATCCTCGGGTCCGAGTTCAGCTTCGAAATCGAAGTGGCGCTCACCGGCGAATCTTACGTGGCCGGCGAAGAGACGGCGCTCATGGAAGCCATCGAAGGGCATCGCTCCCAACCGCGATTCCGCCCGCCGTTCCCCGCTGCATTCGGAGTCTGGGGCAAACCGTCCACCATTAACAACGTCAAGACTCTGTCTTACGCCCCGGAGATAATCAACAAAGGGGCCGAGTGGTTTTCGTCCATCGGCGTCAACCGAAGCACCGGCACCGCCATCCTCTGCCTGAGCGGAGACATCACCTACCCCGGCCTGTACGAAGTTCCACTGGGTCTGACACTGGACGAGGTAGTCAACGATCTCGGAGGCGGCGTGCCCAACGGGAAGAACCTCAAGCTGCTTCAGACCGGCGGTCCCCTGGGCGGCGTGCTGTCCGAGGAGAGCATGTCCGTACACCTGGATTTCGACGAGATGAGGTCTGCGGGGGCAATCCTGGGGTCGGGCGGGATCATCGTCGGGAACGAAGACGTCTGCGCCGTCGATCTGACCCGCGTCCTGGTGGCTTTCTGCCAGTTTGAGTCGTGCGGCAAGTGCTTCCCGTGCAGACTCGGGATGGAGCACATGCTGGAGATCACGGAACGAATCGCCCGCTGCGAAAGCAGGCCGGGCGATCTGGAGCTGTTGCGCAACGTTGGGGCCACCGTGGAGTCCGGGTCCCTGTGCGGCCATGGTCAACTCGGATTCGGGCCGATCAGGTCGGCGATCACGCACTTCGAAGCAGATTTCACGGCCCATATCGAAGAAGGCAGATGTCCCACGGGAAGCTGCCTGGGGCCAAAGCTAGCGCCTGTGAACACGAGGCCCTACGCCACCGATTTCACACCTGGAGACAACAATGGCAGATGAGATCACGCTGAAGATCGACGGCCAAGAGGTCAAGACTCAGCCTGGCAAGATGATCGTTCAGGCGGCCATGGACGCCGGAATGTACATCCCGTACCTCTGCTACTACCCAGGCATGAAACCATACGGCGCCTGCCGGATGTGCGTCGTCGAAATTGAAGGCGGCCCTCCGGGGTTGCCTGCGTCGTGCACCACTCCGGCCGCCGACGGCATGGAAGTCACGACTCGATCTCCGAAAGTTGACGGCTTGAGAGAGGGGATCATGGACCTGCTCCTCTCCGAGCACCCCCACGGCTGTCTGAACTGTCATCGCATCGATCTCTGCGGACCCTCGGACGTTTGCCTCCGCCACGTCGCCGTCAAAGACAGGTGCGTCACCTGCCCGAAGAACGAACGCTGCGAACTCAAGGACACCGTCCGCTATCTCCAGATGGAGATGGACACACCGCTAACGTACAACAACAGACACCTTCCGCTGAAGGTCAAAGACCCGTTTTGGGACATGGACATGAACCTGTGCATCGTCTGCGTGCGATGCGTGCGGGTCTGCAGCGAAATGCGAGGCGACACAGCCCTGACGTTGCAAGAGAGGTCCGGGCGCAGCCTGATCGGAACCTCTCAGGGAACCTCGCTGTTGGAGTCCGGCTGTGAGTTCTGCGGCGCCTGCATCGACGTGTGCCCAACGGGCGCGCTGGTCGAGCGTGATTTCAAGTGGGACAAGCCCGCCACCCGACATACGACAATCTGTCCTCACTGCCCGGTCGGATGTCAAATGACGTTGGAGGTCGACGCCAACAACCGACTCATCCGGGCGATTCCGGACCGGCATGCGGCGGCCAACCAGGGACAGGGCTGTTTCAAGGGCAAGTTCGGCCTGGACTTCGTTAACCGCGACGACCGGCTAAAGACGCCGATGATCCGCCGCGACGGCCAACTACAGGAGGCTTCGTGGCCGGAAGCCCTAGACCTGATTGCAGAGCGACTGGCGCCGTTCAAGAACGGCGGCTACGCGCTTCTGGCATCGCCGAGAGGCACGAACGAGGACAGTTACATCGCCCAGAAGTTCGTCCGAACCGTGATGGGATCCAACAACGTCGACGTCTCGTCCAATACGCGGCCTGAGCTGGTTCGTCCTCTGCAAGAGCAACTCGGCCACCCGGCTGCAACCAACTCGATATGGGAATTGGAAAACGCCGCCCGTTTCCTCGTCGTGTCGTCGAATATGACCGAAGAGCAAAACGTCGCCGCCGTTCCGATCAAGAAAGCAGTCAACCAGGGGACGGCCAAGCTGATTGTCATCGATCAGCGAGAGACCGAGCTCGCGCGGCATGCGGCGGTCTGGCTCAAGCCGAAACCCGGCAGCGAACCGACGCTGATCGGCGGAATCATCCGAGTGATTTTGGACGAGTCGTTGGACGACCACGACTTCATGGCTGATTCGTGCGAGAACACGAGCGGATTCCGCAACTCCATCTGGGGATTCGATCTCATTCAGGTGGAACGCGTCACCGGAGTGCCTCAGGCCGAGATCCAAAGCGCAGCCAGGGAGTTCGCGGCGGGGAAGCCCGCTGCCATACTCTACGCTCTCGAAACGCTCCCCAAAGAGGAGCGCGAGGAGTGCGTCCGGTCTTTGATCAACCTGGCGCTGGTAACGGGCAACCTGGGCAAGCCTTCTTCCGGTCTCGTTCCGTTGACCACGGGCGCCAACGACCAGGGCTCTTTGGACGTAGGTTGTGCTCCGGACCTGCTGCCCGGCCACCAACCAGTGTCTTCTGACGCCGCCCGGTACACCGTGGGCGAGGCGTGGAACGCGACGTTGCCGTCGGATCCGGGCATAGGCGCGGTGGACCTGGCGGCGGCCATCCGAAGCGGCCGAGTGAGAGCAGTCCAGGTCATCGAGAACAACCCCGATTTTGCGAACGGAGTGCTGGACGGTCTTGGCGAAGCGATGCGCGGACTGGATTTCCTTGTTGTCCACGACACGTTCACCAGTGAGTTGACTGATGTGGCCGATGTCGTCCTACCGTCGATGACCTTCGCCGAGCGGCGGGGAACCTACACGAACCTGGAGCGCCGCGTTCAACTGCTCAGGCCGGCGTTGGGACCCCGAGGCGATGAAGAAGCCGATTGGCGGATCATCTGCCAGGTTGCAGCGCGTATGGGGGCCGATGGCTTCGACTTCCAAGATGAAGCGCGGATATTCGACGAGATCAACAGCATCGCCTCCATCTACGGCGGGATGTCTTACGACAGGCTGCAAACAGGCGGTCTTCAGTGGCCATGCCTGGAGGCCGACATGGTGGACACGCCGCATCTCTACGCGGGGAGTCTGGCGTCGAGGAAAGCGACTCTCGAAAACATGACTTTGTCCGAGCCGCCGGAATACGCCAATGCCGAGTATCCGCTGTTGCTGGCCCATGGGAGGGTCTTGAACCAATCTGAAGTCGAAATGGAAATCATCGAAAAGGGCCGGATGAACACCGTGAGCCGTCAAGAGACGATCCAGTTTCATCCCGCCGATGCATCGACACTGGGCATTTCCGTGGGCGACCAAGTACAGCTCGAGACGGCCCATGAGGCTTTCTCAGGCATCGCGGCGGTCACGGGAACGCAACCTGGGATAGTCAACCTGACAACACTTTTCGGGCCGCTCATCGCAGAACTGGAGCACAGCGACCACCCCGATCCGATGTTGAACGCTCCCAAGTTGCCGCTCGCGCCCGCCCGAATCGTCAAGACCGTCGCCGCCGGCTGATCCGGGCTTACTGCACTGCGATCTCGTCCCCCGACTTCGCTTGGGCTTTCATGATCGCGCACAGAACCCGACCAATGTGTAGTTTCTTCTTTCGTGGTCCATCGTACACGAGAGGTGCGTGACGAAATCTTGACGCAACGAAAATTGAGGGCGCCGCCCTTGTTTGGGTGAGATGCGCCTGGCGTCATCATATGAGTCACCGCCTGGGAGGTGCGTTTGACAACCGAACCGAGACCGGCACGGCCGATTGTGGCCAACACGACCGTGCTGAAAAGACTGGAGATTTCCTCCGACCTCTGGTTGATGTGGGTAGCCAAGCCCGAGGGATACGACTTCAAAGCCGGCCAGTACTGCACCCTGGGCATCGACGGAATCGAACGAGCATACTCGATTGTGTCGGCCCCATTCGAAGACACGCTCGAGTTGTTCGTTGAGTTAGTGCCTCCCCCGGACGGAAACTTGACCCCGTTGCTCCACCGTTTGAAGACCGGCGACAAGATCAGCATCCGCCCTCGCGCCAAAGGAATCTTCACTTTCGACCCCACTCACCCGGTGCAGGTCTTCGTCGCCACGGTGACGGGCGTCGTGCCGTATGTCAGCATCCTGCGCCAGTACCTGTACGACGGCGCCCGAGGGCACCGTTTCTTCTTGCTCTTCGGAGCCAGTTACACGGACGAATTGGGCTATGACGACGAGCTCCGGCGAATCGCCGCTGCGTTCCCGGACCTCCTCACTTTCGTCCCAACCATCTCGAGGCCCGACGAGAAGCGGAACGCCCACTGGCAAGGCGAAACCGGCCGCGTCAACACAATCGTCGAGAAGTATCTAACGCAATGGAGCCTGGCGCCCGAAGACACGCTCGTTTACGCCTGCGGCAACCCGAGTATGATCGAGGATGTGAAACAGCGCATGATGCCCCGCGGCTTCGACGTCCACGAAGAGCGCTTCTGGAAGGACGAATAAGCCAGGCGGCAGTAATTCGAACATATTCAGGGCCCGTCCAGCACGGGCCCTATTCATTTTTCGGGGCGCCCGGCCCATCCGGCGACGGCTTCCGACTGAGTTCTTGCGTCGTCCGCGGGGCGTAACATGGTATCATCGGGAACCACCGAGGCCCGACCACATGACCACTCCCGGCCGAAGACAGTATCTCCGAATCAAGCAACAACACGAGGATGCAATCCTCCTGTTTCGCATGGGCGATTTCTACGAGACCTTCGACGAAGACGCCCGCAAGCTGTCCCGTGAATTGGAGATCGCTCTCACTTCTCGCAGCATGGGGCAAGGTCAACGCATTCCGCTGGCCGGCATCCCCCACCACGCACTGGATTCCGCTTTAGCCCGCCTGATGCAGAAGGGCCACAAGGTGGCCATATGCGAACAGGTCAGCGATCCGGCCGCATCCAAGGGACTGGTTGATCGCGAGGTGGTTCGGGTCGTGACGCCGGGGACGGTGGTCGAGGACGCCCTGCTGGAGACCAAGGCCAACAACTATCTGGTGTCGATTGTCGTCGATGGGGACAGCGTCGGCATCGCCTACGTCGACATTACCACCAGCGAATTCGCCACCAGTCAGTTTGATCTCGAGCATCTGCAAGTGGAGCTTGCGAGATTGAATCCCGCCGAGCTCCTGATGTCCGACGACCTTGAACTCCCAATGTCAGAGTCGACGTCCACCGTGACACGCGTCGAGTCCGAGGTGTTCAACATTGACTGGACTCAGGAGACTTTGCTGGACCACTTCGGTGTAGCTTCTCTGGAAGCGTACGGATGCGAAAACCTGCCGCTGGCGATCCGGGCTTCGGGCGCCGTGATCGAGTACGTTCGGAGGACACAGAAGGGCGCGCTGGGCTTGATCACGTCCCTGCGCACGTATTCGACAGCCTCGTACATGGTTTTGGATCCGCAAACGCGGCGAAACCTGGAGCTGTTCGAGGGCGGGAGATGGGCGTCGAGACAGGCGTCGCTGTACACGGTGCTGGACAGGACTGAGACCGCCATGGGAGGCCGCCTGCTGCGAAGATGGGTCGGGCAGCCCTTGCTGGCTCTGGCGGGCCTGGAAGAGCGTCAGGAGGCCGTGGCGTGGCATCATCGAAGCTCGTTGCGGCGCGAACGGGTGCTGGCGCTGTTGGAGCCGGTGGCTGACATGGAACGCCTGCTGAACCGGGTGCGCAGCTTGAACGCATCTCCGAGCGACCTGGTGTCGCTGGCGGCAAGCCTGTCCACTGCTCCCTACCTCAAGGAGCTACTCAACGAAGACGAGGACGCCGGCCAGGTCAGGATCCTGGCCGACGGAATACGCGATCACGAGGAGACCGTCCAACTGGTGAACAGCGCCATCGAGGACGAACCTCCTCTTGCCGTGGGCGACGGGAAAACGATCAAGAGCGGCTTCTCACCGGATCTCGACGAGATACGAGACTCATCGTCTTCGGCGCAACAGTACATCGCCCAGCTCCAGCAACGCGAGCGAGACCGCACGGGAATCAAGTCGCTTAAAGTCGGGTACAACCGAGTCTTTGGCTATTACATCGAGGTCAGCAACTCGAACCTCGGTTCGGTGCCAGACGACTACGTCCGACGGCAAACCTTGGTGGGCGGGGAGCGATACATCACGCCGGAGATGAAGGAGTACGAGTCCCAGATCCTGAGCGCCCAGGAGCGGATAAGTGAGTTGGAACGGTCGGTTTATCGCGGCGTGTGCCAGCAGGTGGCGGATCAGGCGGCCGCGATACTGTCCACGGCGGACGCGCTGGCTCAGACAGACGTGTTCTGCTCCCTGGCCGAGGTAGCGTCGCGGCACGGATACGTCCGTCCCATCCTGAACGAGGGCGATGTCATCGACGTCAGGCAGGGGCGGCACCCGGTGGTCGAGCAAATGCTGGACCCGGGAGGATTCGTCCCCAACGACACGCTGCTGTCGAACTCGGACGCGCAACTCGCATTGATTACGGGTCCGAACATGGCAGGGAAATCGACCTACATCCGACAGGTTGCCGTGGCCGTCCTAATGGCGCAGATCGGCAGTTTCGTGCCCGCGGAATCCGCCACCATCGGCCTTGTGGACCGCATATTCAGCCGTGTTGGGCTTCAGGACGACCTCGCGGTGGGCCAGTCGACGTTCATGGTCGAGATGGTCGAGACCGCCGCTATCCTGAACCACGCGACCCGCCGTTCGTTGATCATTTTGGACGAGATCGGCAGGGGAACCAGCACCTACGACGGGCTCGCTATCGCCAAAGCCGTCGCCGAGTACATCCACAGCCACCCTCGGCTGGGCTGCAAGACCCTTTTCGCGACCCATTACCACGAGCTCACCCAACTCTCCGAGGTGTTGCCCAGGATCAGGAACTTCAACGTCGCGGTGTCCGAGGACGGCGGGAACATCGTGTTCCTTCGGCGCATCGTTCCCGGCGGCGCCGACAAGAGCTACGGCGTCCACGTGGCGCAACTCGCGGGTTTGCCGGGCAGCGTCGTGAACAGGGCGTGGGAGGTGCTCAGGGAGCTCGAAGCGGAAACGGAAGAAGCGCCGCCATCGAGACGACGCAGAAGGAAGGGCCGCCCGCCGCCCTCGCAACTCCCGCTGCTGACGATGAACTCGACAGCGATCGATAAGCTTCTCGGATTGGACGTGACATCCATGACCCCTCTCGAAGCGATCACGAAGCTCTACGAGCTACAGGAGGACGCGAGAGAGGGCGCGTGAGCGAATCCTTGTCCCGACACACACCTATCAGACGGTCCGTCGGAGTTGACCCGGACATTTGCCTCTTCCCTC
>CEQE01148847.1_pt1 | contig 17618 bp, 17 predicted proteins | sample 356201 | NCBI WGS metagenome assembly CEQE01 (sample SAMEA2619970, study PRJEB7988) | marine metagenome | biome: marine biome (ENVO:00000447); feature: mesopelagic zone (ENVO:00000213) & marine oxygen minimum zone (ENVO:01000065); material: "saline water (ENVO:00002010), including plankton...
GCTGCACTACGGGAGTTGTCCGTATGTCTAGCTCGTTTGGCCGGCACCCTTGACTGGACGGACCATACAAGTAAGCACAACCAGAGACCGATCATTGCGTGGGTTTCATGATGAAACTGATTAATACAAAGCGCATCGTACTCAAAAACCAGTGGGGGTGACCCCGTGTCAGTTCGACTCTGACGTTCGGCACCACTCATTGTAGGCATGAAAAAGCTCCGCAGACCAGAAATCTGCGGGGCTTCTTTTTTGGCCAAATTGCCAAACGTCGACCAAAGGTTTTGGGATACGTCGACTAACTGCGTTTCAGTAGGTTCTCCGCCGCGATGGCCAAGTTGTCCTGCATGTCGGGCAAAACGTGGGAATAGGTGTCCAAGGTGATGGTGACGCTGGAATGGGCCGGCGGGTTTTTCTTTGGCGACACCGACCTTAGCCTGGAACTTTTGGTTAACGGAGGGACACTTCCTAACCGGGTACGGCCCTTCCTTAAGGGCCACCGCAAGTCACCTCGCATCCATTCACGCCTCCGAGGCATTCCCAGACCGCACCGGATATAATCCTGCGGCCAATACCCCGGATGCGGTCAATAGACACATCGTTAACAACCCCGTCTCCAATGATCCAGTTGATTGCGCCACGATTCCCACCATAGTTGGACCAGCCGCGAATCCTAATGCGGAGAACGTAACTACCAAAGACGATATCACTGCTACCTCACGTGGGCTTATGTCTGGGAATTCGAAAGGAAGGACATTTATGGCGGGTGTGAAGACCCACGCTAAACCAAGACCGGTGATCAAAAACATCAGGACAACAGGATCACCAGAAAGAATGATCCCTACGCCAAATAACGCGTTAAAGAGAGCGGGGATCCCCAGAAGGAGTTTCCTGTTAGGGATTTTCTTCGCTAAAAACCCTCCTAACAGTGCAGTAGGGATGAGAGCGTAGTAAAGGAACCCTAACAGCGGGCCGCCTAAGATCAGTGGGACACCGCGTTCTTCGAGCCAGAATGTCGGAAGGAAAGTCACTAACGAGGTCCAAGTTGCTGAAAGGAAGAACATCACCACCGCGATAACCCAGCCTTGAGGGTAGTGATATAGCGCATGGAGAGGCGTCCCTTCCTGTTCCTCAAGTCTACTTTGGAAACCTTCTACCGGTGCTTCATCCTCTTTGGCAATCAATAACCACACTGACGTTTGTAAGATGAACATCCCACCGAGGATCATATATACCATCCGCCAACTTCCAAGTCCTGTGATAATGATTGCGCTGGTGCTCACAGCTAGGGCAAGCATCAAACTGTGTTGGGAAAGCCCAACGGCGTTTATCTGCGCAAATTGGCGGGGAGCTGCCCATTGCTGCAACAATAACGTGCGTGCAGGAACCGTCATAACATGACACCCGACAAACGCAAACCTAGCTAATAGTAAGATCGGAAACCCAGTTGCGAAGGCTTGGACAAATAAGAAAGGTATACTCAAGAATAACGACAGTGAGACTACCAGAACAGGTCGGATTCTTGAAAACCACACGCCGAACGGTAGCGATGCTATGGCAGCCGTAACCCACCAAACCCCTTGGAGGAGACCTGCCTCCAACGGCGAGATGTCCAGATCCTCACGGATAAAGGGCAGGAAAAGGCCAAAGGTGTACGAGATCAAGATTACGCTGCTACCTTGCGCTCGAAAGAGCAACAACACGGCCCAGCCACGGAAGCTCGTATTTCCTAATTCTCGTCTAACTATCTCAACCTCCGGTCGAGAAAACCCTGATATGAGGCGCGTATGCGCCAGCATGATTCCCTGGTAAGTGTTGGTTCTACGAAGGGTTGCACCATGAGGTGAATATTAACTACTTAAGTGTTATTTCACCAAGTTAGTTTGCTGTCGATGTTTATACCACCCATCAGGGAGGCACCGGGGGCGGGGTACTGGTGACGGTGGAGGCGTGTCCACAGGGCATTCTGTTCTACTAGTTGATCTTAGAAGAAGCAGCATTGAAAACCGCGCTAAGAATGTCGTCGCCCCAGCCGGTATCCGAGTGAGCACCCACTGGTGGTTCTGCACCCATTCGACATGCTGGATAGATACTGGTAATAACTAACCGAGTTGCATATCAAGCCTGGTGAGCGACCTCAAATTAGTAGTTGGTTCGTATTCGACTGTTGGAGAAATCAACCTAGGCTTCAGATTTCGTGATAATAAAGCACTAATTATTTCTTGAAATTCAACCTGTGACACGGAGCTTCCTAAGCAATGATGTATGCCCCAACCGAAGGCAACATGCTGATTAGGATTTCGGTTTATCTCAAAGTTATCTGCATTTTCAAATTTCATGTGATCACGATTGGCGGAACCAATGTAGCATCGGACTTTTTCACCAGACCGAATTCTCTGGCCATGGAGTTCTATATCTCGAGACGCGATTCTATCTAGTGATTGTTGAGGCGAGTCATATCGAAGACATTCTTCTACAGCGGACTTTATAGCCATTTCAGTTGGGTCAGAAGCTAAAGATTCCCATTGTTTCGGATGCCGGCCAAACGCTAGTAGACCGTTACAAATTAGATTGACGGATGTTCCACGCCCCGCTGTTAGTGCAATCGCAGCATTCGAAAGAACTTCTTCTTCGGAGTACAAATTGTGATGTTTGGCTTTAGCTAAAGTCGCTAAGAGGTCATTGCCGAGTCCGTTCAGCTTAGATTCAAGCAGTGGCTTCAGGTATTCACTGAAATTCAATATCCCTCTTCGATATTTATCTACCTTATCTTTGCTAGTGCCGCTCAAGGCAGATAGGTCTGAAACAATCTCTTTAAGATCATCAATGTCCTGTTCGGGAATCCCAACAGTTAACGCTGAAACCTGCATTTCTAAAATGTTCGCAAACTCTTCTTTAATCTCGACAACTGGTTTGGTTCCCAGGATATCTAACAGGTTTTCGACTTTAATACGGATCTGTGATCTATGATGTTCACTAGCGGTAGGTGTGTAATGATGGTTTATGACTCGTCTCATTTCTTGGTGTGTTGAACCTTCTTGTTGGGCAATCGAACTACCTTGAAATGAACGAACTACCTCATTTCGATCTTCTGGTGGAGTGGTCGAGCCAATGCCCTCTGTAGGTTTACCATTCTTGGCGACTGCAGAGGAGAAGCCTTCGTCATTCTTTGTAATGTTAACGAAATCGTCGTAACGGGTGACCATCCAAAGGGATGCCGTGGCGTTCCAATGCACCGGATAGTTCTCCCTAAGGTAGCCGAAAGTCGGGTAGGGATCATTTACGAATTCAGCGCTGAGTAACTCGTCGTTGAAAAGCGTTCTGTCAGCCATTTTCGTCTGTACATCCTTTGACGGTGAGTTAAGAGTATCCCACAACTGATAATGCCATTAAAGACACTCGTAGTAGCCATATTATATGTTCATCTAAAGGTATGTGATAAACAAATTCGTTTGGGTGTCACCGGGGGCACCAGATAAACTCAAAATGCTGTGGTTTAGTTAGGTGCTAGGCCGCATGGAGATTTGCTATCGATCTAGATGGTGTGGTTGAGTCGTTGAAAGCGATTGAATCTGGAGCGAGAAGCTAGGATGCAGGGAGTTGGGCTGGACCGGCGCATAGAGTCGTTGGGGGAACCCGCCCTCTTTGTCGGGCTGAGAAAATCACCAGTTATTCGCAGATTATTAAGGAGAGTGAGATGGCCGTTGACGATTTAGTGGAAGAGATTACCAAGAAGTTGGGAGAGGAAACTCGTTTAAGCGATTGGCTGAACGTGGATCAAAGCATGATACAGGGGTTTGCTGACGTGACAAAAGACCACCAGTGGATTCATGTCGATGTCGATCGAGCGACAAAAGAATCTCCATTTGGAAGCACTGTTGCCCACGGTTTTTTGACATTGTCTTTGATACCGCACCTGGGTGGAATGGTGGACGCTACGGAACCAGCCTACCCAGGTTTAAAACTCGCCGTAAATTATGGCCTGAACCGGGTCCGTTTCCCAAATCCCGTGAGCTCGGGCTCCAATGTTAGGACCCGTACCAAGTTAGTGGGCGTCGACAAGATCAACGACGAGTGCTTCCAGGTTGTAGGGGAAGTAACCATAGAAATCGAAGGAAAGGAAAAACCAGCGTGCGTTGCTGAGTTGGTGTCTAGGTATTATTTCTAGAAAATTACGTTTCCAGGGCATCAAAACGTCGATGTAATTCGACTCCGGAGGTTGCAAATATCGGCTCGCCAGGCATCAACTATGTTCTCCTGTTATTGCCATCAGATGAGAAAGAGGTGATGACCAGATCTGTGGGTCTTATTCCCAATGGCATGACTCATAACCTCGCATTAAGATTCGGGTTGGTCCGGCGGCTTTTGCCGGAACGTTCAAAGCGTCATAGAAGTCAGCAATAGAAGAAGCCCCATCTTCTAGATGGGGCTTCTTCTATTGCTCCTAGCTCCGGTGCCAAAGCACGTTACTCGAAGTACGCCGCAAAGTTCTCACTTGGTTAAGTGAAATAGAATCTTAGGCCCGTTTCCACATGTTTAATCCAAGGTAAATGCTCCATAGGGAGATGATGATGTAACTGATCCCGAAAAGGGCATTTACGATTTTCCATGTGTCTTCAGTGAAGTTTGTCATACCAATTATACTAAGTATTACAACGACTAAGAACACAAGAGCGATTATATAGGCAAATAAGTTATTGAACTCGTCTCTGGTTGATATAGCCAGCGAAATAAGTACTATCCCTATCGCGCCGATCATGCCGGAGTAAAGGCTGATACCTTGTGCTATGGCTGCTATGTTAGTGCCCGATGCCCCGACCCAAGCTTGTGCTTGCCACATTCCGCCCAGTCCTATTACCGAGGCAATTACATTGATACCGAACATGAGCATCCCTAATTTGAATAGGGCTTCCCCGTTCTCACCTTTTCCGATGGTGCCTTGAATCACAGTCAGCCCGTAGTAGGCCATGATTAGCCCGATTGGTGGCAAGAACAATAACAGTTGCTCTATCACCGGGGCGGATGATACGTCACTCGAGACCGCTGAGAAATCCGTGATGTCGATGTTAGAATCGCCGAGTATAAGGAAGAAAATTATAAATAGTGCTGTCGCCATGGCAGGACCTACTGCCAGACAGATGCCACCGAGTTTAAATTCCGAAATATTCCCCATTTGATAACCCCTTTTTTATTAAGGCAAAATATAAACTTCGCGGATTGGTGTTTATTTTAAATTAATTTAAATATTTGTCAAAGTTTGACAGTATCCATTCTGTTTGTATGGATTTCGTTTTGATGCACATCATGGATGACTTGATTCCGTTGAAACAACCTGACGACCGGACCAGCACTTGATGTCCAAAGAACTTGATAACTATAACTACCCACGAGACAGCGAAAGAAGCCTACCTGTCTAGAGATTTGAAACAAGCTTTATAGGACGCAGGGGAAGTAGTGACGTATTAATTAATGACTAAACTAAGCAAGGTACGTGGTAAGCTAATTCAACCTTGTCATGCCTGGGAGAGGCCCGAACACGAAGATGAATTTGAAATTATTTCCCTCAGCGGTCTTATTGGTTTTGTTGACTGTATTGGCCGCCTGCGCGACGGAAACCGGTATAGCCAAGGACATCTTGGACCAGGAACCCGAGTTTCGAATCACCGCCGCCGAGATGGTCGCCGACTACACGGCAAGCGAGTCCGAGGCCGATGACAAGTACAAAGGAAAAGTGGTCGTGGTCACCGGGGTCATCAGCGAGATCTACCGTGGCTTCCTCTACACTCCGTACGTGGATCTGGAAGAGGGAGTGCGGTGCAGCTTCAGCGACAATGAAGACGAGGTGATGCTCACCCTTGTGGAGGGCCAGACCATCTCGATGAAAGGCCAGGGTGACAGGTTGTTGTTTGGCGTGGAACTGCGAGGGTGTACCGTAGAGTAGCGGCCCATATTCCCGGCTGGCATTCCCACCCGCAGCGTTGAATTCACCGGCGAGGCCCAACTAAACTTATGTCAAACGCGGCCTGTATCAAGGGCCGCGAGACACCCGGAGGCGGCAATGGTAGTCCTGGCCATCATAATTGGCGGCATCATCGGCGGCGTTCTCGCCGTCTTCGGCACGCTGCTGTTCCGGGGAGACCTGGGTTTCCGGACACCCAGGGCGTTGGACCCGGAATACCGGGAGCGTGAGATTGTCACCTGTGGAGAGATGATGGCGATGGGGATGAAAGCTGGCTCAGTTGGGGCTGGCATTGGAGCAATCGCGGGCCTTCTGGTATACCGGCTGGCGTTTTAACCCCAGGCTTGCTCCCACTCCCGAATAGGGAGAGAATCAATCTAGCCTAACCAGAGATAGACGCCGGTGGACCATCGGCCTCGAGTGGAGATATGTACGCAGTTACCAACCGCATCAAGATTCAAAAGGGCAGCGGCGATGACTTGGAAAAGGTCTTTGGCAGCCGGGGCAGCGTTCAGCACGAGCCCGGCTTCAAGAGCTTTGAGCTATGGAGCATGGAGATGGAAGACGACCACGAGGTCTACCTGGTGGTGACCCGCTGGGAGGACAAGTTGGATTTCTTGAACTGGACCAAGAGCGATTCCTTCAAAGAGTCCCATGCCGGCCCGCATCCCACCTACATCATCGGCGGAGAATTGGCCAACTACGAGGTCAAACTCTCTATCATAAAGGGCTAAAGTCCGAGCAAGGCCAGTTAATGGGAACAAAAAGGGCGTCCCGAATTCATCGGGACGCCCTTTTTGTTTGGCCTACGATTTTTAAACGCCGCTACTTCCCGTGGCAGCGTTTGTACTTCTTGCCGCTGTTGCAGGGGCATTTGGCGTTGCGGCCGATCTTTCCCTGGTCAGACTGCATCGTCCGCTTCTCGTTGCAGAAAGCGCAGGTGCAGGCCGTGGGATGATCGCTGTACCAGTTGGTCCTAGTGGCCATTTATCGCTGATCGCCTCTAAATTAATGTGGGACGCAAATCCCGTACCCCCATCCTACAGCCCCAGCTTTTTTCAAACAACCGTCCATGGCTCTTTTCCGGCCCACCCGAGTAAACCCGGCTGTGCCGGAGCCGGCGCCGGTTGACGGAATTGGGGGGATGCCCCAATATCTCCGGAACAGCCCCGAATCCTGCTGAACCTGGAGAGACCATGCCCGGTGCCTCTACGGCTGCTTCGAACAGTGGAATCGATTTCTTGCTGGCGCCCTACCGAGTTCTGGACCTGACCGACGAACGCGGCCTGTTGGCGGGAAAGATACTGGCCGATCTGGGCGCCGATGTGCTTCAGATAGAGCCGCCCGGTGGCAACCCTGCCCGGAACATCGGGCCGTTCCATGGAGATGACCCGCAACCAGAGAAGAGTCTTTTCTTCTGGGCTTACGCTGCGAACAAACGGGGCATCACCCTGGACCTAGAGCAGAAAGATGGGCAGGCCCTGCTGGAGAAACTGGTTGCGGAGGCCGATTTCCTGATCGAGTCCTTCTCCCCCGGTTACCTGGAAGAACTGGGTCTAGGGTATCAGCGCCTAGCCAAGATCAATCCCAAGCTGGTCATGGTGTCCATCACACCCTTCGGACAAGACGGGCCCTATTCCAACTATCAGGCGAATGACATCGTCGGCATGGCGCTGGGCGGGTTCATGTATCTGACCGGCGACGACGACCGCGCCCCCATCCGGATCAGCTTCCCGCATTTCTACCTACACGGCGGAGCCGCCGGGGCCACGGCCGCCATGCTGGCACACACTCACCGGGCCGTCAGCGGGCAAGGGCAGTTCGTGGACGTTTCTTGTCAGCAGGCAGTGGCCAAGACCCTGGCCCATGCGCCCCAGATCTGGGACATTGAAGGTGCCATCCTCAAACGGATGGGCGTTTACAGGCAGACCTCCGGCGAGAACCGGGTGCGCATCAATTGGCCCTGCAAAGACGGTTATGTCAACTACATGGTCCAGGGTGGCACCGTTGCCTACAGCACCCGCGCCCTGCTGAGCTGGATGAAAGAAGACGGCTTCGAGACCGAGGAGCTGGATGCGGTGGATTGGGAGGACATGGGCTACGGCGCGATCACCCCGGAGTTCATGGACCAGCTTGCCATACCGTTGGGTGAGTTCTTCAAGGGCCACACCCGAGCCGAGTTGGTGCAAGGCAGCCTCGACCGGCGGATACTGCTGTTCCCCGTCGCCACTCCGGCAGCCCTCCAAGGCCACCCGCAACTTGAAGCCCGCGGATATTTCAAGGAACTGGACCATCCGGAACTGGGCGTGGCTGTCCAATATCCGGGAGCGTTCGTAAAATCGGGCGGCGGAGGCGACATTTCGGGCCTATACCGAAGGCCGCCGCTCATTGGCGAACACAACGTTGAGATATATCACGAGGAGTTGGGTCTTTCCTCCTCGCAACTAGACTCACTGAAACGCGGCGGTGTTATCTAATGACAACCCAACAAGCGCCAAACAAACCGCTGGACGGCGTCAACGTCCTGGACTTCTGCTGGGTGGCTGTGGGGCCCATGACCACCAAATACCTGGGCGAGTACGGGGCCAACGTAGTGCGGGTGGAGTCGGTGAAACGTCCGGGCACCCTGCGCCGTGCCGCACCTTATAAGGACGGCATCTCCGGTCTCAACCGCAGCGCCTATTTCGCCAGCTACAACGCCAACAAGATGGGCATCACCGTCGATATGCGGCACCCCAGGGCCCGCGAGCTAATGCTGCGCATGGCCAAATGGGCGCACCTGGTGACTGAGAACTTCACGCCAGGGACCATGGAAAGCTGGGAACTTGGCTTCGAGCAACTCCAGGAAGTTAACCCCGGCATCGTAATGTTCAGCACCTCCATGATGGGCCGTGGCGGGCCCATGGAAAAGCAGCCGGGCTTCGGTCCGGTGTTATCGTCGCTGGTGGGCCTGACCAATCTGACCGGCTGGCCAGACCGGGACCCGGTCAACCCCTACGGCGCATACACCGATTTTATCGTCCCCCGGTTCGCCGTGGCCGCCATCCTGGCCGGACTGGACCGCAGCCGCCGCACCGGCGAGGGCATCCACATAGACATGTCACAACTGGAGACCACGTTGCATTTCTCGGCGCCGGTGTTGTTGGACTATGCCGTCAACGGCCGGGAGCAGTCACGCGCGGGCAACCGGGACCCCGGAGCATCGCCCCACGGAGTCTACCCCTGCGCCGGCGACGACCGTTGGATCGCCCTGGGTTGCTCATCTGATGCCCAATGGGAAGGCCTGCAGCGGACCATCGCCCCCGATGGCACAGGCTGGCCTTACAACTCTGATTTCGCCACACTCCTGGCGAGAAAAGCCAACGAGGACAAGCTAGACCAACTGTTGTCCGACTGGACCGCTTCGTGGGATCCAGCAGCCTTGATGGGAACGTTGCAGAGTTCGGGAGTACCAGCGGGTATGGTCAACGACTGCCGAGATCTATTCGACGACGCTCAACTGCAGCACCGGGGCCATTTCCAGTGGCTTGACCACCCAGAGATCGGCCCCTACGCCACCGACCGCAGCGAGATGACCTTCTCCTTAAGCCCAGGCAGCCTAGACACCCCCGCGCCACTCCTTGGGGAGCACACCTCGCACGTCCTCAAGGACCTGATTGGCCTAACAAACGATGAGTATAAATTGTTGGAAGAGGATGGGGTTTTAGAGTAAAAAGCCGACGGCTGACCGCTGATAGCTGTTAGCTTTCGACCGTCTGCCGCTGCGACCCGAACCGCAGCGTGCTCCCGGCCAGGATCAGGCTGACCGACATGAAGCTGATCAGGAATAGGGCTGGCTTCAGGTTGTCGAACGCCTCTTGTAGGAATCCAGTGAACAGCGGTCCCAACGAGGTCCCGACCGATGTCATCATCATGGTGAATGAGAAGGCCACCGCCAGCTCACGAGGCCTGATTCCCGGTAGATGGAACGGCACCGTCACCAATATCGGGAAGAAAGCCCAGGCCACGCCGTTAAAGAAGGAAAATAGGAACAGCGCCGGCACCGATCCCGTCATTATCATGCCCAGGTTGCTGCCGATCATCAAGATCCCCAGTACCTGAAGGAACCTCCCCTCCTTGCCGGAAGTGGACGCCGCCCATGCAATGCCCATGCCGCCGATTCCGCCCACGATGACTCCCAGCGCGAGAATCCCGCCAGAAAGGCGCAGCGAAATGTCATATTCTTCCAGCATCAACGTGGGGTAGAAGGCTAGGAACGCGCCGAAAGACATGGTGGCCCCGGCGAACCCCAGTCCGCCGATCCATAAGTCCCGATGGGCCAGGGCCCTTTTGACTACGTTCTCACCCTGGAGGGTAACTACGTCTTTGTCAGTCTCGTTGGTCCGGTCTCGGCCCAAGATTATCCACAGCACGGTAATCGCGGCGAAATAGAGCCCGAATATCCGTAGCGTCGTCCTCCAGTCGTCGTTCGTCAGGTCCAGTATCACCGGCGCCAGAACCAACCCTCCGCCGACCACCAGACCGAAGAATACGTTGGACATGCCGTTGACGTAGATCACTTCCTTGGCTGGAAACCATTGCCGGGTCAGCAACGCGCGAGCCGGCATCTGGGCTATGTTGCTGATGCCGAAGAAGAGCCGCCCTGCCAGAAGCACGATGAACACCGGTGCCCAACTCTGCAGGAACAGGCATCCGGTGGCCGTCATCAACGTGGCGGCGGTCAGCCATTTGGGCGACAGGCGGGAGGTTGCCCAACTGAGGGGTATCGCCAACGCGATGTTTCCCCAGTGGGAAGCCGACCCCAACAATCCCTGCTGGCTGGGTGAGAGGTCCAGGTCTGCGCTGATGGCGGGCAGCAGTATCCCCAAGGTGTTCAACACCATGAAAGAAGATACGCTGGAGAATAGCCACACGCCTATGACTGTCCAGCGGTACCTGCTGTAGCTGATTGGCGCCTGGGGAGTCAAATGCGGTTAGGTCCGTTTACGCTCAGGAGATTTGCGCCAACAGGCTTGGGTCACAGACAGTGCGCCTGCGGTTCGTTGAGGGCATGGCATACTATAAACCCTCAAAGGGTACGAAAGCCAAGAAATTAGCGCGGGTTGGATATATCACTCCTCCCAGCGGGTAGGATTAGGAGAGCAACATGGAGCGCATCGGAGTCGGGTTTTCCGGGGGAATGTCTCCCCAGGACATAGTCGAATGCGTTAAAGTGGCCGAGGACCTCGGCTACGAATCCGCCTGGGTGGCCGAAGGTCACGGCGGCGACCAGTTCTCGGTGCTCACGGCTTGCGCAACGGCCACCGAAAGGATCAAATTGGGCACTAGCATCACCAGCGTCTTCGTCCGGACTCCGCCCACCATCGCCATGGCGGCAGCCTCGGTGGACTACTTCTCCAACGGACGTTTTATCCTCGGCGTGGGCAGCAGTCACAAGGTCCAGGTAGAGCCGGAGCATGGACTGGAGTTCATCCGCCCCGTGCAGCGGCTGCGCGAGTGTGTGGATATAATCAGGGCCATTCTCAAGGACTCGGATGTCAATTACCACGGAGATATCTACGACATCGATCGGTTCGACCTGTGGTTCCAGCCCCTGCGCAAGGAGATACCCGTCTTCGTCGCCGCCGTCTTCCCTAAGATGTTGGAGGTCTGCGGCGAGATGGCTGAGGGGGCCATCCTCACCTGGTGCACCTTGGACCACGCAGCAGAGGCAGCCGTGGCTGTGGGCCTCGGCGCCCGCAACGCCGGACGCGACCCAGCCGACGTCGAAGTGGCCAGCCTGCTTCCCTGTGCTGTGTCCAACGACCGGAAAGCAGCCAGAGACCTGATGCGCATGCCCATCGCCTCCTACGCTGGGCGTTTCCCCCGCTACCGCAAGCTCATGATCGACGCCGGGTTCCCAGAGGAGATTGAGGACGTGCGAGTTGCTTGGCAGGCCGGCAACATCCAAGAATCCCTCGACCTGGTCCCCAGCGGTCTCATCGACAAGATCGGCCTGGTCGGCACGGCAGACGAAGTCCGTGGAAAGCTGACTGAATACCGCCAAGCCGGCATCACTCTGCCAATAGTCTCGCCCCGTTTCATGGGCGAAGGCGCCAAAGAACAAGCCCTAGGAATAATCCGGGCCTGCGCCCCAGCCTGATATACTCAGCCCAAATTTACTAACGCAGGAAACAATCCCTTCTCCCGTGCGCGGGAGTAAGGTTAGGATGAGGGCACCCCTCAACTCCTGCGCCAACCGTCTGAGACACCACCATGGACTTCAACTTCACCACCCAACAAACCCAATTCCGAGAAGAACTCCGTGAGTTCTTAAGGGCCGAAATCCCTGTGGAAAAACAGGAAGTCTTCGGCAACCTTACCGAGGACCATTACCAGTTCGGCCGCGAGATCAACCTGAAACTTGCGGAGCGAAACTGGCTGACCATCGGCTGGCCGGAAGAACACGGTGGCGGCGGAAAAGGCCCCATCGAGCAGGGCATCCTGGCCGAAGACCTGGGCTACTGGCGGGTGCCCAAGAGCGGGTCTATAGGACTGGGCATAGTCGGTCCGGCGATCATGGTTTTCGGCACGGAAGCCCAGAAGGACCGCTACCTGAAACCCATCGCCCGTGGAGAGGTCGAGTACTGCCAGGGGTTCAGCGAGCCGAACGTCGGCTCGGACCTGGCCTCCTTGGAACTGCGGGCGGAGCGTGACGGCGATGAGTACGTGCTGAACGGCTCCAAGATGTTCACCAGCTACGCCTTTCACGCCGACTACATGTATCTTCTGGCCCGCACCGACCCTCAGGCCCAGAAGCACCGCGGCATCAGCATGTTCATCGTCGACCTCAAGACCCAGGGTATCAGCCTGACCCCCCTGCCCTACATCAACAGCGAGATGGCGGCCCAGACCCATTTCGATAATGTCCGGCTGCCGATGTCCTGCCTGATCGGCGATGAAAACCGGGGCTGGTACCATGCCATGACCACGCTGGACTACGAACGCTCCGGCCTGTGGCGGTACGCCAACGTGCGGAGGGTGTTCGACGACTTCGCCGAGTTCTGCCAGAGCCCGGCCCCCGACGGCGGGCAGTCCCTGGCCGAGCATCCTCTGGTGCGCCACCAACTGGCCCAGCGCCGGTTGGGGATGGAGACCTGGAAGCTGCTCTGCTGGAACGTGGCCTGGATGCAGAGTTCCGGTGCGGTGCCCAATTCTGAGGCTTCGGTGGCATTTTTGTACGGTAGCGAAGAGCGCTTGCGGTTCGCTGAGATGGCCATGGAGGTTCTGGGGCCCTACTCAACCCTGCGCGGCGGCTCCCCGATCGCCCCACTCCAGGGCAACATCGAGGGTATCCACCGCGAGGCGATGCACCTGCATGGCGCAGGAACGACCGAGATTCACCGCAATATCATCGCTCAGCGCGGCCTGAGAATGCCCCGCTAGGTATGCCTTGATATGGATTTTTCCCTTACAGAACACCAAGAGATCCTGCGTAGCTCGGCCCGCGAGTTCCTTGAGGTCGAGTGCCCAACATCTTTGGTGCGGGCAGTTGAAGAGTCATTAGACGGCCATGCGCCGGACCTGTGGCGGAAGATGGCCGCGCTGGGCTGGTTGGGTATTTCCCTGCCTGAGCAGTACGGCGGGACCGGGGGCTCCCTCACCGACCAGACCGTATTGTTCGAAGAGATTGGCCGGGCTTTGACGCCGGGCCCCCTGCTCACATCATCGGTACTTGCAGCCCAGGTAGTGCTGAACGCCGGTAGCGACTCTCAGAAAGCGAACCTGATTCCTGGAGCGGTCAGCGGCGATGTTATCTTGACCATCGCCCGGGGAGACAGATTGGAAACGGCAGCCAACAATGGCGGCCTGACCCTCAGCGGTGAGAGCTCTTTTGTCCCCTACGCCGGGACCGCCAACCACATCATCTGCGTCACTCGCCCTGCCATCGGGGCCTGGCCTGACACCACCCTGGCGCTCGTCGACACCCAGGCCAACGGTGTCTCCATGACCGCCATGGATTCCATAGCGAACTACCCTCAGTTTATGGTTGAGTTCGATGATGTCCTATTGTCCGGCGAAGCGGTGCTTGGCGAGGTCGCCGAGGGCCGTCCGGCATTGAACCTGGCAGTCCAGCGCGCCACGGTCATCCAATGCGCCGAGACCCTGGGCCGGGCCCAACGGGTGCTGGAGATGGTTGTGGAGTATGCCGGACACCGAGTGGCATTCGGGCGCCCCATCGGCTCGTTCCAGGCCGTTCAACACCGCTGCGCCGACTTGAGAGTAGCTGTGGACGGCGGCCGGATGCTCACCTATCAAGCAGCTTGGAAGTTGGACCAAGGCCTGCCGGCGAACGACGAAGTATCCTTTGCTAAGGCCCAGGCCGGGATGCTGAGCCGGTTGGCCACCGAGACCGGGCATACCATCTTCGCCGGCATCTCGTTCACAACCGAACACGACATGCAGCTCTACTCCGCCCGCGCTAAGATCGCCGAGGCCAGCCTAGGCGACACCGAATACCACCTAGACCAACTGGCTGCCGGAATGCAGCCTTAGTTAGCCCGAACCGAACCAAAGTCCCTTTCCCCGTCGCAACGGGGAAGGTTAGGATGGGGCCCTCCCCGGTTTAGAAATCCACGCTAAACACGTATGACCTGCAAAGGCCCATCGGCAGGCTCGGGATGAACGGTACATGCCAAAATTGTTTTAAGGACCTGCCCGCAACCAACTAAGCATCAAAAAGGAAACAATCATGCCCGACGCCACACCTATCTCCACTGAAACCCTTGAAGTGCTCCGCACCATTCCCACTCAGACCCTGATCGACGGACTTTGGGTGATGGGTTGGCCCATGAGTTTTGTTCACGGGGCTAAGCCGCTGCAGGCCGGACAGCACATGGCTGGCCGCGCCGTTACTCTCAGGTTCGTGCCTCACCGGCCTGACCTGGTGGCGGACAAGCCCAAGGGAGACCAATCGGCCGAATACATGGCCATCGAACTCTGCGGGCCTGAAGAGGTGCTGGTCATCGACGCCATGGGCTGGGAATACAGCTCCATCGGAGGAGACATCAAGTTCCTCCGCATGATGCAGCTCAACGCCGGCGGTCTGGTTACCGATGGCGCCGCCCGCGATAGCAACACACTCAAAGGCTACGGCTTCCCGGTTTATTCCGCCAACACCACGGCCAAGCAGGGCCCCGCAGAGTTCTGGCCCTGGCAGGTGAATGACGCGATTCAATGTGGTGGCGTTCTCGTGCGCCCCGGCGATGCCGTGGTGGGCGACGACGACGGCGTAGTAGTGGTTCCTGCCTCAGTTGTGGACGAGGTGATCCGCATCGCCCACGAGCGGGAAGAGGTTGAAGAGGTGATCAAGGCCCAGTTGGAGATCGAGCAGTGCTTGCCCGGGAAATACTACCCGTTCAACGACCTTACCTGGCAGTTATTCGAGGAGAAAACCGGCAAGAAACGCACCGGTTAACGAATGGACGAAATCCATGGCGTGATTAAGCAACGTATTTTACGTATATTGGAAGCTGGCAAATCACCATCATGGAACGTATAAGAATGGACCGTTTGAAGACACTACGCAGAAAATCTTTCAAGACCAGGCTCATCCTCGGAACGCTGGGCCTACTTTTTTTCGTCATTGCAGCCTGTGGTGGCGACGCGACCGCAACGCTGGAAACCACGGCTCAGACCAATCCGGCATCCACCTCCGGGACGACTACTTCAGTCACGGAAAGAACCAAGCCTGAGGTGCAGGTGTTTACCGGTGACGCCGAGGCAGACAAGCTGGTCGCCGCCCAAGAAACGGTCATGAACCGTATCTTCCAGAAGGCGCTGCCTTCAGTGGTCAACATCCAGGTGATCCAGGAACTGGAGGGCAACGACGGAACCGGACAGTTCCCCAACATTCCCGGAGTGCCCGACGACTTCTTGAAACGGGGTGAAGGCTCCGGGTTTGTCTGGGATGAGAAAGGCCGCATCATCACCAACCAGCACGTGGTGGATGGGGCCGAGACAGTCATGGTCATATTCGCCGACCGGACCCAGGTTTTGGCCAAGGTCCTGGGCGGTGACACGGACTCAGACCTGGCGGTCCTGGAATTGATGGAACCGATAGAAGGTCTGGTCCCCATCGACCTGGGCGATAGCAACGACGTGTTGGTGGGGCAGCTCGCTGTTGCGATCGGCGCGCCCTTTGGGCAGTCTTTCACCATGACCAGCGGAATCGTCAGCGCGGTGGGGCGGACCATCCGCAGCAGTTCCAGCCAATTCACCGTTCCCGAGGTGATCCAGACCGACGCCCCCATCAACCCCGGCAACTCCGGTGGCCCTCTTCTGGACCGCCTTGGCCGAGTGGTGGGCATAAATACCCAGATTATCAGCCGCTCGGGCAGCAGCGCCGGCATTGGCCTGGCCGTGCCTATAAACATCGCCAAGAAGGTGGTGCCCGCCCTGATCGATGACGGTAAGTACGAGTACTCCTGGCTCGGCATCTCCGGTGGGCCGGTGGGCTCCGATGTTGCCGAACTGATGGGCCTGCCCAAGGGTACCCGCGGGACGTTGGTGATCGGCGTTGGCCGCGACAGCCCGGCAGATCACGGCGGCCTCACTGGCAGTGACCGGACCGAGGTTGTGAACGGGATACAATATGCCCTGGGCGGCGATGTCATCACTGGCATCAATGGGTCTGCGATCAGAGACATGACCGACCTCATCGTCTACCTCACCAACAACACCAGGCCCGGTGATGAGGTGATGCTGGAAGTGATGCACGGTGACGGCTCGCTGGAGCAGATTCCCGTTGTGCTGGGCACCCGTCCCGAATAGTCCAGGAAAAGAGGAATGTATTGCGTTCGATAGCGGCGATCTTCACTGCGCCCGTAAAATCACTTTCGCTGGTCCGGTCTGAGTCTGCGACCGTTGGACAGTCTGGAATCGTCGAAGACCGCCGGTTTCATATAATCGATGCCGACGGTCAGTTGTTGACCCAGCGTCAACAGGGCCGCCTGACCTTGGTCGAAGCTGTATATTCCGCCGAATCCGACGAGCTGTCCCTCCAGTTTCCCGACGGACAACACGCGGCGGGGATCACCGACCTGGGCGACGCTGTGACCACCGCCATATGGGGCCGCCAGGTCCCAGGCCGGGAAGTCACGGGGCCCTGGAACGACGCGCTCTCAACATTCTGTGGTTCGCCCGTTCGCCTGGTGAAGACAGACAACCCCGGCGCGAGTTTCGATGAATATCCCATTTCAGTTCTTTCTCGGGCTTCTTTGGACAACTTGAGTAGCCGGATTAATGGCTGGCCACAGTTCGAGGACCGCAGGTTCCGCCCCAACTTCCTCTTGGACGGCTGCTCTCCCTATGAAGAGGACGCCTGGCTGGGCGGGGTGGTGCAGATCGGCCCTGACCTAAGGGTGAGGCTGGTCGCCCCAGACCCCCGCTGCGCCATCACCACCCTGGACCCCAATACCGGCGAGCGGGACTTCGACATCCCAAAGTTGCTCCTCAGCTACCGGCCCAACGCCCGCGCCCCTTACTTTGGCGTCTACGGCGCTGTCGAGACCACTGGCACGATTTCGGTGGGAGACGCCCTGGAATTAGTCCAAGATTGACACCCATAACCGGCGTGTCTACACTCGGTTCAGCTTCGGATATTCAAGGTCGCACGCGGGGG
>CEQE01015486.1_pt1 | contig 17617 bp, 18 predicted proteins | sample 356201 | NCBI WGS metagenome assembly CEQE01 (sample SAMEA2619970, study PRJEB7988) | marine metagenome | biome: marine biome (ENVO:00000447); feature: mesopelagic zone (ENVO:00000213) & marine oxygen minimum zone (ENVO:01000065); material: "saline water (ENVO:00002010), including plankton...
GGTATTTCCATCACTTTCCATTCCGGGTGCCACTGGACGCCCAAAGCGAATGTTTTGGCATTTATTACTGAAATAGCCTCAATTAAACCGTCAGGCGCAACAGCTTCAATTTGTAAGCCTTCCCCCAGTTTATCAACTCCTTGGCAATGGACAGAATTTACCTTTAGCTCTTTTTCATCGATAAGTTGAGATAATACTCCATTTTTTGTAAGAGTTACACTGTGTGCAAAATCATATTGACCATCAATATCTTTAGTTGAATCCTCACGATGATCCTGTTTGTTTTCAACAGTGTGAACTTCCTGGTGGAGTGATCCTTTATAGGCAATGTTCATTTCTTGAAATCCCCGACAAATTGCGAACAAAGGTATTCCAGCATTAACCACTTTTGGGATAAGCGGTAAAATTGTTGCGTCCCTTTGCGGATCATGTTTAGTGTTTGGCTTACTTGAATGTCCATTATAATGATGAGGTTCAACGTTAGAATAACTTCCTGTGAGAAGAATACCATCTACTGTTGAAAACAATTTTTCATAATCTAATTTATCAGCAAGGTCCGGAATAAGAATTGGAAATCCACCCATAGCATTTACAACTGCAGAAATATATTTTTCACCTGATTGGTGATAATTAAATGAATCCTGTTTTTCAAAACACGTTGAAATTCCGATAATGGGTTTTGTCATCAATTTTTATTTAAAAGTATTAATAAATGAAGTATGTTGACTGTGAAAGTAAATACAGAGATTTGAACAAGAAAACATTCTTATTAATTTGAAAACTGAATACTTGCTGAAAAGTATCTATAAGTATTATGCTCCTTGACTGAATTTGGTTAAAACAAAAGGAAAAATTATAATTAATGCTTAATTCAATAAATCCATCCAATGGTGAATTAATAGCTTCCTATGAAGAAATGACAAAAGAAGAAGTGAAAGTTATTATTTCGGATGTTAATTCTGCCTATCAGAAATGGCGATTAACTTCATTTTCTCATCGAGCACAGTTAATGAAAAATGCCGCAGAAATCCTTCAAGATAGAAAGGAAGATCTGGGCAGGCTCATGACATTTGAAATGGGAAAACCCTTTTCGCAAGCAGTAGCTGAAGCGAATAAATGTGCATCAGTATGTGAATATTATGCCGATAATGCAGAAAAGATTTTGGAGAATCAGATTATAGAAACGGATGCATCAAAAAGCTATGTTGCCTATCGACCCATTGGCATTGTGTTAGCAGTTATGCCTTGGAATTTTCCATTCTGGCAAGTGCTAAGGTTTGCGGCTCCAGCGCTCATGGCAGGGAATGTGGGTGTGTTGAAACATGCATCCAATGTGCAGGGCTGTGCATTAGAAATTGAAAAAATATTTCAGGATGCAGGCTTCCCAATGAATGTTTTTCGAACATTGGTCATTGGTTCGAAAGATGTGAAAGAAGTGATTGAAAATCCCTACGTAAAAGCAGTGACTTTGACTGGGAGCACACCAGCCGGGAAAGCAGTTGCATCACAGGCCGGAGCCGTTTTAAAAAAGACTGTTCTGGAATTAGGCGGCAGCGATCCTTACATTATTTTGGAAGATGCAGATCTTGATCAGGCGATTACCGCCTGTATGATTGGGCGATTCTTAAATACGGGTCAAAGCTGTATTGCTGCAAAACGGTTTATCGTGGTTGAATCTATTTTAGATGAATTCAGAACAAAACTACTGGAAGCCATGAAAACCCAAAAATGGGGTGATCCATTTGATGAAGATGTGAATATCGGTCCTATGGTAAATATTTTGTCACGAGATGAAGTGCATGAACAAGTTACAGCAAGTATTGAAAAAGGAGCTGATTTATTAGTAGGTGGAATAATCCCTGATGTGGAGGGTGCATTTTATCCCGCAACATTACTCGATAATGTACGACCCGGTATGCCTGCATTTGATGATGAAATATTTGGACCTGTGGCTTCCATTATTCCAGTGAAAGATGAAGAAGAAGCGATTCGTCTGGCAAACCAAACTCCCTTTGGGTTGGGCGGGGCCGTTTTTACAAAGAATGTGGAAAGAGGAGAAAGAATTGCTGCGAATGACATTGAAGCAGGGAGTTGTTTTGTTAACGATTTTGTGCGATCTGATCCTCGCTTACCTTTTGGTGGAATAAAAGAATCTGGCTATGGACGGGAACTTTCTGAAGCAGGGATTCGGGAGTTTACTAATATGAAGACAGTTTATATTCGTTAAATCACGACATTATTAGTTTCTTTAACTATAATTTTTGAATCCTCACTTTTCGATCGTTTAAATAGTTTAATATAAAATCCATACATCCTTTTTTTCCACCAATTAACTCAGGTGGAAAAACACCCTTATCAGAGAAATACCCTTTTATAATTAGATTAATTGAAGCTGTTGCTGTGTACCCTGTAGTTCGAGACATAGAAGTAATGCCGGTATTAATATCGAATTCATCATACAAATGATAGGAAATGGTTTGATGTTTATCGCGAATTAAAACATCCAAGACGGTGAACTCTGGTTCATACTTTTCTAATTTCCAAACTTCAAATAAGTGTGCAGTTTTATTTTCAATTTGACCTGAATTGAATTTTCCGGCATCACGATAAGATTTCATGATTTTAGCATGGCCGGGATACCGAAGTGTTTTTTCCTTCATATTGGGTATATGATTCATTGTCATTAGAATGGATCTTAATCCATCGGTATTGAAGGCCTCCAGTTTTCCTGCATCCTGAATATCAATTATTTCAATTTCAGACAGGGCAGGTTTTATAACTATCTCACCATCAATCATCATTCGAGCAGGTCGTGTATATTCTTCAATGACATCGATTGGAGAAAAAGGTGCTTTGTAATTATAGGGAGGTTCAGGGTTTTTTGGTAATCCACCCACATAATATTCGAAAGATTTAATCTCCATTTTTGTGTTATGATACCCCAACAAAAAGTTGGGAATTCCCGGTGCAACACCCGAATCCACAATAACAGATACACCGATATTTTCAGCTAATGGAGATAATTCCAGTACATTTTCTGGCGAAAAAGATATATCAACAATATTTTTCCCGGCACCTATGACTGCCTTCAGAGTTTGATAACCCAAATGTCCTGGTACACCCATTAGTACTATATCAGCGGGTTTCAACCATTTTAAGAGTGTTTTGTGGTCAGTTACATCAAGTTGTGTTATCGTGATACTCGGATTTCTTTTTTTAATAGATGAGAGATTTTCTAAATTATTATCCGTCAAGTGAACGTGATAATCATTGCTCAAATCCAACGCCATAGCACTTCCCACCATCCCGGCTCCTATCACATATACATTAACCATTGAAAATTTCCATAATCAGAAACCAAATTTAATGGATTAAGCGAATATAAAAAAACCCGCTAGAATTTTGATTATTCCGACGGGCATTCTAAATGTGATCCGGGTGAGACTCGAACTCACGGCCAACGGCTTAAAAGGCCGCTGCTCTACCAACTGAGCTACCGGATCAAATCATAAAATTTTTGGGGCGGAAAATTACAAGAAATCATTTCTATTTGCACAGGAAAAGACTCGAAACTTAACTATTAATTTTCTTGTAAAATTATTGAAGTAGATGTTACTTCTACGCAGTGTAGAAGTAAAAAAGTAAAAAGGTGTAGCAAAAAATGATGTCTGAACATAAAACAGATCAATCACTTAAATATGAAATAGGAACATCCGTATTTATTGATAATAGAGAGTGGATCATTGCTGAAAAACAAACTGAATTAATTAAACTTCAGCGTGACAGTATTGATGGTACGAGCAAAATAATTGAAGCAACGGAAGAAGAACTTCAGGAGTTAGTGAAAAAATCGCAGCATCAGTTAGAAAACTGAAGCGATTATTTAACCGAAAATTACTCTAACGATCCTTCGATGCAGGTTGTATCGAATCCACCCCGTGTGTTATAAACAGTCGTAATTTTCAAACGATCTGTTTCAAGCTTCGACTTCAAATCATTAAATATCCGTTTCGTAGCCCCTTCCTGATAAATACCCACATTACGGAAACTAATAAAATAATATTTCAAAGATTTTAGTTCGATACATTTTCTTCCATCAGGATAATATTCCAATTTTACATAGGCCATATCCGGTAAACCGCTGAAAGGACATACAGCGCTGAATTCATCAGTTTCTGTCATGATGTATTGATTTGGGCTGTCAAAATCAAATGTTTCGAGGTAATCCGGGTTTATGAGTTCTTCTCCGCCAAAATCAAGTTTTAATCCTTCTGCTTTTGCCATAATTATCCTTTATATATACATCCCGATGAACAGGTTTCTTTTACTTCAATAGAGGCTAAATAGTTTATTGTTGGATTTAATTTTGACCATATCCATTTAGCAAGGTTTTCGCTGGTTGGATTCTCAAGCCCTTCTATATCATTTAAATAATAGTGATCCAACTGATTATAAATTGGGGTAAATGCTTTTTTGATGTCCGCATAATCGATGACCCAACCACTATCTGAATCAATCGGGCCAGCTATTGTAATACGCACCCTAAAAGAATGACCATGTAAACGCCTGCACTTATGTCCATCCGGAAGGTTTGGAAGCAGGTGAGCTGCTTCGAAAGTTATATCTTTATATATTTCCATAATGCTATCAAGGTATACCTAAAAATTTATGGGTTTGCAGGCTCAAATTCCAATGGGGATGTAATCGGCAATATTCCAGTGTTTTTTTGATATTATTATTTAAATCTGACCCTGCCATGGGTTGTAGAGAAAAATGATTGAATTCCAAGTCAACAAATTGTTCAGGGTTTTCCTGTCCTTGGGGATATACAAATTTTAACTCATTTCCCGAATTTAAAACGAGATCTGATCCAATTTTAGGTGAAACACAAATCCAGTCTATATTTTTAGGAGGTAATAGTGTACCGTTGGTTTCAATGGCTATTTCAATCCTATTTTTGTGGAATGCATCAACAAGGTTTTGGTTCATTTGTAGAAGGGGTTCACCTCCGGTACAAACAACATAGGGATTTGGAATTGCATTATTTGGCCATTGTTCTAAAACATGATTAGCAAGTGTATCAGCAGAATCGAATACTCCACCGCTGGGGCCATCCGTCCCTACGAATTCAGTATCGCAAAACGTGCAGATCGCTTTATTACGGTCTTTTTCCAAACCTGTCCAAAGGTTGCAACCGGCAAAGCGACAAAATATTGCCGGGCGGCCTGTATGATATCCTTCACCTTGGATTGTATAGTAAACTTCTTTGACTTTGTACGACATCTTTAATCTTGATATTTTAGCGGGTCTTTATAACCGGTTTCCAAAAATCCGTTCAATCGTAACTGGCATGAATCACAATGGCCGCATGGCTGCCCTTTTTCTGATGGATCGTAGCAAGAGTGTGTTAATGAATAATCTATTCCCAGTGCAATCCCTTTCAGAATTATCTCTGCTTTAGTCAAATTAATCAGGGGTGTATGGATGGTAAGTTGTAGTTCATTTTCAACACCTGTTTTTGTAGCAAGGTTCGCCATATTCTGAAACGACTTAATGTATTCCGGTCTACAGTCAGGATAGCCGCTATAGTCCAAGGCGTTTACACCTATGAAAATATCATAGGCATTCAATGTTTCAGCCCACGCCAAAGCAAAAGATAGAAAAATTGTGTTACGAGCCGGAACATATGTAATCGGAATTTTATTTGATTCAAACTCTGTGTCTTTTGGGACATCAATTGTATCAGTCAGGGCAGATCCTCCAAAAGCACGTAGATCTATTTGTATTACTTTATGATCTAGAACTTGAAAAGCGTTAACCAATTTTTTAGCAGATTCAAGTTCATAGTTATTCCGTTGACCATAATCAAAAGAAAGGGCGTATGGAATAAACCCCTGCTCTTTAGCAATCGCCAAACATGTGGTAGAATCCAAGCCACCACTTAATAATATAACTGCTTTCTTCGTATTTTACTCCTTACAACGATTGTGACCCCGGAAGGACTCGAACCTTCAACCAATGGCTTAAGAGGCCACTGCTCTACCAATTGAGCTACGGGGCCGTTTGTTTCTTCAAAAAAAACGACATAAACATATTCTTCTTAAAACGAGCGGGCAAAGTTAGATATCAGTTTACGTAAGTCCAACAATATTGACCAATTTAACAGTAGAATTGAGAAAGAGTACAAAGGGAGGAATAAAAATTGAATTTTTTACATTTTCTCTATTGCTCAGAATTATTCAGACATGTATTTTTGGTTTGCCTTTGAGCCGTGAATTTATGATTTTGAATTCGCGTTTAAAGAGGTTTGCAAGTGAAAAGTGATATGGCTCCGGGTTGGCGTTCGGAGCCATTGTCTTTTATATTCGTTGTAAATTCAGACTGTTATTTGAAAATGGGGGCGACCGGTTTCGACGGGATAAGATCGTTGTTAAACTGCATGCGGAGATCTTGGAATTCTCCTAAAACATCCAAACATTCATACATGCCGATTACGGCTACATGGCTGCAGCTTAAGACTGTGGCTCGTCCTTTATCCGATTTGTCTGTGGTTAGATAAAAGGGCGTCGACTACACAGACTGGTTTCTGTTTTTGCCCATAAAATAGGAATAAGAACTTTTGGGCTGGTTTCGCTGACTGTCTGTCCCTGGCCATATGCGGAATAAGATCTTGCCAGGAGACTAAGCGTGTAGATGTTTTTCAAGGATTTATTTCGGACGGGAGTTCGAATCTCCCCGCCTCCACTTCGTTACGGCGGACAGGCCCGCCTCCACATATTATTTGTAAAATACTATATTTACATGCGCTCTGGTGCAGTAAGGCCCAAGACATTAAGACCATTCGCCAACACTATTTTTGTAGCTTTTATCAAAGCAACGCGAGCTGCAGAAAGATCATTATCATCTGTTATAACCCTACAGTCCACATAAAAGCGATGAAAACGCGCAGCAAGATCCTGTAAATAATTGGCGATATCCTGAGGTTCCAGCAGCTTAAGAGCAGAAGACATGATCTCGGGGAATTGTTCCAACGTTTTTAATAATTCGATTTCTGAAGAATGTGTTAATCGGGCAGAATCAAAGTCATTTGTAAAATCTTTGCCTAAACCTGCACCGCGCTTTATGATGTTGCAAATCCTGGCGTGGGCATACTGTAAATAAAATACAGGATTTTTCTCTGAATGATCGGTAGCTAGGTCAAGATCGAAGTTCAAGTGGGAATTCATACTACGCATAATAAAAAAATAACGGACCACATCAGCGCTGACTTCATTCACCAGTTCATCCATTGTTATAAAATTGGCTTTTCGAGTGGACATTTTTATTTTTTCACCATTTCGTAGTAATGTGACAAATTGATAAAGCAAGACTCGAATATGATCCGTTTTTAATCCGAGTGCTTCAAGCGCCAATAAAACATCCGGGTATGTATCGGCGTGGTCAGCGCCGAAAATATCTATAATAAGATCAAAACCCCTGTTAACTTTATCCCTGTGGTAGGCTGTATCAGGGACACGATAGGTCGGTTCCCCTGTGCTCTTGATATAAACTCGGTCCTGATCTTTTCCCAGTTCTGTGGTACGAAACCAGGTAGCGTCATCTTTTTCATAAATAAGATTCTTGGCTTTAAGCTCTTCCAAAAAACGGTCGATCTCGCCATTTTCATAAAATGTTTTTTCATTGGTAAATTGATCAAAATGAATTCCTAAATTGACGAGACTATTTTCGATGTCAGCAAAAATAATTTTTTCTGCATTTTCCTTAAATAGTGGATCAGACGGCAGAAGAGATTTTCCATGTTCGTCCAATATACTCTGAGCTATATCTTTGATATAATTCCCCTCATATCCATCATTCGGAAATTCAATTTCCTTTCCTACTAGTTCAAAATATCGCGCTTCAACCGATTGCCCCAGTAGCCGCATTTGACGGCCCGCATCATTGAAATAATATTCCCGTGTAACATTATATCCATGGTTTTCCAGGATATTGGCTACTGTATCACCAATAACAGCATTCCTGCCATGGCCAATCGTCAGGGGACCCGTTGGGTTTGCGCTTACAAATTCTACATTCGCAGTTTTGTTTTTACCTTTGTCGGATTGACCATACGTATTACCTGCTTTTATGATTTCAGAAACTAGAGATTGGTAATAGGAGGGGTTGATTTTAAAATTGATGAATCCGGGAGGAGATGGAAAAATATCAGCAACTATTCGATCATCTATTTCAATTTTTCCAATGATTGATTCTGCAATTTCCATGGGCGGTTTTTTTGCTGCTTTAGCCAGCGACAATGGCAAACTGGAAGATAAATCACCATGTTTTTCATCTTTTGATGATGTAATAACAACGGAGTGTGGAGTGTAGCCCTCCTTCTCCGCTGCTTCAGTCAGCTGTCTTTGTAGAATTTCCTTCAGTTTCATCTTTATACTCTGTTAAGGGTGCATCCGCCCAAAGACTTTCAAGATTATAATATTCTCTATCATGCGTTTTAAAAATATGAACAACAACATCTATATAATCAAGCAACACCCAATTGAGCTGTTCAAATCCTTCAGTTCTCCAAGGTTTATGATCCGTTCCTTTGCGAATGTTATCGGCAACTGCTTTCACCTGAACATCAGTATCCGCTGAACAAAAAACAAAATGGTCTGTCATACTTGTAATTCCACGCACATCAAGTGAAATGACATCGTCAGCCTGTTTTTCGATGGCGAGGTTGGTAATGCCCCGGACCAGTTCACCAGTCTTATCATTGGGCGTGGAAGGGGTGGGAGTCAATGTTATTTTAAGTAATTTACCAGAGGTTTAATCGTGGCAAAATCACTGCCAATTATAACTGTAATATCAACACTTAACTTATTATCAGGAATGTGTTTAACACGCGTGTTGTCTTTTTCATCAATACCAAAAGAATGGGCGACTTTTTGCAAACCTTTATAATTTTCATTTCTTAAAATGAGCATTGTTTGTTCATAGTTATAATGGTCGGCATTTTCAGATCGTACAACGTCCATTTGCTGTGATCGTAAATAATCAGATACTTTTCCAGCTAAACCGGGAATACCACACCCATTCAAAATCTCAACTTCAATATCCAAAATTGGATTTTGCTCATAAATCTCCACAGCAAGTTTGGGGGTGTCCGGAAGAGACGGAAATGTTATTTCGATTGGAACGCCTGTTTGAACTTGTCGATTAGAAAATGAAAAAATAAATGCAACAAGCAGCAATGAAAGAATAACAATCGCTGAATTAACCAATGTCCCTTTAATATCCCCGCGTTTAGCCGGACGGGAGGGTTTAGAACTGAATAGGAATTTATTTTTTTTGCGACGTTTTATTTTGGCCAAGTGCTAGTAGCCTCTTAAGTGAAAGTGTTGGTTTGGTCTTCGGTAATATGTGGGGTAATTGTTTATTTGGAAACTTAAAAAACTGTTTTCCGATGCTTTATAATTCAAACCTACTCCGTAATAAATGTTGCCTTGATTTTGTTGTCCAGTCATGGTTGGCTGGACAAGGCTAATTTGAGTATTCAGGCTTAAATTTGGATTAATAACAAAAGAAAGAGAATTTGTATATGCGCCTACACCTACGGACATTCCACCCAAATTCATCATGGACATGGAAAAACTATGGTGGATTTGAAAGTTTTGAACATCAAGGAGCGAAGGAATCTCTGGACGGCCTGTTATAAATTCCCTGATATTTTGATGGGGAACATCTGTTCTAAACTGGCCGTAAGTTGGAAGTGCAACAGTCAACAAACTGACGATGACTATAATATGTGTAAATATTGTGTATTTTTTCACGGTGCTAATTTCGCTTTATTCAGGTATCTTTTGCAATCCCCCAATTAAAAATTAGTTCCTGTTTTCTATGGTTCCGCCACCCAAACAAATATCACCATCATAAAACACGACAGCTTGACCGGGCGTTACAGCAAATTGCGGCTTTTTAAACACGACAATTAATGCATCATTTGAAATGTTGATAGAACACGATTGATCTTTTTGCCGATAACGGATTTTTGCATTTAATTTTTTTAAAGAGGGAGATTTATCAGAAATCCAATGTACGTTTTCTACACTAAGTTGAGAATGGAATAAATCCGGATGATCATGGCCTTGGGCGACAATCAAAATATTGTCTTTTAAATTTTTATCAGCTACAAACCATGGAGCTTCTTTTTCTCCATGTCCGCCACCAATACCCAAGCCTTGTCTTTGACCTAACGTATAAAACATTAAACCATCATGCCTACCAACGGATTTGCCATCAACTGTAATCATTTCACCGGGATCAGGTTTAAAATACTGATGCAGAAATTCTGTAAAATCTCTCTCCCCGATAAAACAAACTCCCGTACTATCTTTGCGATCGTGATTTGGTAATCCTTTTTCTTTTGCCAAGGTGCGCACGTCCTTTTTAGTCATTTCTCCAATGGGAAAAATTGTTTTTTCAAGCTGGTACTGATTTAGCATAAATAAGAAATAACTCTGATCTTTATTTTCATCATTACCTTTATGCAGTAGAACAGTCCCATTATGCTGATCAAGGCGGGCGTAGTGTCCGGTTGCAATTCGGTTGGCTCCTAGCTTAAGGGCATAGTTAAGGAATGATTTAAATTTTATTTCTTTGTTGCAAAGCGTATCCGGATTGGGTGTCCTGCCTGCCGCGTATTCTTTTAAAAAATAATCAAATACCCTTTCTTTGTATTCATTACAAAAATTGACTGTCTTCAACGGTAATCCCAATTCATCACAGACTAACAATGCATCTTTATAATCCTGTTCAGATGTACAGTAATCACTGTCTTCCTCCCAATTTTTCATAAAGATACATTCCACGTCAAAGCCTTGTTCTTTTAGCAGTAGAGCAGAAACAGCGCTATCGACGCCACCGCTCATGCCTACGATTATATGTTCGGACATTTCAGGCGGCAGAACGAATTCGTTCAAAGGTGGATTTAAAACATTTGATTAAATATTCCATGTCCTGCAGCGAGTTATCTATTCCAAAACTGATTCGTAGGGTGGAATTATTTATATCATCTGTTATACCCATTGAAGACAAAATTTGTGATGGTTTAATGTCACCGGATGAACAAGCTGATCCACTGGAAACAGCAACACCCTGACGATCTAAATGAATCATGAGTAAATCATTTCTGAATCCTGGAAAGGAAACATTTATCAGTCCCGGCAGCTGTTTTTCAGGATGACCATTAAAAATCACCTCAGGACATATATGTGTAATCTGTGCTTTAAATGCATGGGTCAATGAAATCAAATGAGATTGTGTTTTGTGAAGATTGTTTGTCGCCAATTCTGCCGCTAAACCTAATCCTGCAATTCCGGATGTATTCTCTGTGCCGGCTCGCATTCTTCGTTCCTGATTACCGCCAATAATCAGCGGTTTAAGTTTTAAGTCTTTTTTTATGAATAAAGCACCTACACCTTTAGGTCCGTAAAACTTATGGGCAGAAAAACTCATGCAATCCACCCCAAGTTCTTTTGAGTTCACCGGTATTTTGCCCAAAGTCTGCACAGCATCAGTATGCATTATAATTTTGTATTTATTGGCAATGGCTGCTATTTCTGCAATGGGTTGAAGAGTGCCCATCTCATTATTGGCCAGCATGACGGACATAAGACTAGTTTTTTCTGTAATAGCATTTTGAACATCATCCGGATTTACCATTCCGGTTTTATCCACTCTAACAGCAGTATAGGTTACGCCAAATTCCTCCAGGTTATCTAAAACATTCAACACTGCAGGATGTTCAATAACAGATGTAATAACGTGTTTTTTCTTTTGGTGAATCAAATTCCAGAGAACCAGGTTATTTGCTTCTGTTCCACCTCCGGTAAAAATGATTTCATTTGAGCTACAACCAATGGCTTTGGCCATCTGTCGCCGAGCACTTTCTATGAACGTTTTGGCTTTTTGTCCGGATACATGAACGCTGGACGGATTACCAAAATGGTGTTCGCCAACTTCATCCATGAGTTCTTTTACATTTGGGTGCAGGGGTGTCGTGGCGCTATGGTCAAAATAGTACATTATTTATTGAAATTTAACTGGAGAAATTACGAAAAAATAGAAAATTTACACGTCGTTGCGAATAGCAGCGTATTTGACAGTATTCTGGAGATTTTGATAGAAGGGTGGTTGCCGTTTCTCCAAAAGATCGATGGTGATATTTTGATCATAATCATAGCGTATCAAATCCCATTCAAATGTATCACCTTCAACAGTCAAAAATGCTACAGAACCGCGGGGATCCTCATCAAAGGGTAATCCGGTGGCTCCCTGGCATAGAATGGTCAAATTTTCATCTGTTTCATTGCGGGGTGTGTGGACGTGACCATGGATAAAAACAAAGCGTGAAACATCCGGGTGAGCATTTTGAATATGATTGCGCCAAATCAATGCTTCCTCCATGGTAGGCGGTATATCATCGCGTTGATACCAGGCATGAGTCAATTCCACTAGAACATTATCTACAACTTCCCGGTAGGCTATATGCATGGATTTGGCAAATTTAACACCATCATCACCAACTTCATTAGCTGTCCATTCTTCATTGGCTACAATTGCCTGGCAAATGGGATCATCTGGATTCATTCCTTCCAAAGAGGGACGCTCTTGCTCCCAAAGTCGTTCAATTAGATAGCGATCATGATTGCCGCGAATAAATATACAATCATCAATGGATAAGAGAATATTCAGTGTCTCTTTCGGTGAGGGCCCTAGGGCAAAACAATCGCCTAAACAAATTTTCTGATCGATATTTTTACGCTCATCAATAATACCCAACGCAGTCTTCAAAGAAGCTACATTTGAGTGAATATCGGTAATGATTGCAAAAGTTTTAGCCGCCATAAGTAGGAAATATACCGTATTGTACCAAAAGAATACAAGAAGTGAAGGATATACTTGTTGTCGAAGAGTTAAAGCTATTAAACTATCTACCGAAAATGAGCAATCCACACTTACTGATCGCAGGCTCCATTGCCATAGATACAATTGAGACGCCTAATGAACAACGAGAAAATGTACTTGGCGGATCTGTTACCTACGCTCTTGCGGCCTCCAGCCGATATTGTCCGATCAGTGTAGTCGGTATTATCGGTTCAGATTTTCCTGATATCGGTCGAAATCTTTATCGAAACCTCGCGGAAAACTTGGATGACCTTCAGGAAGTGGACGGTCGTACATTTCGATGGGGAGGACGTTATCACCCAAACTGGAATGATCGGGATACACTATATACTGATCTTGGAGTTTTTGCAGATTATTCACCCGTTTTATCTGATATAAACAAAAATGTAAAAACAGCTCTTTTAGCTAATATACACCCAGCTCTTCAGCAAACCATTATTGATCAATGTAATGCAGAAATGATTGTGTTGGATACAATGAATTTGTGGATTGAAACGACTCGGGATTTATTGGATACTGTCTTAAAACATGTAACGGTGCTTTTAGTCAATGAAAGTGAAGCTGAATTATTAACAGGCATTTCCAATCCGCAAAAAGCAGGGCAACAACTTATGGAATATGGAATAAAAAAAGTTGTGGTTAAACTGGGAAGTCATGGTGCAATATTGATTGATGAAGAAAACCAAATTCATATCGGAGCATATCCGGTAAAAAATGTTATTGATCCTACAGGTGCGGGAGATGTATTTGCGGGTACATTTGCCGCTGTTTTGAACTCTGGCGGAACTGCAAAAGAAGCTTTAGTCCAGGCATCAGCATTGGCTTCTGTTTGCGTAGAAGGTTTCGGAGTAGAAAAAATTCTTGAATGTGATAAGGATGAAATTAATAAAAGAATATCTTATATAAACACGACTCTAGGTCTTTGAAAAGCGCTGGTTACTCACTATTTTCTAAACTCAAAAATATTATAAATTTATAAAAGAGGACGTATGTTTCACCACACACAAAATAAAACACTATTGGTAATGCTGTGCACCTTCATCTTTTGGGGGTGTCCCAGCGAGGAATACACATCAGCAAAATTATATTTACAGCAAAACGATTTAGAAAAAGCGGAAGAATTTCTTGTCAAAGCCATGGCAATTGAAGTAGATAATCCGGAAATACCATTTCAGCTGGGACATCATATTTATGGAAAAGCCGGCCGCTGGGCTGAAATGAATGACGTGTATAACAAAGCACTGGAAATTGATCCGAATCGTAAAATCCTTGATGGCAGTACCGTTAAGGATATGATTAATATATCCAGGTATGGATATTGGAGTGATGTTTATAATAAAGGCGTAAAAGTATATAACTCATCTAAAGGTTTGGATGATCAAGATCGGAAATCGATTATTCGAGATGCCGTTAATGAATTTCAAACAGCTTTAATAATCAAGTCAGATGAAAGTTTAAATCACACGATGCTGGCAACATGTTTCTTTGATTTGGGTGAGGTAGAAAAATCAACTGAATTAATCGCAAAAGCAGTTGAATTAGCGCCTGATGATTTCAATGCAAATATGGCAGCAGGACAAATTTTTGCTCGGAATGACCAACCTGAAAATGCATTACCATATCTTCAGAAAGCTGTGGAGTTAGATCCCAGTAACAGTTTGGCAATTCGAAACTTGGCACAAACGTATTATGATCTTGACAATACAGATGAATCCATAGCAACTTACGAAAAAGCAATTCAAACTACTTTGGATACGAAAGCAAAAGCTGACTTGCATTTCAATTTGGGTGTTTTATATAATCAGGTCGGAGATTTTGATGCAGCTGAAGACCATTTTGTTTCAGCCCTTGATCTTAATCCTGAAGATGTAGAAGCTATTATTGGAATGGCTCAGACATTTGAAAGCAATGAAAAATGGCGAAAAGCAGAAAAATTTTATAAAGAATTGATTTATTTAGAACCGGAGAACGCTACACATTATCGTGGAATTGCAAGGGTACTTTTGAAGCAGGGAAAACAGGATCAAGCTCAACGGTATTTTGAAAAATCCAAAAAATTTGAGTAAGAATTATTCATACCCCTTTTATACAAATCCCTCGTGAAAACGGGGGATTTTTTTATCCCAGTTTTTGACGTTTATTGAGATAACTGTTTAGAGCTATATCCAGACTTTGATCCGTAAAGAGAGGAACATAATCGATCAATTGCTTTCGACATTGTTTTTTATATTCATCTTGTAACAGTTGGATTCTTTTTTTATAACTACTTTTGATTTGCCAGGGTTCTGTAGTTAATAATGAACCACTCTCCATATCTTTGAACCGAGTTCGAGCATTGAAATCAAAATCCAGTTCCTTGCGATCTAAAATATGAAAAAGAATAACTTCCTGTTTATTATGCCTGAAATGTTTCAATCCGCTTAATACTGATTCCTGATCATCCATCAAATCAGAAATTAGAATGATTAAACCACGTTTTTTAATTCGTTCAGCCATTTTATGGAGGATAAAACCAATTTCAGTATCGGATCCGAGTTTGGGTTTTTCCAAATGTTTAAGAATAGTATTCAAATGACTAGAAGTCGATCGGGGTGGAATGAACGTTTGTATTTTTTCATCAAATAAAATAAGACCCGTTCCATCCCGTTGGTTAAGCATCAGGTAAGAGAGTGCTGCTGATAAATATGACGCATAATCCAATTTTGATACCGTCTTGCTTGTATATTTCATGGACCGGCTGATATCGAGTAATATATACACTTTGAGATTCGTTTCTTCTTCGTACTGTTTTACATAATAGCGGTCTGTTTTGCCATAGAGCTTCCAGTCTACGTGGCGTATTTCATCTCCGGCACCATAGGCGCGGTGTTCGGCAAACTCAACGCTGAATCCATGATAAGGGCTTTTATGCTGACCGATGATGTATCCCTCCACTACTAATCGAGCTCTAAGAGCCATATTGTCTAATTTGGCGACTGTTTCAGGATGGAGGTATTTTTTTTTATCCAACACGTCTAATATATAATGTTCATCATCTATTGTAAGAGTTTTAAAATAATGTCATCCACATTTACACCTTCGGCTTCAGCATTAAAATTGGTTATCAAACGGTGTCGTAATACCGGTAGAGCAAGTTCATTTACATCCGAAATATTGGGTGTCGGGCGCCCATCGAGAACAGCTCGTCCTTTAGCGCCTAAAATTAAATATTGTGAAGCACGAGGTCCGGCACCCCAATCAATCCACTCATTAACAAAGTCTGGAACGCCATCATCTTTGGGACGTGTTTTGCCAACCAGATCTACTGCATATTCAACAACATTTTCCGCAACAGGTACCCGCCGTACTAATTCCTGATACGCCAATAGTTGATCTTTTGGAATGATGGGTTTTAATGCAGCTTCACTTCCGCTTGTAGTTGTTTGAACAATGGATACTTCTTCATCACGGCTGGGATAGTCGATTTTAATATTGAACATAAACCGATCTAATTGTGCTTCCGGCAGGGGATAGGTCCCTTCCTGTTCGATGGGGTTTTGTGTCGCCAATACAAAGAAAGGTTCATCCAATGTATAGGTTTGTCCGCCGGCTGTAACATTATGTTCTTGCATGGCCTGCAATAGTGCAGATTGTGTTTTGGGTGGTGTACGATTAATCTCATCTGCCAGGATTATATTCCCAAATACAGGACCCTGAAAAAACCTGAATTCACGTTTTCCGGTTGCATGGTCTTCTTCGATTACTTCCGTACCGGTTATATCACTGGGCATTAGATCAGGAGTAAATTGGATTCTGCTGAACTTTAGATCAAGTAATTCAGCCATGGATTTGATTAATAGTGTTTTTGCTAATCCCGGTACACCTACTAAAAGAGTATGTCCCTTACAAATAAGCGCAATGAGAAAATGATCAAGAATATTCTGTTGGCCTATAATTACGTTACCAATTTCGTCCATGAACTCTTGGCGAAATTGTTCCAATTGCTGTACAAGTTGTGCATCATTTTGTGTTGACATGTATTTTCCTGAATATTATTATTTAATTAATGGGCTCGAACTTAATGGTCACTTCAAATTGAAACAATCTTAATGTCTTGCGCTCCCATAAAAGATAATCGAAATTCTTTGCTTATGCAGGCCTCTCTTGAATCAAAAATTGCCCTGGTCGGATTGAATCGTAGGGAATTGGAAACAATTCTTTCTGAATTTTCTGAACCATCCTTTCGAGGTCAACAATTATTTAAATGGCTTTATCGAAGCCGCGTGGATTCGTTTGAAGACATGGGTAACATCCCATCAGTTTTACGTAAAAATCTTGAAGAAAAATATAATATCCATTCGCTTAAATTGATACATGTGACTGGTTCAACCGGTGAATCAACACGTAAGTTCCTATTTGAATTGCAATCGGGTGAAAAAGTTGAATCCGTGCTCATGAAGGAAGGAAAGCGAATAACATTATGCGTATCATCGCAAGTGGGATGTGCCGTGGATTGCGATTTTTGTGCAACGTCATCCATGGGCTTTCAGAAAAATTTGTCTGTTGGAGAAATTATTGATCAATTCTTACAGGTGAGTAAAGAATCAACAGTTCCAATCACAAATATTGTTTTCATGGGGATGGGTGAACCGTTTTTGAATTATGATCGAGTCATTGCTGCAGCAGA
>CEQE01048616.1_pt1 | contig 17588 bp, 15 predicted proteins | sample 356201 | NCBI WGS metagenome assembly CEQE01 (sample SAMEA2619970, study PRJEB7988) | marine metagenome | biome: marine biome (ENVO:00000447); feature: mesopelagic zone (ENVO:00000213) & marine oxygen minimum zone (ENVO:01000065); material: "saline water (ENVO:00002010), including plankton...
CCCGTGCTCCCGCACGGGGTATCCAGGGTTGTTTTCTCATGAAAAAGAAACCCTTAACTTAGTAAAAGAGTTAGATATAAGCAAACCATTAAACGGTAAAACGCTTCTTGACGTTCAGGAAACCAATACTAAAGATTTCTTAAAACAAATAGGGCTCAACTCTGATCAAATAACAAAAGTTATAGAAAAAAGTATTGAAAATTCCAATGAAAAAGACAAAATCAAAAATCTGATTCTAAAAAAAGATTTTAGCGCTCTGAAAAAATTGGTTTCCTCGGAAAAATTTAACATTAATTTGTCCGGAAAATCTGATTTTGAAGGAATGATTCAAGCTATTAACAAAAATGCTGTTTCAAACACCCTTGCCACCAAAGTTCAATCTGAAATGATTTTGCCGAGCAATCCTGTTTTAGAAAGTTCCTCAGTTTCTTCAGTTCAAAGTTCAGGCTCTATGAACGGAACAAATGTAGGCACTGGAACGAATGGATACACCCAGATGACAAACATTTCAAACGAAATTTTAACCAATTCACAGTTAAATGAAGCAACCCCTAAATCTTTTAATGAAACAACCTCTAAAGCCTTCTTTGAAAGAACGGTTGTAGATCAGATAGTTTCAAAGGTAAGCTTTAGAGTAACCGGTGGACATGAGGAAATAAAAGTTCGACTTGAACCGCCTTCTCTTGGATCACTTCAGTTGAAAGTTTCTGTAGATGGGAAAGCAGTAAACGCAGCGATAATAGCTGATAACAATATCACTAAAGAAATTGTCCAGTCCAATATTAATCAATTGAAAGATTCCATGGCCGAGCAAGGATTAAAATTAGATAATATCTCGGTTTTAGTAGGAGACGGTAGTTCCAGAGATAAGGATATGGATGAATTTAGAATGTTGTTAACAAAAGAAAACATAGATCAACACGCAGATTTGGGAGACGAAAATAATAGTAATTTATTTCAAGAAAACTCCGGAAATTTTTACAGAAACGGTTACGCGTTTTCGCAAAACGGAGTAGATTTATTTATATAAATTCTTTTAGGGAGTAAAAAAAATGATTGATCCTTTATCGTCTTCAACGGGAACAAATGTTCTATCCAGCACGGCGTCAAGCACTTCAACAAATAGCATTTTGGGAAAAGACGACTTTTTAAAACTAATGGTGGCTCAAATGCAGGCTCAGGACCCGTTGGATCCCATGGACAACGCTGATTTCAGCGCACAGCTTGCGCAATTCAGCGCGTTGGAACAGATGCAGAACGTTAATAAAAACATCGAAGATTTAATCCAACTCCAGGCAAGCGTTAATAATAATATGGCCATTGACTTGATTGATAAATTAGTAACAGCTCCCGGGAATAACCTGACAATCGACAATGGCGCTTCCGGATCTGGAACCGTAACAATTTCTTATGAATTGGGTAAAAATGCGGCGTCAGTAAGCATAGATGTCTTTGACTCTGCAAACAATCTCGTAGCATCTATTGCTGACGGAGCACAAAATTTAGGCCTTCAAGAGCATATCTGGAACGGTAAGGATTTAAGCGGAAACATTCTCCCTGATGGTAGTTATACATTCAAAGTCTCGGCAGTTGATAGCTCTGGTTTTCCGGTTGTCACAAGAACATTCCAAGAAAGTAAAGTTACCGGTATCGTTTTTGAAGATGGAGTAAGTTATGCAGTAACTGGAGATAACAATAATAAGGTTGACGTAAAAGATATTACATCTGTTAATTCTTCATTATAAATTTTTTTTAGAGGAGGTGGAGTTATGTCATTAGTAAGTTCAATGTTCACAGGGGTCAGTGGTTTAACTGGTAATTCTGATGCATTACAGGTACTTGGCGATAATATTGCCAATGTAAATACCATAGGGTACAAGAGCAGCGACGTAGTATTTGGAGATATTCTCAGCACAGTCTTAGCAAATGGCAGCACAACCATGCAATTTGGTAGAGGCACTTTATTAAACGGTGTTACGCAAAGTTTTGAACAGGGCGCCCTTGAGACTACATCCAACGCAACCGATATGTCCGTTGATGGCAGCGGTTTTTTCATTGTAAACGACGGCGTTGGAAATTTTTATACCCGGGCCGGGCAGTTCAGAATGGATAATGCGGGTAAACTTGCGGATCCTAATGCAAATATTCTGCAGGGGTTTGCCATAACGGCTGGAACAACTGCCACAGCATTGAGCGATGTAGACCTTGCCGGTGTTCAGTCAGCGCCAAATGCTACAACAACGTTTACGCTTGGCGCAAACCTTGACGCAAGCAGCGCCAGTGCAACTACCACATTTACATCTCCTATTACTATTTACAATTCAATTGGTGATGAAGATGTTTTAAGTCTTACATTTACTAAAGGAAGCGGAAACAGTTGGACCTGGAGCGCCACATCATCAATTTTATCAAGTTCCGGTAGTCTGGCTTCAGGAACGGTATCATTCAACACTTCCGGTGTCTTGACATCGCCTACTACAGATCCGACTATTACACTTGATTATACAACGGCAAGCGCACCAGCCGCGTCTCAAACAATCACATGGGATTTAGTTAACGCCAGCGGAGCGTCTAATGGAGATCTGACAGGTTATGCCGCAACATCGAATAATAACGCCGTAGTGCAGGACGGGTTTTCCACAGGTACTCTGATCGGTCTTTCTGTGGGTACATCTGGAATTATCTCCGGTCTGTTTGATAACGGTCAAACCCAGGAGTTATACCAGGTTGGCTTAGCAGATTTCCTAAGCCCGGAAGGTCTGGACAGAAAGGGTGGGAACCTGTTCGCCGTATCCGCCAGATCAGGACAGCCAATAATAGGAGCAGCAAAGACAGGCGGGTTTGGTTCAATACTCGGCAGTGCACTTGAATTATCCAATGTAGACCTGGCGGCTGAGTTTGTAACTTTAATACAAACCCAGCAGGCATTTCAGGCCAGTTCCCGGATTATTACTACTGTAGATGATCTCTTAACGGAAGCAGTAAATCTTAAGAGGTAATAACAGTTTGACCAATTTCTTACCGGGCTAAAACCTGGGAACAAGGTGAATTAAAAACCGCGGGATTTTTCCCGCGGTTTTTTTTTGATATTGCATAGGGAGGTACAGGCTGTCCGAAAATTTGCTTTTCAGTTTGTAGTCCCGCTTTAAGCAGCTTAGCGTTGTTTAAGGCGCTGTAAAAAACAAGAACTAAACAGCGCCTAAAAAAAATTAAAATGGTCCGTCTAAAGATCAACCTTTCGGCTACTACGAACTTTTGTATGGTTGCCTATTGTTTTCGGACACCCTGATACAGCGGGTTGTGATTGACTCGTCCATATTCTTTTAGTTAATCTTTTCATTACATATCACTTTTTTGCTATAATATCCGCTTCATGGTAGTAATCAATGAACGGATAAAAGAAGTTAAAAGTGCCACTGCCCAGCGTTTTCATGCAGTATGGCAGAACAATTTCAATGCAAACAAAGAGGCTATATCCAGGAACCAGGGAATCAGACCGTTAAGGGGCAAATTCAAAGATATACCTGTAATTTTGATCGGCGCCGGTCCTTCACTTGACCGCAATATTGAGTTTCTCCATATTGCGGCGGATAAATCTGTTTTAATTGCCAGCGATGCTGCCCTGCAACCTCTCCTGAAAGAGGGGATTTCGCCTTCCTTTGTTATCTGCCTTGACCCGCAACCTGAAATCTCTAAATTTTTTCAAGGACTTAATACTCACCCTTTTAATTTAATTGCTCCCACTATCATTCATCCAAAGGTTCTATCTGTTTGGGAAGGAAGAGTTATCTTTTATAATAAATTTGCGCCGGATATACCTGTCCTTACAAAAATACAGGAGTTGGCAAAACAGATATTGCCGCTCACTCCGGGGGGGGAGTGTTCTATCCATTGGTTATGACTTCGCCTTCCAGATAGGGGGTAACCCAATAATATTTACTGGACAAGATCTATCTTTTCCCGAAGGAAAAGGATACACAAGCAGCACTATTTATGGGGATTTAGGCCAGGGGGAAATTCTTTTAAGAGATAGCAAGCATATTGTGGTGGAGGAAGACATATTTAACAAAAATATTCCCACCAATAAAATCATGTCTGTGTCACGCCAGTGGTTTGAATGGGCATTTACAACGTGGAATCGTCCAAATCCTGCTGCAATAATCAACAGTTCAGAAGCGGGCATATTAAAAAATCATTGTAATATTTTACCGTTAAAAGAATCTGTTTACAGGTATTGCAGAAAAAAAATTAATGTAAACTGGCAGCTTCAAAAACTTCTTAAATATAAACATTAGCCTTTCTCCATACTTTAAAAATCACAACAAACTCTAAAGTTAATTAATCTATTTTGGAATAAGTAAAGAATCTCGTGCTTCCGCTCGGGGTATCCAGGGTTGTTTTTTCATGAAAATACTTTTTTACATCTCTTCTCACGGATTTGGTCATGCGGCGCGGGCAGGCCAGGTTATCCGGGAACTGTCAAGGGACCATACTGTTTACATTAAAAGTATGTCTCCCAAATGGTTGCTGCAACAAGTTATTGGCTGTGAGCCGCTTCTCTTCCCACAACAGTATGATACAGGATGTTTGCAGCTGACTAACATAGATGTGGATATAGATGGAACGATAAAGACATATTTGAAACAATCAGAGATTAATAAATCCCGTATCAACAAAGAGATTTCTTTTATCAGTGACCATAACATTAACGTTATAGTCTCTGACATAGCCAGTTTCCCATTTGTCGTGACAAAAAAGGCATCCCTTCCCTCTGTTTTTATAGGGAATTTTAGCTGGAAAGGAATATATCATTTTTACTTGAAAAATGATTCTCATCCTGTAATTCAGGAACTAACCGAACAATACGGTATGGCAGACCAATCATTAATTACACCTATGGCCATGGACATGCCTGAGCTTAATAACCGAAAAAAAATAAATATTATAGCAAGAATAGGGAAGAACATAAGAGATAAACTAAATCAAAAATTCAACATCCCTGAAAAAAACAAGCTGGTTTTCTTCTATGCCGGTAACCTTGGCGCCGGAAATGTTCGTTCCGGGTTAATCGGGAAGATTCCCGGCCATACTTTTATTTCCTTTTATCCCATTGACTCACCACCGGATAATTACATCTATCTCGAAAACGGCAGCTATCCTCACCATGATGTTATGTCCTCTTCAGACATCGCCATGATTAAACCAGGTTATGGCATGATATCTGAGGCACTTGTGAACAACGTGCAAATAATATATCCGCCACGTGAAACTTTTGCGGAATATTTTGCTTTTAAAAAAGAATTTGAAATTTCCGGAGGAACGCTGTTAGTTGGGAGAGAAGACTTTGAGAAAGGAAATTGGCAGGAGGCTTTATCTCAAATTGAAGATAAAAAGTATAATAAAAACTATTCCTCAAACGGCGCTGACGAATGTAAAAAGATTATTGAAAGACTATAGAACGCATGGGTGGTGATAGAGAATTCTTCTTTAAAAAGTAACTGGAGTATGTTTAAATGCATTCTTTCTTTGATTGGAACGAATACTTTTGTTGTTTTATGAGTGTGGAAATATTTGGTAACCTGGCTGTACGGGATGATCCCGATTAAAATTCCATGAAGCTTATTCAAAATATTTTGGAGAGTGGAGGAATCACACACGATCCTGAATGGAAAAAACAATTCCAAAGTTTCATTCTTATTAGCCTGATTTTTCATCTTCTCACAGCATATTTTTCGTATGGATTTGGACGTCCTGATGAGCATTTTCAAATTCTCGAATTCCTCAATTTCAAATTAAAGGGCTTTAATGATAGTGGGCTGTTGGCTCATGAATATGCTGAAGAATTGAGGTCATGGCTTCAGCCCGCTTTATATTATGCTATCGTCAAAAGCTTAATATTTTCAGGAACAGAGAACCCTTTTATTTGGGCATTTTTCATTCGTCTGATTTCTTCTTTGATCGGATGGTTGAGCCTCATCCTTTTTGGACTTTGCTTCTACACCTGGTTTCCCAACTCTCGTTTACGATCATGGGCTCTGTTTCTTCTGACATATCTCTGGTGGATTCCTTATCTTCACGCGCGAACTTCATCTGAAAATCTTTCCACTTCGTTCTTTTATCTGGCATTGGCATCAATAGTTTTAGCGTGTACTTTCCAAAAAAAAGAGCCCGGTAAAAATTTGTCGGAAATTCCAATCCAAGTTCTCATTGTTTCTGGAATATTGTGCGGGTTGGCATTTGAATTCAGGTACCAGGTTGGATTCATGGTGGCAGGAATGGGGCTATGGCTTTTATTCATAAAACGAGTTTCTTTGCTTCCTTTCTCAGTTTTTGGGATTTCTGTTTTAATTCCCATATTTTTTGAATTTCTGATTGATGGCTGGGGTTATGGCAAATTGACATTCCCGCCATGGAATTATTTCAGTTACAATCTGTTTGAAGGAAGGTCGGCTGATTATGGAGTAAGTCCTTGGTGGCATTACTTTTATAGTATTTCATTAGATGCTTTTCCCCCTTTAAGCATAATTCTGGTTCTCACCACTCTCATTGCCTGGGTACGATACCCTAAACATATTTTGACATGGAGTACTATCTTTTTTTTCATTGTCCATTGCATGGTTGGGCATAAAGAAGATCGTTTTCTTTATCCGATGACCTACGCGGCAGTTGCTTTTGCTTTTTTGAGTATTCCTGAAACATGGATGGAAAAAGGGATTGTGGATGGTTTTCTCAAAAAAAAAGGGGGACGCTTATTTATCAATGTTACTGTAGGTTTGAATATGATTCTTTTAGTTATAACAACCTTTATTCCCACTCGTACTGAAGTTATGATTCAAAAATATCTCTATTACCATAATCCAGAGTTAATAGAAATTTACAGCATTAAAGGAAATCCCTACCGTTTCCGTGGCTATGATGACAATTTTGAATTTTATTCCCCTAAAAAAGTTATTTTTCACAATGTTTCCAGTTTGGACTCATTTAGAAAAATTCTTGACCAGGGGTCAGCACCCATTCTTTATCTGCATCATAGTAACTTGCTTGACGAAGAATCGATATTTTTAGAGGCGCGCTGTCAAACTCTGCATCGATCTTTCCCAAAGTGGGTGAACCGGGTGAACGTCAATAATTGGCTTTCCAGGACACCTGCATTCCTCCTTTTGAAATGCGGATAATAAGAAAAAAACTTCGGATACCCACTTGACAGCATATGAAAAAGACTGTCAGCTGTCAGGGGTTAGGGACAAGATCAGCAATCAATTAACATGATATTAATTGCTGGCAGCGTCACAAAAAGCACACTGATTATTCTTATCATTCTGACCATCATAATATTTAAAATGAGCAAGAAAACTAAGGCTGAAATTATACAATAGCATTTTGGATACAACTCAAATATTTCCATATTTGAATCTAAAACTTCAATCTTAAACAGGAAACTGCCCTTCTTTAACTTTTCAAATAAATAGTTAAAAAAATTGACAAGAATTGGTTAATAATTTATAATTAACTAACCGGTCAACTATTAAGATAAACAATAGATCATTCATGAAGCGGAGAAGCTCCGCAACCACAATTAGGCATGGAGAGCCCAATTGGACGGATGTTTTTGCAAGCCGCCCGAATGGTTGAGGCCATGGAAGGCAGAGCTCAGCTTTGCCACGCTGAGCGGGGCTTTGCCGAAATCAAATGAGCTTTCGCTCCAATTTGCAAACAAAAAAATTTGCTCAAAAAACAAGCTTTTTATTGCAATAGTTTAAACGCTGGAGGGATATGGGACGTAAAAGCGAAGCAAAAAAGCAATTAATCCAGGTTGCAATACAGTTGATCTGGGAGCATAGTTACAACACTGTTAGTGTAGACAAGTTGTGCAAACAGGCGAATGTCAACAAAGGCAGTTTTTACTATTTCTTTCCATCCAAATGTGCTCTGGCATTAGAAGCTCTTGATACAGCCTGGGAAAGTGTAAGACAGGAGGTTTACGACCCCGCTTTTCTTCACCACATCCCACCATTAGAACGATTTCCACTTTTTTTTAAGAATCTATATAAATTACAAAAAAAAGCCCTGAAGCAGACCGGCCATGTTTTAGGCTGTCCATTTGGAAATCTTGGGAGTGAGGCTGGTATCCGGGATAATAACATTCGCAGCAAAATTAAGGATATTTTTTCAGATCAAAGTACTTATTTTGAAAATGCTTTGCGTGATGCCCTTAAGGAAGGATTAATTGAATCGGAAGATGTATCCACTCTTGCGCAATCCCTTACAGCATACGTGGGAGGGGTTATTCTTCACGCAAAAGTTCAAAATAATGTTGAACTCTTTCGGAAATTTTTGCCGGGTGCATTGCGGCTCATCCGGGCAAAGGAGGTGAAAAAAAATATCAGAGGAAAGAAAGATTTTTTACTCTAAATTATGCGGTAAGGAAGTTAAGGTGTTAAAAGAAAGAAACAACCCATCTCTACCTTTGCGCTGCATAACTAACATGTAAACACTTTGTTTTTTTGACAAAGTTTTTGTTGGACATCTGGGCGGCAGCTCATTTGGTTGTGTCCCTGCCACTCTGTGGCAAAACAATGCTTTCAAAGAGTCATGGTAATCTCCCCTTAGGCGTATGTTGAGGGGCTTTAAATTTATCAAAAAAGGAGGAAATAAACTTGAATTTACAAGACCAAATTACAGAGTTCCAGAAAGAATTCTTAAAGGATGTGCCGGATGAAGTTTTAAAAATTATACTTCAAGCAACTGAGAAGCTGGCGCAGTCTGGTATTAAAAATAATTCCTTGAAAGTAGGCGATAAAGCGCCTTCTTTTTCTCTCCCTGGTGTAAACGGAAAACCCGTATCTTCTATTCAGTTGCTGGAAAAAGGTCCTCTAATTTTAAACTTTTATCGCGGCGGATGGTGTCCTTACTGCAATTTGGAACTTAAAGCATATCAAGAGATATTGCCTGAAATTAAGGGGCTGGGAGCACAATTGGTTGCTATTTCACCTAACATGCCTGATAAATCACTTTCCACAATAGAAAAAAATTCCTTAACCTTTAAAGTTCTTAGTGATGTTGGAAATAAAGTAACGCGAAAGTTTGGGCTGTTATTTACTCTTGACGACAACCTTCGGCCAATCTATAAGCAATTCGGAATAAATATAACGGAGGACAATGGCGATGACAGCTATGAGTTGCCCTTCCCTGCTACTTATGTAGTAAATTATGATGGAACTATCGTTCTCGCTTTTGTTGACGCTGACTACACTAAACGTTTAGACCCGATGGAAGTTCTTAAAACGCTTAAGACACTCAAAAGTAAAGCTTAACATTATTGTCTCCTCCGGAAATTGGGAGGAAAATCCTTTGGCCTGTTTAAAGATTGTGGCGTGACAGAAACAAAAGATAAAAGTGATACTTCTAAAGTGGAGGGCTGCTGTTGAAAATGTTTAAGCTCATAATAAGCACTCTATCACTATCTATATTTTTACCTGGTCAATTATCTGCTTTAGAATACGATTATCATCTTTACGCGGGAATACTTGAAAAATATGTCCATGAGGAAAAAAAGATAAAAGGAATTAGGCGATATGTTTTAGATTATAAAAACTTATTCGAAGAATCTCAAAAAGATGATTCTGATTATTCTAATTATCTAAAACAGTTATCCGGATTTAATCCGTGCACACTAAATACAAAGGAAGACAAAATAGCCTTCTGGATTAACGCGTACAATATCGGAGCGATAAAAATGATTTTGGATCACTACCCTGTGGACAGTATCAGGAGCATGAAAATCAACTTCTTTAAAAATCCCTGGGACAAAAAGATCATAATCATTAATAGAAGGTTATACAGTCTTGGAGAAATAGAGCATGATATTTTACTTGGGAAATATAAAGAAAAACAGGCGCATTTTGGAATTGTGTGCGCCTCTGTAAGTTGTCCTGATTTATCTAAAGAAGTATACAGAGGAAAATCATTGAAGGCACAACTTGAAAAACAGGCAAAAGAATTTTTTGAGAATTCAACAAAAGGTCTTTATATCGATAGAAATCGAAATAAAGTGTTTGTGTCAAAACTCTTTAAATTCGACTCAAAGAACTTCTCACAGGGGATGAATGACATTATCCCATTTATTTTTCCATTTATAGAAAATAGAGAGGACAAGGAATATCTTAAGAAAAAAAGTTATACACTTAAGTTTCTTGATTATGACTGGACAGTGAATGCTCAAGGAGAGGAGTAGTATATGGCTAATCATGATTATGACATAGGCATTTTTATGTAAAAGAACTCTCCTATCCTGAAAGGCCCTTTCTTAATTAAAACTTTACCTTTCCTATCATCACTAATCAAGATTTGCCCCAACTCTTAAAAAAAGTCTGTTACTCATCCAGGCCTTGATAGTTCTGGTCAAACTTCAGCTTTCCATTTTCATCATAAGACTTCCTTCTTATTTTAATTCCATTCTTGTAAGTATCAATATATTCAAGATTACCGTTCTTAAAATAGCCTTTAGTTTTTCCTTCTAGTTTTCCATTAATAAAATTCATTTCTGACAGAAGCTTTCTTCCTTCATAATACATTTTAGAAACACCTTCTTTTTTGCCATTTATATAATTAATTTCCCCTGCAATATTTCTACTTTCAAAATATCGCTTATCAACGCCTTCCAGTTTGTCATTTGTATAATTCGCTTCCGATTTTAATTTTCCACTTGGATAGTATTCCTTCTTAACTTCAGCAGAAATAGAGGCAACATCTATAAACAGGCACACCAAAACTATAACGAATGATATTGGACTTCTCATTTTTTTCCCTGACAAAATTTAAACAAAAAAAATGCATCTTCATTCCAGATGAAAAAATAGTACTCTTTTACCATGCTCCTGTTTTCTGATTCTATGAAGATTGATGCTTAATGATAGCATGTTTAAGGTTAATGGGAAAAGGTAGAAGGAAAATTTCAAAATGAAAAGGGGTCGAGTCTACAATTGACAAATAACTTTCTTAATGAGTAGAAAAAAGACTTCAAGAAAAAATATTAAGTAATAACATCAAATATAAATAGAATGTCAAAATAATTTTTTTGTTTGCTAAGTTGTCATTTGTAGACTTGTCCCCTTATATAGAAAAACTTCTCAACTTAATGGTTCCTTTCCTTTGGAAATTCCGCAAATATCAACCGCGTTTTAATATGTTGCTGTCTGTGTGGTCAAAACTCTTGCCGTATATCTCCAACACCGTGGTTTCGGAATAGGTCAGCTCATCTCCTTTTATGGAGATGTTATGCCTAAATTCAACTGTTTTAGCTTTTTCCTGCATAAAGGGAGATTGTATAATTCCCCAATCCTTATCACCTGAAACAGCCTTAACGTCAAGGGCCGTAGCCCTTCCTCCGACAGAATTTGCTTTCCCGCCTGCCAGTACGCAGACGCCACGGGGTATTACCAGAGAATGCATAATGGTATCCGTCTTTGGATCCCACATCCAATAGCCTGTTTCATCATGAAAAATCTGGTTATCCGACTTTTTGCTTACTACCTGATGATAGCGAAGGACGGATAAGGTCTGGGATTCGGCGTTCGTTACATCGCCGATAGCTTCAAATATAAGGGTTTCATAATAAGGAGTCTCTTCTTCACCATCCGGTTCCGGCGCCAGGTCTTTGCCCTTATCTCCCTTCCAGGTCCCTACTAAAGACGCCAAAGGCCCATAATTCACGCTATCAATAATATTTGTTTCATTCATAATCTATTCTCCTGTTAATAAAAGTTTCTGTTAAGTTTGCGGGTGCCCCCAATTCCACTGGGTAATGGTGATTTGTTAGAACAGAATGTGCATTTGATGAAACGTGCCCCCTATCCCCAATATCGGCTAATTTACGTAACTTCGTAAAAATGGTAAAGTGGCAATTACTATTTGTTTTGGAATATATTGTTTTTCAGATCGTCCAGCCCGGATTTGAATTTCACGTCCAGGAAAAACCCGTCTAAGCGTAGCATCCCAACCTTTCGTTTTTGGTATATTAAATACAAACTTTCTCCCATGAGCATGTTGTACCTGTAAATTTCTCTTTTTGTAATCAACTTTTAATACTTTGACCTGGAAAAAGATGTCTGCTTTAGAATCAGCACTGACTCGGGGTTTACTGAAATCAGCATAATTAACTTTGTGACCGTCTTTGACTATAATTGTACCAACCATTCCTTCTTTTTCGCCATAATTCGCCATGAAGTGCATTGGGCATGTATAATCGTATTCTCCTGCTTTTGTGAAAATATGAGAAAATGTCTCTCCGGGGAGCATTACCGGAGAATGCCATTCTTTGCCCGAGTCATTTGAATTTTTAGTTTTTCCAGACCGTGTGTGGTGAGTATTGTCGTCTACTTCAACCCATGTGACCTTATCTCCCGACGAAATTGTAATTGTCCTTGGTATGAACTTGCCTTTATCCATTTTAATAAAAACTTCACCGGCCTCTGACTCTGTCCCAGAATTTGTTAAAAAAGTAACCACAACAACTAAAAATAATATAGAAAAAAAATGACCATATCTTTCATTATTTTTTTTTCTCATAACTTCCCTTCCTTAAAAAAAATACGTTCCTCTACCAATAGTAAAATCGAAAATTAAAGCTGATTTTAAGACCTCCATCTTCGTAATGTCAAGGGATATGCTTGTCCTTGCCTGCCCCGTAGCGAATGTTATTCGAGAACAACCTTCCTCAGATGGATAACCCTATACGCCTTTATAGTGCAATGACAAACCTGAGCTTAGCTCTGCCATGTCATTGCGTATTAATCCTAACTCTAACCGCTGATAGCTATCTACTGATTTAAATACATGCAGTCATGCAGAGATTTAATCCCGTTTTGTCAATTATAAAGATTTGACCCCGCTCCACATCCGGAAGTTGGTTCACATAGATTCCCGATAAATGCATTCGGGAATGACAGCGTGGGTATCTTGAGGAAATCGTGAGGCTTAAAAAATGTTTAGCTTCCCAATTACTTCGATATTGCTCAATAATGAATATTAAATAAAAAATTTACTGTTTAATCTTGACACGTTAAACCAATCATGGCATTCTTTATTAGATGGGAAAAAATAAAGACATAAAAAAACAAATTCTTAAATCGGCAAGTGAGCGATTTAATCACTATGGTTATAACAAAACCACCATGGCAGAGATCGCAGACGACTGTAATATGACTGCAGGAAACCTATATCGGTACTTTCACAATAAAGAAGAAATTATTACTCAAATCGCTGTTCAATGCATGCAATTACGAGAAGAAACTTTGAGAAAATTAGTGGAAAACCACAAGTCCGATGTTACAGATCTTTTGCTTTCTTTTGTTCTTAAAAACCTCCTGTACTCTTTTGAGGAGTTTTCCCACCAGAAAAAAATTTATGAACTCATAGAGTTTATCACCCGGAGGCAAAGAAAACTGCTGGATCAACATTTAAAAAACATTCAGTCGCTGATCAGCTTAATTCTTGAGAAAGGCAAGGAAAGCAAAGAGTTTAAGTTTGATGATACTGAAGTCGTTGCCGAGGCTGTTTTAAACGCTACAACAAAATTTAGGGCCCCACATTTTATGGTCTTATATTCCCATAAAGAACTTCAACGAATGGCCAGAAATGTCATTCGTTTAGTGGTAGAGGGACTAAAAAAATAGAACCTTGATTGGGAATCGACGTTCATCATTTATTTTTTTATCTCTCATAAAAGAAGGTTTTTATGAACCAGTATTTAATTTTACTCTCAAGAATTTTAATTTGTATTATTTTTCTAATGGCGGGGCTTGGAAAGATCATGGACCCATATGGAACCATGAAATATATGGCGGCAATGGGAATGCCTTTTACGAGTTTCTTTCTGGTCTGTACAATCATCATTGAGATAGGAGGCGGTTTGTCTATACTTCTGGGCTATAAAGCTGAATGGGGAGCCCGAGCGCTTTTTCTGTTTCTGATTCCAGTAACATTAATATTTCACCACAATTTTGCCGATAAGATGCAGATGATTCTATTCTTAAAAAACCTGGCTATTATGGGGGCGTTGCTACAGGTTTCTGTGCACGGTGCGGGAGCATTAAGCTTGGATTCACACAAAAAAAAATGAATAAAATTTTATTTCGATATTTTGCCGCTTTATTAGTTTTTTCCATATTTCTGTTTTTTTCCACTGAATCGCGTTCTGAAAAGGGAGGTGCAGACAAAAAAAATGGTCCTCCCCCTGCAACAGGAGTTAAAGTAGAAAAAGTAAAAAACGAAACCGTTCAAGAAACGATCTCTATTGTCGGCAGCGTTGAATCTCCAAGGGTATCCAGAATCGGTTCTGAAGTGGAGGGAATTGTTGAGAAAATATTTATTGATGAAGGTGACATGGTCAAAAAAGTCCGTCCCCTGCTCCAGCTTTCAAATTCCCAGCTAAAAATTAACATTCTGGAAGCAAAAGCAGAAGAAGAGGAATCCAAAAAAAATCTGGAAGAATTAAAAGCTGGGAGCCGTCCTCTGGAAATAGAAGAAGCAAAAGCCGCAATGAATGAAGCAGCGGCCCTCTGGACAAAAGCAAAAAATGAGTATGAAAGGAACAAGCGGCTCTTCAAGGACAAGGTAATTGACGAAAGACTCCTTACCAATTCAGGGCTGGAAGCAGACGCAGCGGAAAGAGCATATCATCAGAAAAAATTTGCTTACGATTTATCCCTTGAAGGAACGAGAAAAGAAGAAATAGAAAAAGCAGAAGCATCGGTAAATGTAAAAAAAGCAAAGGTTTTTTTATTAGAAGACCAGCTAAAAAAAACCACAATTTTCTCCCCCTTCACCGGAGTTATTGTCGATAAACTTGTTGAAATAGGAGAGTGGGTTGATGCTGGACAGCAGGTTTTTAGAATATCTCAAATAGATCCTATACGTATTACTCTTCCTGTACCTGAATCGGTTGTTGGCCAGATCAATATCGGAACCGAAGTGGATGTCCAGGTCAATGCTTTTACTGACAGGACGTTCACTGCAAAGGTGTATAAGATCATACCGGAAGCCCAAAAAGGCTCAAGAACTTTCCCTGTAATTCTGGTTCTACGTAACCCGGAAATATTCTTAAAAATAGGAATGATGGTTAAGGGAATGCTCCCTTATGGAACTGAAAGGAAAGCTCTCTTTGTTCCACAGGACGCTATTACAGTTTCAAAGGAGCAAAATGTAGTATACGTGGTGGATAAAGATAACAAAGCAAAAATGGTCCCTGTTAAAACAGGAATTCAAAGAAAAAGTTTAATAGAAGTGAATGGCAATCTATCTCCCGGAGACCTTGTTGTTACCAGAGGCGGGGAAAGACTCCGCCCGGGAATGCCATTGAAGATTCTTAATTAATAACTTCAGGGGTCGGGGGCCAGAGGTAAGAGCTTATTCCTTATCAGAACCCCAACCCCTGATCCCTGATAACTTACTGCTATGGCTTTAATTAACTTTGCAATTCGAAATCCTGTCACAGTACTCGTAGGCGTTATTATTGTTTGCCTTTTCGGAATGATCTCTATCTTTGCTCTCCCTATACAATTAACTCCCAACGTTGATAAACCGGAAGTAAGTATAACCACAAAATGGGAAGGTGCCAGTCCGCAGGAGATAGAACGGGAGATAATTGAAGTACAGGAGGAAAAATTAAAATCTCTACAGGGTCTCAAAAAAATGACCAGCACCAGCTCGGAAGGGACAGGTACTATCATCCTGGAATTTATCCTCGGAACCAATATGTCCAGGGCCCTTCTTGATACTTCGGACAAACTCAGGCAGGTTAAAAGATACCCGGAAAACGTTGACCAGCCGGTTATTGAAACAGGAGCAAGTAGGCCGTCTAACGCTATTTCCTGGTTCATATTAAAAAGCCATCCTCCAAGGGAAGACATTGCAACGCTCTATGATTTAATGGATAACGTTGTGAAGCCTCGAATGGAGAGGGTAAGTGGGGTCAGTTCTATTAATTTATTCGGAGGTGTGGAAAGAGAAGTTCATGTAAAAATCGACCCTTACAGACTGGCCCAAAAAGGACTTACCATGATGAATGTCCGGGACGTGCTCCGTCGTCACAACATCAATATCTCCGGCGGGGATATTGAGCAGGGCAAAAGATCTTATATCGTTCGTACTGTAGGACAATATCCTTCGCTCCGGAGTATTATGGATTCGGTTATCCGCAGGGAAGGAGACAATGTTGTTTACCTGAAAGACATTGGGGTAGCTGATTACGGATATAAAGAACCGCAGCTTGTAGTACGGTCGCAGGGCAATTCCACCATTGCCATGAACGCCATCCGCCAGACCGGCTCCAACGTCATGGAAGTAATGGCCGGATTAAAAGAGGCTTTAAAAAAAGTCAATGAAGAAATTTTAAATCCCATAAATCTGGAAATCGTACAGGTTTATGATGAAACCCTTTATATCGATCAGGCAATCAACCTGGTTATACAAAACCTTTATGTTGGCGGTTTTCTGGCATTGTGTATTCTGCTCCTTTTTCTGAGAAATATTGAAAGTACCCTTATAGTAGCCATTGCAATTCCTATCAGTGTTATCGGGACCTTTCTTTTCCTCGTTGGCTTTGGAAGAAATTTAAATGTAGTGAGTCTCGCGGGCATCGCCTTTGCCGTAGGCATGGTAGTAGACAACTCCATCGTGGTGCTGGAAAATATCTACCGGCACCTGCAAAAAGGAGAAAAACCTTTTGACGCGGCTCTCAAAGGCGGCATGGAAGTATGGGGCGCGGTACTGGCAAGCACGCTGACGACCATGGCAGTATTCATACCCGTATTATTTGTCCGGGAAGAGGCGGGGCAGTTATTCAGGGATATTGCCGTAGCTATCAGCAGCGCGGTAGGGTTATCCCTTATTGTTTCTGTTTTCTTTATTCCCATGGCTGCGGCTCGCCTGCATAAAACAAACAGCAATAACAAAACAAACATTTTTAAAAACCTGTTCGGCATTGTTTCCCTTGCCGCGTATTTCGCGGAGAGCATAGCCAATATCATAAGAAAAATTAATAGAAGTGTATTCCTCCGGATAGTGACAGTAGGAGGGCTCACAGCCATATCGGTTTTTCTTAGTATTAAACTCATACCGCCGATGGGATATCTCCCTGAAGGCAACCAGAACATGGTTATCGGAATTCTTATTCCGCCCCCCGGTTACAGCAAAGAAGAGTTTATAAAAATGGGAAAAAATATCGAAAAAAAACTGCTGCCATATTGGAAGGCAAAACTAAACTCTTCGGAAGCAAAGAAACTTGGAGATATTCCACCTATTAAACACTTCTTTTATGTGGCCAGAGGGCAGAACGTTTTTATGGGTCTGATCAGTAAAGACATTAACGTGGTCAAACCCCTTGCAGGTCTGGTTAGAGAATCAACATCCGATATTCCGGGTGTTTTTTCTTTTTCCTTCCAGAGATCTCTTTTTGAGCGGGGTCTTGCATCCGGCAGTTCCGTGGATGTGGAAATCACGGGGATGGATATGGAAAGCATCAAAAAGACAGCAGGAATGTTGATCATGGAGATTACAAAAATATTCGGTTTCCCAAGGCCTGACCCGCC
>CEQE01082521.1_pt1 | contig 17523 bp, 14 predicted proteins | sample 356201 | NCBI WGS metagenome assembly CEQE01 (sample SAMEA2619970, study PRJEB7988) | marine metagenome | biome: marine biome (ENVO:00000447); feature: mesopelagic zone (ENVO:00000213) & marine oxygen minimum zone (ENVO:01000065); material: "saline water (ENVO:00002010), including plankton...
AAAGTAACAAGAAAATGTATAATAAATCATTTTTAATTTTTTCTTGATATTTACTATAAAAGTCCCTATGATTGATGAAACTAGGAGGGCAAAGACCTCGGAGCGGTCAAAATTCCCCTAGAATTAAAACAATCATTTTGAACTAAATATCTGTTGGGTATACCTTGTGGGGCCCGACATTAAGCGAACAAAAAAGGAGAACAACACAATGAAACAGTTCAGAAACATGCTTGTTGTGTCAGTTATGACCCTGTCTATGGCTTTTGCCGGCGGGTTGGGGTTTGCAATAAATTCCAACTGGTCGGATTTAGAGGAGAATGCCGCTGCTGGAACAGGCTATTCCGTAATGTTTGATTTCAACGACCAAACAAGTCTAGGCTTTGACTCGGCATATGGAATGCTGGCTACGTTTGATGTTGTGCTTGGAGCACAGCTTCGGCTTGGTTTCAGTGCCGCCGACGGCAACACAATCGGTCTTGGTTATGATTTCTGGAGCGGAGGCGATGCCATAAAAACAGCGCTTGGTGTTTCAGTTAATTACACGAAGTCTGATGCTGGTACAGATGAAACGTCTGTCAGCTTAGGTGTTAGCTGGGGTTTTTAGTAAAGCCTAAATAGTAACCTAAAACAGGAGAAATAGATGAATTTGCTTAAAACCATTACAGTGGTACTCGTGTTTGGTGGGGCTATTTTCGCTCAGAGCAATGTGTCGCCTGTCATCTCCATGACGTGGGACTGGCAAGATTCTACATTCGCTGTTGACCAGAGAATTGGAGTTCAGGCTTCAATTGATGGTGACCGGTATTATGGAATTGACACAAACGGTTCAGATCAACGGGTGTTTTTCGGCTGGAAATTCGCTAAGCTCGGGATTGGCGCCACAGGAGAGGGGGAGACCTTATACTCCGTAGGTGCGACCTACTCGGCCGTTGGAGGGTTAGCAACAGAGATTGAATATGTTGGAACAACTGCAGACGGGATTGATAGTTTTATCCGAATATCCCTGACGACAACGTTCTAGGCAGAACAACAACCAAAATACTGCACCAAGAAAACACCCTAACTAGCGCATCATTACGTAAACAATAAAAAGGGGAAAGCCAATGCTTTCCCCTTTTTATTTGCATGGCTTGGCTTCTTTATACGAACCTTGGATCTTATTTAAAATGATATATAAAGCATCCTTTGTACCTAATTGCACTTTCACACCTAAATAGATAGTAGGCGTGCCATGTGTTCGTGTTTCTTCTGCTTAAACAGGGGTAGCCGTCAGCTTACTGAGGAAAAAGGGTCAGGATGTCAGGCGTTTTATGTCAAGATGGCTTTTCAATCTGACAGTAAGTAAGGGTTAATATTTTGGCATAAAAGTTGTTTGTAGTGTTGTGTGTGTGAATATTGAATAAATAAAAAGGAGAAAATGAAAATGACACTAGTAAAGTGGACCCCCATGAACAGGCCTGTGCGGCGAAACAGTTGGCTGTCACCCCTTTCCACCGCTCGCTGGACGAGCGATGTTGATCAACTCTTCAACTCGCTTTTCAAGGAGCCGCTTGGTGTGTTGCCGGCGACCTCGAAAGACGTTGACTGGCTACCGGCGTTTGATGTCGTGGAAAAAGATAAGGAGTATCAGCTTCGTGTTGAAGCAGCTGGGATGAAGAAATCCGACCTCAACATCTCAATCAAGGATGGAGTCCTTATTGTTGCTGGAGAGAAACATGTTGATGCAACCAACGACAGTGATAACTACACTCACCGTGAGTCTTGTTGTGGCCGCTTTTCTCGCTCCTTCCGTCTGCCAGATGACGTGTTAAACGAGAAGAAGGTAGCCGCCAAGTACAAGGATGGTGTGCTGACCATCTCTCTGCCGCGAACAAAGCCGGCGAAGGTAGAGGGTGTTGAAGTAGAAATAAAGTAGGCAACTACGCGCAATATAAAAGAAGTGCCCTTTGCTCGCTTGAGTAGAGGGCTTTTTTCTTGGTGTGGGGTCGCTCTGGACTATTCGGCATACATTTCTTCGATAGTCTCTGCCCAGTTAGCGCTAATCTGTTTCCTTTTGAGCTTTAATGTTGGGGTAAGTTCATTATCCTCAATTGAGAAGTCTCGGGGCAGTACCGTGAAATTTTTCAACTGCTCAGGGTTGGAGAATTTCTTGTTTAGCTCATCTACTTGTGCCTGAACCTCGGCCCTTGTCTCCTCGCCCTCAGTAAATTCCGCAAGAGTCTTTCCAAGCTCTTCCAGCTTCTTACGTTGTTCGTTTGGGTCTTTTGGGATCTCATTGGGGTCCATTCCTAATTTGTCCCGCAAAATAGCTCCAACGTCAAGTGTAAACAATGCGGTACAATACTTTCTGCCGTCCCCCACCAAGTAACATTGCGAAACAGCCGGTATGGTTTTCATTGTCTCTTCGATGACAAGTGGAGCAACGTTTTTACCGCCAGAGCTAACGTAAAGCTCTTTCTTGCGGCCTGTGATTGTTACGAATCCGTCGGCGTCTATTTCACCAACATCGCCCGTATGCAACCAGCCGTTGATGATGGTATCAGCGGTGGCTTCGGGGTTTTTATAATAACCCTTCATCACGTGCTCTCCCCGGATAAGAAGCTCTCCGTCATCAGCAATCTTTACTTCTGTCCCTTCAAAGGGGGTTCCAACTGTTCCAATGCGGTTTTTCTTCGGGTAGTTTATTGTTGCCCCGGCTGTGTCTTCAGTCATTCCATAGCCCTCGAAAATAGGAATGCCTAGAGAGTGGAAAAGGGTCAAAATGTCCGGGTTGATGGGGGCTGCGCCAGTAATGGCAAAGCGGCAGTTAGCCATTCCTATTTTCTCCCGTAGTTTTCCGCTTATAATGCCTGACAGTCCAGGCACCTTTAAGAGAAAACGAAGAATCGCCTTTGAGTCTAGTGCGGCCCTTATGTTGGAATATATTTTTTCATATATACGGGGAACGCCGATAAAGAGGTGTGGCTGTACCTCTTTGGCGCAATCAACGACATTTAATGGGTTATCAACAACATACATGTGAAGTGCGTTTCTTACCCAATAATGATTGTCCACCAGCTGACCAAAGACATGCGCTAGTGGGAGCCAGGAGACATACTTTTCTCCCTGCTCAAATTGCATAATAGAGTCTGTTGCTTTAAGCTCAAACTCCCAGTTGCTGTGTGTAAGCTCTACACCCTTGGGGTTGCCTGTGGTTCCAGAGGTATAGATGAGGGCCGATGTGTCATCCATAGAGATAGCGTTCTTCCTGTTCATCACCTCTGAATCGTCCGTTGCGCTTCCTTTGGCTATAAAATCACTCCACGCCATCACCTTGGGGTGATCCAACGTCTTAATGTTCTTCATCATAATTACATGCTCAACACCATTCAGGCCCCCCAACACCTTCATTAACCGATGGTTTAACATTTTTCCCCTATCACCACCGTCTGATGGGTTGTTTCCGACAAATACAATCTTCGAGTCCGAGTTGCCAATTACCCACTCAACCTCCTCGGATGAACTTGTGTGATATACGCCCACCGCAACACCACCGGCTATTTGAGCTGCGGCATAACAAGCATACCAACTCCTCCGGTTGTAGCTGTAGATACTTAGTTTGTCGCTGGATTGGAAGCCCAGGGCGATTAGCGATTTGGCAACTTCTGTCGTGTGATTTACAAACTCGCTCCATGTTTCTGTTTTCCATCCGTCGTCGGCCAAATAGGAAAGCGCCGGCTCTTCTGCAAATTCCTCTGCGTTCTGGAAAAGTCTTTGTATTGTCATTTCTGCCGTCATTTTTGAGCGTCCTTTCGCTTTTACTTTTTCGTCTCTGTTTTACTTCCCATAGATGAATTTAGGGTTTTAGGTTTGCTTTCACCACAAATCAGGTTCTTTAATCTCCACACGTAGCTGTTTTTATAATTCTGTTCAACGCCTCTCCCTCAAAATCTTTCTCCTGGTTCCATCCCAGTGCACACACCTCAATGCCCACATATGCGGCACAGAGGGCAATGGGGGCGGCAAGCTCAGAAATAGCTTCGCCTTTCACCGTAGAAAATCTCTCCGCCCCAACCGTTGATACTGTAGCGGTTTGAATTCCCGGGAGGTCACCGGTATAAATATCGCTCATGTCCGGAAATTGGGGGAACTCTCTTGTGGGTGTCCTTCCTTCGAGGGGGTTCCAGCCAACTAGGTTTCTGTGGTCAGAAATTTGTATTACCGGATCAGCCTTCTCTCCTTTCACGCAGTCAACAATCAGTAGGTTCTTTATTCCAAGTTGTTCCTTAAGCTCCAAAAAATTCTTTGGAGAAACACTTTCACGAAAAGGTTTTTCGGGGACAAGAACATTCGCCCGTGCTGTACTGTACACCCGGTGGTGGGTTTTTATGTTAATTGTCTGGGAACCATCTTTAACCAAGAACCCGTACAAGTCCGGAGTGTGTGCCAGATAAATGAATATCACTGTTCTGGTCGTGGGCCGAAAAGTGCCGTTCCAATCCGCACCATGGTTGCCCCTTCTTCCGCCGCGATTTCATAATCCCCGCTCATGCCCATGGAAAGATGTGTCAGTTGTCGGCCTTGTGATAGCTTGCTATTTAGTGACTCTCGGATTTCCCTGAGCCCCCCAAATGTTTCTCTTTTTAACCGCTCATCAGTTGTAAAAACGCCGATGGTCATTAGTCCGGTAACGTTTATTCCTTCAAGGTTGGTTGCACTAAGTAGTTCTTCTTCTCTGTTTGGGTCAAAACCAAACTTGGATATGTCCTTGTCAACATTAACTTGAAGTTGGGTTTCAACTGGGGCTCCGCGGGCTAGCCCAAGAAGAGACAGCTTCTTTGCCAGGCTGAGGCTATCAACCGAGTCTATTGTGTCAAACAGCTCAACGGCGCGGCGAGTCTTGTTAGATTGTAAGTGCCCAACCATTCTGCGCTTTATTTTGATGTTCTTTGGAAGTTGGGGAAACTTCTCTTCGGCCTCCTGAACTCTATTCTCGCCGATGTTATTTAGGCCCAACTCAGCCGCCTCCACAATAAAGGCCGTTGGAAAACCTTTTGTGATGGCGACGATTTCTATGGGGTGGTCGGTGGGGGTTTTTCGGCGGCTTAGGGCCTTCTCTAACCGCTTTCTAATAATAGATAAATTGGATTCATCTATCACGTCTTTTTTTCAACGTCGTCGGCTTCTCCGGCACCTTCATCTAAGCCTTGCTTTTCAGCCTTCTCGGGTGGCTCCAACAAATCAACATCTTCTTCGTGGAGAACCCTGGTAATAGAGGAAATCTTGTCTTTTGCGTCAAGCTGAATAAGCTTCACACCCTGTGTTACCCGGCCAATTGTCCGGATTGGCGCAATGGATTGGCGAATCAAAACACCCCGGTCTGTAATTACGATAAGGTCGTCACTGTCAACTACTTCCATAATAGCAACCATTTTGCCTGTTTTTTCCGTGGTGCGCACGGTCATAACGCCCTTTCCGCCCCGCTTTTGCACACGATACTGAATAATGTCTGTTCGTTTTCCAAGTCCGTTTTCTGTCGCCACCAGAACCGTTCCTTCGCGACGTACGACCACCATACCAACCACACGATCATCTTTTGAGCTTAATCTTATACCCCTTACGCCCATGGTTTTCCGACCGCTGGCGCGGATGTCTCTCTCCGAGAACCTTATAGACTTGCCTTCCCGGGTTCCAAGTACTATATCATCCTCGCCGCTTGTGATTTTGGCTTCAATAAGCCTGTCACCATCCCTTATCTCTATTGCATAAATACCGCCTTTTCGCGGGTTTCCGTATGCTGCTAGTTTTGTTTTCTTAACAACACCTTTTTCTGTGGCCATAACAATGAAACGGTGGTCATCGAACTCATTAACACCCACAAATGCTTCAACTTTTTCGCCAGGCTCACAACCAATAAGGTTTACCACCGCTCTACCCCTTGCAGCCCTGCCTCCAGGTGGAATTTCGTGAACTTTAAGCCAATAACACTTCCCTTTGTCAGTAAAGAAAAGAAGGTAGTCGTGAGTATTTGCAACAAAAAGGTCTTCAACAAAATCTTCTTCTTTTGTTCCTGCCCCCTGCAGTCCTCGTCCTCCGCGCCTCTGGCTTCTATAGGTCGCCTCTGCCGTTCTTTTTATATATCCGCTGTGTGTTATAGTAATAACCACGTTTTCTTCGGCAATCATATCCTCTACAGAAAACGTTTTTCCAATCGGTATAATTTCGGTTCTTCGGGGGTCTCCATATGCCTGGCGAATTTCTTCAAATTCCGTTTTTATAATAGCCATTCGCTGGGGATGGCTCTCCAGAATGCTTTTTAGTTCTGCAATAATTTTTATAGTCTCTTTATACTCGGCAACCACCTTGTCTACTTCCAGGCTGGTTAGCCTCTGTAGTCGCATATCTAAAATTGCCTGGGCCTGGCGCTCTGACAGATCAAAAGAGTTCATAAGTCCTTCTTTGGCGTGGGTGGGGTCTTTGCTGGCCCGAATGAGTTTAATTACAGCATCTATGTTATCCAGCGCAATCTTAAGCCCCTCAAGAATGTGTGCCTTCTCATCTGCTTTTTTCAGATCAAACTCTGTTCGCCGGACTACTATCTCGTGCCGGTGGTCAACAAAGTGCTTCATCATTTCTTTGAGCGAAAGCACTTTCGGAACACCATTTACCAACGCCAAAAGGATTATGCCATATGAGTCCTTCAGTTGTGTGTTTACATATAGCTGATTTAATATCACTTCTGGAACCGTATCTCTCTTCGTTTCTACCACCACACGAATTCCGTCTTTATCTGATTCGTCGCGCACATCAGCAATTCCTGTTATTTTTTTGTTTCGAACTAAGTCTGCTATTTTTTCAAGGAGACGCGCCTTATTGACCTGATAGGGAATTTCGCTAACAACAATATTAGATTTACCTTTTCTTGTTGATTCAATAAAAACTCGGGCGCGAACAGATATAATACCCCGGCCCGTTTCGTAGGCACTCTTAATTCCGTCCAACCCCTCAATAAATGCACCTGTGGGGAAATCTGGGCCCTTAACATGCTCCATCAGCCCCTCTATGGTAATTTCCGGATTATCAATAAGTGCAACCATTGCGTCCACTACCTCACATAGGTTGTGGGGGGGGATCTTGGTGGCCATTCCAACCGCAATGCCTTCTGCACCATTGACCAAGAGGTTCGGGGCAACCGCCGGAAGAACGGTTGGTTCTTCAAGGGTCTCATCAAAATTTGGTTCCCAGGCAACCGTGTCTTTTTCAAGGTCTCGCAGGCTCTCACTACAAAACCTGGTCATTCTTGCTTCGGTATACCGCATGGCCGCAGCCCGGTCACCGTCTATGGATCCAAAGTTTCCTTGGCCGTCCACTAGGGGATAACGCATGGCAAACAACTGCGCCATCCGTACCAGCGCATCATAGACTGAGCTGTCACCGTGGGGGTGGTACTTACCTAAAACATCACCAACAATTCGAGCGGATTTTTTATAGCCCCGGTTCCAGTGAACCCCAAGATCGTTCATCCCAAACAATATGCGGCGGTGAACAGGTTTAAGGCCGTCGCGTACATCCGGCAAAGCTCGCGACACAATAACTGACATGGAGTAGTTAAGATAACTTTCCTCCATTTCGTTGACAATGTTACGGGGTAGGATGTGGTCGCGCGATGTTATTTCCATCTATTTCTTTTATACATCCAGGTTGGTAACAAACTTTGCGTTTTTCTCAATAAACCGTCTTCGCGCCTCAACGTCGCTGCCCATAAGCTCAGAAAATGTTTCATTTGCCCTAAAGCCTTCTTCAATTGTAACCTGTAGCAACGATCTCCGCTCTGGGTCCATCGTTGTTGTCCAAAGTTGGTCTGGGTTCATTTCCCCAAGACCCTTGTAGCGCTGAATGTTCACTTTCTGGGTTTTGTTTTCCCTTTTAAATCTCTCAACCGTGATATCTCGCTCATTATCATCATAGGCGTAGTGTTCTTTTTTACTTTGGCTGATTTTATATAAGGGTGGCTGGGCAATAAAAATGTGGCCCCCAGTAATTAGTGGCTGCATTTTCCTGTAGAGAAATGTTAGTAACAGTGTTCGGATGTGGCTTCCATCTATGTCGGCATCGGTCATTAAGATTATTTTATGATATCTAAGTTTTTCCATGTCGAGCTCTGTGCCTGTTGAGTCTTCTGGCAAATCAGGTTCATCACCAAAACCCGCTCCCAAAGCAGTAATCATTGATTGAATCTCATTATTAGATAACAATTTATCAATTCTTGCTTTCTCGGCATTAATCACCTTTCCACGCAGGGGTAGAATCGCTTGAAACCTTCTATCCCTCGCCTGTTTGGCAGAGCCGCCCGCTGAATCCCCCTCAACAAGAAAAAGCTCACACATGCTGGCGTCTTTACTTGAACAGTCAGCCAACTTGCCGGGTAGAGAACCGCCCTCCAAGGCACTTTTTCGTCGAATTAAATCCCGTGCTTTTTTTGCGGCCAGCCGACTTGCAGCTGCAAGAACCGCTTTTTCAATAATCTTCTTGGCAACGCTAGGGTTTTGTTCTAAATAATCTTGAAGGCCCTCGAAAACAATCGAGTCAACAACCCCCTTTATCTCGCTGTTACCAAGCTTTGTTTTTGTTTGTCCCTCAAACTGTGGTTCTGCAACCTTTATAGAGAGTATTGCTGTTAAGCCTTCCCTGAAGTCGGCTCCACTTAGTGCAACTTTTTGCCCTTTTGTCCCCCTCAAAAGACTATTCTTTTGTGCGTGTGCATTCAATGCTCTGGTGAGTGCAGAGCGAAACCCTGAAAGGTGTGTCCCTCCTTCAATTGTGTTAATATTGTTCACAAAGGTTAGGATGTTTTCACTGTACCCCTCGTTGTACCTTAGCGCTACATCCACGGGTGTTTCGCTATTATCTACAAACACTGTAACAATTTCCTGATGAAGGGGATGTGATGCACCATCTAAAAGCGCTACAAAATCTTTTAGTCCACCCTCATAGTGAAATGTTTCGGTTTCGGGCTCCTCTTCTACTCGTGCATCAACAAACGAAATTGATAGGTTTTTATTTAAATAGGCTAACTCCCGAAGCCTCTCTGTTATCATTTCTCTATCCCACGCCACAGCATCGAAAATGGTTATATCTGGCATAAACGTTATAGAGGTTCCCGTGTTTGTTGCTTTTCCAGCCTTTTCTAGTTTTGACGCTGTCTTGCCGATTTCATATCGCTGGCGATGACGTTCTCCGTCCCTGCTTACCTCAGCTACCAACCATTCGGAAAGTGCGTTCACCACCGACACACCCACGCCATGCAGTCCACCTGAAACTTTATATGTTCCCTTGTCAAACTTACCGCCGGCGTGGAGCACCGTCATCACCACCTCAAGTGCGGGGATTTTTTCTTCCTTGTGTTTTTCGATTGGAATGCCTCGCCCATCATCTGTAATGGTTATCGAGTTGTCATGGTTGATTGTTACACTAATCTGAGAACAGTGTCCTGCCAATGCTTCGTCTACACTGTTGTCAACAACCTCGTTAACCAGGTGATGGAGACCGCGTTTTCCTGTGTCACCAATATACATAGCGGGGCGCTTTCGAACAGCTTCAAGTCCCTTCAAAACTGTTATCTTTTCAGCGCCGTAATCTTTTGAGCTTTGGGTCATTTCTGTCATATCAGGCGAATGTTTTTAATTGCCGGGTTGTCGAGCTTTTCATTCAATTTGCTAAGTATGTCTTTTTTGCGCATTGCAATTTCATTGCGCCACACCGGGGTAGTCACCTTAACTATGAGCGTTCCGTGCTTAACCTCCTGTGCCTCTGTGTTGCTTGCTATCGACTCTCCCACGACACCGTCCCACAGCAGCAGTGCTTTATTTTGTTCGACAGACCTATCAATTCCCGTGCTCTTTAAAAGCGAAAAAATTGCCTGTTTGAGGCTCTGCATTTTTTGTTGTTTCTCTCTTTGTCTCTTCGGGTATACTTGCCCTGGCTTTTGTCCCGTCTTTTATTTAGCTGTTGATTGGGGTTTCTGTGCGCAAGCGAACAAGTAGGACCTATTGACCCAACTTAAGAGCTCGTCCTCATGGGCATTAAAAGCATCGTAATTTCTTCGTTCTCGCGCTGTTCGTCTGGTAATATAAGCCCTGCGCTAATGGGTGATTTTAGCTTTAGAACCACCCTTTCTGAGTCTATGTGGTTAAGTATGTTCCCAAGATAGGTGGCATTATATCCAAGCACCATATTTTCGCCACCATAGTCTGCCGCTATTTCTTCTCTCGCGCTGGAAGAGCTTTCAGGGTCTTCGGTTGTAATGAAGCTTTCATCTCCAGATAGGTGCAGAGCGATCTGTTTTGTGGCTCTATTTGAAAATATCGCTACCCTTTTTACAACACTTAGGAGTTTTATTCTATCAAATGAAGCAATTTTGTCGTTGTCTGAGGGCAAAACACCTTGATAATCCGGATACCTCTCATCAATTATTCTAGAAAAGATAGTAATGCCAGAGACAGACACTGTTATGTGGCTGTCACCAACCCAAAGCACCACCTCTTCATTTTCTCCCACACCTAAATACTGGTTTAGGAGCTGAAGGAATTTTCTCGGAACAATGATGTTGCCGGAATATCCCTTAAACTCATAGTCCAGTCTTTTACAAACAGAAAGCCTGTGTCCGTCCGTTGCAACGGCTGTTATGCTGTTTTCACCAAACTCAAACAATGCGCCCATAAGAGCGGGCTTCAGTTCATCTGTGCTGAGCGCGAAACTTGTTTTTGTTATCAGCTCACCAAGTGTTTTATCTTTAAGAACCACTTCTTTTTTATTATCTACATCGGGAAGCTGTGGAAATTCTTCTGCACTTACACCCGGTATATCATAATCTCCCTTGCCTGCCCTTATTTTAACGCGGTTGTTTTCATCTGCATTTATTTTCAGCTCTACGTCTGGCAGTGCGCCCGTTATTTCCGCAAGCGTTTTGTGTGGTAGGGCAACGGCACCTTCTGCGTCTATAGAGGCCGATATTTCTGTAATTATGGTTATCTCTAGGTCCGTTGCGCGCATTGTGAGTGTTTTATTGTTCGCAACCATTAATATACTATTAAGTATTGGTATTGTGGATCGGGTCGGGGTTGCTTTTGATAGGTGTTGGAGTGCTTTTTGGAGCTTATTCTGATCGACAGTTATCTTCACTTGATTGTGTGCCCCCTTTGATGAATTATTAATGAATTTTGTACTAAAATCATAGTAAAGAATGTTAGTTACAATAGGCCTTTCTACCAACAAGTTTTTAACGCTTATTAATATAATTAAATAATTAAGGTAATAAAAAACTTAATAATAATAAGCCATGTTGATAATAACTAAAAACTCCTATTTATTTAAAAGTAGCTGACGGACGACACTCCAAGACAAAGATTAAAACTATGTGGGCTTTATGTGGAAACCATCAAGTAAAGAATTAAAGAACGAAAAGAACCGGGCAAAGAAATCACTCAAAAACCTTAATATAAACAGAAGAAGATTTTTTACTCAGCCAAGATGAAAAAAAATCTGATTTCTTTTTACCTAAAGCAAGAGATTCTATTTCGGCCCAGTGAACCCCAAGGCTAGGCTCACCACCCGGACGAATATTATTAATCATTATAAGAAAATATGCAGTTTTTACCCATATGGGGGTTGAAAGCTCGTTCATTTTTAGTTTTGGTATAACCTGAGCCAAGCCAGGATATGGAAGACTAGAAATATTTTGAAACCCCAAGTGACCCCCCCGCTCTTTTGACGTTCCATCATCAGAATATTTCGCGGCAAAAACAGAAAGCTCTTTTGATGTATTAATGCTGTCAGCAAGGGTGCTGGCCAGCACATAAACACTGTCTTCGTCCGCCTCACTTGGCAGGGGGATAAGAAGGATGTGTCTGGTGTTCATTTTTTCACCCATACGCTCTATCATTTGAATAATGTGAAAGCCAAAGGGTGATCTGATTACACCGCTTACTTCACCCCCCGATAAGCCCAGCGCCACCTCTTCATATTCTGGGACCAATGTTCCACGAGCAGTAAATCCGAGCTCTCCCCCGTTTCGGGCGGAACCCGGATCTTGGCTGTACTGGGAAGCAAGGGAGCTAAAATCCTCGCCATTAACTATTCGTTGTCGTATTTCATCAAGCTTTTCAATTGATTGGTGTTCTGATTTTCGTCCGGGCGTTATACTTAGGCGAAGCCATTGAATATCATAAAGCTCTGGGAGCACACCGATACTGTCTTTGTATGTAGAAAAAAAGTCTTCCACCTCTTTTCTGGAAATAACCACCCCAGAAAACAGCTGAGACTGAAAACGCTCAACAACCAGTTGATCGTGAATATCAGGCCAAAGCTCTCTTTTTAGCTCACGCAATGACTTGCCAAATATTTCCTCTAATCTACTCTCTGATCCCGCGCGAGTTAAAACAGATGCGATGTGACGTTCTAGCGCTTCATCCACCTCACGGCTGCTTACAATCACACTCTCAGCTTCGGCAACACTCAACACCAAGTGCTGGTCTATTAGAGACTGTAACACACCCTCTGAAATGTTTTTAATTTTTTCTTCGTTGCTGTTTGGGTCTATACCCATGTTTAGTGCGGTCATTTGAACAATTTGGACAACCTCACTTTTGAATATTATTTTGTCTCCTACAATTGCTGTAATACCTCCCAGTGATTGTTGAGCAAAACAATAGGAAAAAAACAAAAAAACTAATACGGTAAGCTGAGAACCTAATTTCATAATTTTAATCTTCCTCAATTATTGTTTTGTATTTCTCCCTTCGCTTTTCAAGGTAGAGCATCGAAAATATTTTATCATAAACTTCGTCAACTCCCGCCACGGAGCCCTCAGGATAAAAGTCTAGTATATGAGCAACAAGAAATCCTATTTCTGTTTTAATCGGCCCCACAACACCTTTCCGACGATTAAAAACAGCATCATTAAGCTGCAACATTATATCTCCTTCCTTGGCAACGCCTACCCACGATAAATTGTTTTGTGAAAGGATAAAATGTTCTTTTCTTCCGCCCCCCCTAAGTGTACTTGCAACGCGATTAGCATCGTTTTCTGTTTTCAATATCACCACGAAAATGCGCACACAGTTTTTTTCTCTTTTAAAGGCGGCAACATTATTCTTGTAGTAATTTCTAACATCAGCCGATGGAATGTCAATATTATTATATGTTGTGTTATCAAGAACATATCCCCCGCTGTCTTCATCTGCACCACCGGGACCTGAACAGCCACAACAGAAAATTAATATTATGTTTATTTTGTAGCCCCGAAGAAATGATATCATTTTTTTGTTCATATGTCTAGCAAGTTAAGCCGTTCCAACAAACCAACAAAGGCACATTCTAATGTAATAAGGCAGAACGTGGGTGCGACCCAACCACAATAACACAAAAACGGTATAGCCCGGGCACGTCATAATCAACGGCTTAAAACGACTGAAAGTGCCGCAATATCCGACGGGGTTACACCCGAAACCCTAGAGGCCTGCCCAAGGGTTTCGGGCATGACCCGGCTAAGCTTCTCCCGGGCCTCTGTAGAGAGCGCCAAAAAAGAGTTATATTTAAATCCACGAGGTATGGGAAGGCTGTCGTTTTGAATTATTCGAGAAAGCAAGCGCTCTTGGCGGCGTATATAGGGCGCATACTTAATAATAGCCTCTAATTCCTCAAGAACAAGCGATGAGACGGTGTTGACAGAAGGTTTTTTAATTGAAACATGTTTTAATAAGCCAGATATTTTCTCAGATAAAACTCCCTCACCATCCGCAACCCTACGCAAACCATTGTTGGGTGCAGAAAATTTAACGCCATTTGTGGTGACAGCACCGCTACCGACAAAACCACACAACAAAAAATCCAGCTGTATTTGCCTTTGAGTTATAGCCAAATAATCGCAATCCGTTAATAAGCCCACAGCCCTTCCCAAGTGAGACAACCTCCTGTCAGAATTTGTTGTTCTCAAGGAAAGGCGGTGTTCCGCACGAGACGTAAACATTCTATAGGGCTCATCAACATCCTTTGTAACAAGATCGTCAATCAACACACCAATATATGCTTGATCGCGCCGCAATGAAAACGGGCTTTTACCAAGGACGCTATGAGCAGCATTAATACCTGCTATTAACCCCTGTGCAGCAGCTTCTTCATAGCCGGAAGTGCCATTAATTTGTCCTGCCATAAAAAGACCGCGACAACCCTTTGATTCAAGGGTAGATTTTAGTTGTGATGGAGGAAAAAAATCATATTCTATTGCATAACCAGGACGATAAAACTCGACACGCTCTAGACCAGAAATAGTACGAAGAGCAGCAAGCTGTACGTCGGCGGGCAAACTAGTTGAAAAACCACCAGTATATATTTGTTTGGAGCCACGCCACTCTTCTTCCAAGACAATTCTATGAGACGGTTTATCAGAAAACCGATATACCTTGTCTTCAATTGAGGGGCAGTATCTTGGGCCAACCGCAGTTATTTGTCCTGAATACATTGGAGACTTAAGAATGTTTCTATCTATTGTTGAGTGTGTTTCGTTGTTGGTGTTAACAATCCAGGACGGTAGGTTTGGAGGAGAAAAGCCTTTGGTGCGAAAGGAGGTGGGTCTTGGTTGGGTGTCTCCATATGTTTTTTTGAGGGAAGAGAAGTCGATGGTAGACCTTTTTAACCGCGGTGGCGTACCCGTTTTTAGGCGACCCCCACGAATACCAAACCGCTTCAATGAACCAGTAATACCGGTTGAGGCCTCTTCCCCCATTCTTCCAGCAGAAGACATATTTGTTCCAACGTGAACAACACCACACAAAAAGGTTCCACATGTGATAATCACCGCAGAAGAATAAATAGAACCACCAGATAGAAGCCTTACACCATAACAACGATCGCCAGAAAATAGTATCTTTGATACTTCTTCCTCATACAAAGAGATGTTTTGTCTATTAAACACCTCAGCCTTGACGGTGCGCTCATACGCCCGCTTATCAACCTGTACGCGAGGCGCCCTAACAGCCGACCCCTTAGATCTGTTTAATGTTTTGAACTGTACACCCGAAAGATCTGTTGCAACAGCCATGTATCCCCCCAATGCATCAATTTCACTGAGAAGGTGGCCCTTTGCTACCCCCCCTATAGCAGGATTACAAGACATTCTAGCCAAAGAAGAAGAGCTTATGGTAATAAGTGCAACACTACAGCCAAGTTTTGATGCTGAAAGCGAAGACTCTACACCAGCATGCCCACCACCGACCACAATAACATCATATTGTTTGATTTTATGTGGCTTGTGTTTCACGTGAAACACTATTTTCCAACACAGAATTGATCAAACACAGAATTGATAATGTGATCTGGTGTTGTTATGCCCAAAATTGTGTCTAAGTGTGAAAGAGCAACCCGCAGATCTGACAACAACAACTCTATTGGTTCACCATCCTTAGCAGCAGAAAGCGCACAATCAAGAGAATTTATTGAACTGCCAATGGAAACCTCGTGCCGCTTGTTTGTTAACAAGGGTTGGTCGGTAGAGAAATCTTTTGTTAGAGACTCTTTTATGGATGAAAGCAACGTTGAAACGTTATGACCACTTTTAACAGAAACTAAAACATGTTTATATGTATTGTTTGAAGAAAGTTCAATGGGAATGTTTTTGTGCATTAGGTCTGACTTATTAATTACAACAAGAAAAGGAGCAGAAAAGATAGGGTTTGAGAGAATCGAGTTAATGTTATTAGGAAGGCTGTCAACACTCCAAACCCAAAGAACAAGCGATGCCGATGCTAAATAATTTTTCGCAATATCTATTCCTGCCGACTCTATCGAATTGTTAGGCTTACGAATACCTGCGGTATCGACAAAAGAAACGGGAACACCACACATATCATAGTGAACATCAACAGCGTCTGTTGTGGTTCCCGGCTTTCCAGAAACAATGACACGCTCTTCCTTTACAAGTGCGTTTAGCAAGGAAGATTTTCCTACGTTTGGATTGCCCGTTATAACTACCTGGGCTCCATCACGAAAAACGCGCCCCCCAGAAAAGGTGTTAAGCAGCGAAGACAGCGCACCCCTTAGCAAGACGAGCTTATTAGTCCACTCAACAGGACGAGCAAGTGAGGGCTCATGATCAATAAAATCTAGCTCAACCTCCATCTTCCCAATTATAGAGACGAGTGTGTCTCGTAAAGATGTAATTTCATTCGACAACAGACCCACAAGAGCCGCAACACCAACACGCTGAGACCTTTCTGTCTTTGCTCTAATTATATCAGCAACAGCTTCGGCCTGTGAAAGGTCTAGCTTTCCATTAATAAAGGCTCTTTTAGTAAACTCTCCAGGGGGGGCAGGGACGGCCCCACAAGCGATGGAAGCAGTTATAATGCTTTTGGGCACAGAAACACCACCGTGGCAAGAGATATCTACAACATCTTCTCCGGTATAAGAATTTGGGGCCTTATAATAAGTAATAACCACTTGATCCAGTGGTTGCCCGGAAGAATTGTAAAGATAGGTGAGCAAAGTGTGTCCAGGCTTAAAAGATGAAAAAGGTTTTTTTGAGAGCAACGAAGCGATATCAAGAGATTTGGACCCTGTTAGCCTGACAATAGCCAGGGCACTAATTCCGGGCGGTGTTGCCTGCGCAACAACAGTTGGCCCTCCCACATTTGAGGACATTGTTGGCATTAGTTCGATTTAACTGGGGGCGGAGAAGACGGGTGAACCATGTATTTCTGCTGAAGAATGGTTAGAACATTAAAGCAGGTATAATAGAGGTTTAAGCCCGACGGAAAAGTATAAAAGATTATAAGGAAAAAACCGTTCATAATGTACATAAACGATTTCTGTTGTGAAGGAGATTGAACCGACATGGTCTTTTGTTGGTATAGCATTGTTGCTCCCATCAGAATGGGTAGCACATTAAATGTGCTCCAACCAAGAAGGGGAATGGTAAAGGGAAGGTTAAAAAGTTGGTCAGGCTGAGAGAGGTCAGTAATCCACAACATAAATGGTGCACCCCGAAACACAATTGTAGAACGAAAAACAGTAAACAGAGCGATAAGAATAGGCATTTGTAGTAACATGGGCAAACACCCACCCAAAGGACTAACACCATGTTCTTTATATAACTTCATTGTTTCTTGGTTGAGTTTTTGCGAGTCTCCTTTATATTTGTTTTTAAGGTCGGCCACAAGAGGTTGAATGGCCTGCATTTCTTTTGTGGATTTATAACTTTTTCTTGTTAGTGGGTGCAACACAACCTTCACAAGTATTGAAAAAACAATAAGTAACACACCATAGTTGGGAATTATTTCGTATAAATTAGTAAGTATCCAAAGAATCCCCTTTCCGATGGGACGTATAGGGGCCCACCCTAAATTCATAGTTTGTTCTAGGTCAACATCCAAATCCGCTATGCGGTCGTATTCTAGGGGACCAAGATAAAGGCCTAGCTCCGCGCGGCCACCATCAAACCCAAGTTGGGCACTATGTTGTGGTGTACCGCCGGTACCGCCGTCTTTTTTT